>Ga0153987_1000033_pt1 | contig 44491 bp, 53 predicted proteins | sample TSNC071MetaG_FD_102279 | JGI IMG/M metagenome (GOLD analysis project Ga0153987, IMG submission 102279) | Attine ant fungus gardens microbial communities from North Carolina, USA - TSNC071 MetaG | ecosystem: Host-associated > Fungi > Mycelium > Unclassified | place: USA: North Carolina, William B...
GACAGGTAAGACCCGACGGCGTCTGAATTCCTAAGTGTATTTGCACCGGTATCATCGATGGATAGAGGATGAGGCGCAGGATACGGAGGTACATGAAATGATGAGCGAGAATCGGGGTCAAACATGTCTGTGGTGGGGGAGGTTGCGGGGGATTCAAAGACTGCAGCTGGGGGACGACCATAGCGAAACTGGCCAAAGGAGCGGATAGGAGAATGAAGAGACGAATGATCATCATCGACCGAACCTGGTGGGGAGTCTGAATGAGCTGGCGAAGTGGTCATGGGTACGAGGCCCCCGAGGTCGGTCAAGAACGACGGAAGCTTTTGGCGGGGAAGGTAGTCTTGGATGGATTTTGAAACGTCCAGTTGAGGAGGAGAAAGGACCTGGGACATCATCGGAGACGACAATGGCAGGAGGAAAGAGATGGCTTTGCGAGAATTGCTCGTCCTCTTGTCTTGTACAACTCTCGCACAGATCTGAGATCTGCGTGACGTGACTCTGGTGTCAGATTAATTACAGTTGAACTTAAAATCAGCACTCACTTGCCGAACAATCATTGAATCAATAACATCAATAACATCACATTGAGCTTCTGGGTTTCCATAAGGAAGCTGCCTTTTTTGGAATGCTCTCCATGTCACGCACCCATCGTTTCACGGTGACGTGACATATCGTGACGCCACGCGAAACGCGTCACTGTCCAGTTCAACTGACCAGCGGTAACTCAACTGTTCCACCGATCGCCTTCCTTTTCGGGGTCCTGTCCATTTTTCCGCTACTGTCCGTATACAGTCCCGTTCACTTTTTTGCTATCTTCTTTCCGCCTGCTTCCGCCTGCATAGGGCACAACCTGGGAGCGACCGGTTCCGCCGTATCCTGACATAGAATATGAAGATACAGTCGGACCTCGTCGGAAGTCTCCATTCAGTTTCCACTACACAATCTGAGAATCTCAGATTTCACTTACGATACTCATGGCTCTATTCGGCTTTTCATGCCGTGCATGACCAGACATGCTAAATATAACTTACCCTGCAGCCTGTCGGAGCAGCCCACACAACTTGAGCCATGGTGTGCATGAATGATGTATCTTCCCTCTAACGCATTATCCATTATCGGCAGACGTCCCGATTCTGAAGAGTCGTCCACTTCCCAAAGAATACAACCTTTTCACCGCGACGCCCATGATACCCAGGATTTCATTGAACAGTAAGCATAGCATGTATCTCTTAGTTGTTCTCCACTGGATGGTGGGGTGTGAGCAACTCCTGTGTAAGCTGTCAAGTCTTTTTCCATCGCAGGGCTTGTATTTCCATTCCCATAGCCCATCCTCACTGGGGTGACACTCGGATGTGTGTTGCCTATCCGCGATTTATTGTTGATTTGTTACAATCCCGGAATACTTTCCCGCCTCATAGCAACAGATTTAACAGATCTGCTCTTTCTTTTCCGGTATAAGCGGAATGGACGAATGACATTGGCTGTTGCCGAAGAAGGAAAAGTCAAATGGCAGCACGCTCGCACCGTTGCCCTCGATCAAGCCATCATTCAGCTGCTGTTATGTTACAGCTTGTGTCATGATTTCGAGGATAATCGCCGGATCTGGCGGATCCGCCACAGTTCATAGTCACTGTCAGAGGAGCTACCAACTCTTTGCAAGTGAACCAATCGGGTTTAGCGCTCAAACCGGGGTTTTTAGTCAGATAGTACACGTACACACCATGGCAAGTATTACCGATAGAGATCGACATCGTTCAGCTGCTAGGAGACGTGTATTTGACTGACTTTGATTCGTTATGAGGTCTTTTGCAGTGCATGATGATGTCTTTACCTGACAGTATGTGGCGGCGGCAATTGGAAGTAAGCATACCATCTTGGCACAACAAAAACTTCAACACCACAGTCAAAGTATTGGATATGCAGTATTTCCTGCGGCGTCAAATCTGAGGGATGGGGGGATTCGCAGATGAGATTAATCAGAGTGCCATAAGACAAGTGTAGAAGACAACGTTATAATCTGTCCTTATAGATGTTTGCTTGGCAAGGCGAAATCAAACCTATTTCGAGTAATGCAACCCTTTGGATGGAAAAAAGTGAGAAATATTATGCAAATAGGTAAAGAGTACCAATTAGTGATGGAAGGTGAAGTTCGTCGACGGCGCTTACAGCATATATTTAGGAAGTGTTGTAAACTGGTTCAGTCCTGAAAACAGTAAGCCCACACTGATGGTGGGGTAGATGTGAATGTGGCCTAGGAAGTTATTCGTTTCAGTTGCTCAAAAGAGCAATTCTAGAGACATGCGCAGACGTAGTTACGGAGATGACAGCTCCCATCTACATCAAGTTAAGTTCAGTTGTGAATATTCGGTGTGTTCATTCTCAGCATTGGAAGTAGTACCTCGGCGAGTCCCGTCGGGATGGCCAGTCGTGCACGGATAGATCTAATGATGGTGGAGCCGCATGACTCTGGGCGTTTTCCGAAGCTGGTTCGAACATCATGGCATCACAAACTACGTCTGTCATGAGCCATTGGATTCTAGCAAGCAATGCGCCTAGCCTTGAGCTGCAGCAGAGTAGACAAGCCGCAGCATTGACTGCGTGTGCATATCAGATGTGCAATGAGATTTGCGATAATGACAGGAAATTAATCAGGTATTTCAGGTATTGCGGGCCCGGGCAGACACACGTGACCTGTCATAAATAGAGGCCCCTATCGTGCATTCGCCTGGGTCGATTCGTTTCACGGACTGTTGCCATCATGCCCCGGCCCTTCAGGTCGTCGACAACCACGTCCGAGGCTCTTCCAAGGCGGTCTACAAGGATCAGCAATCGCCAAGGTCTGCTCTCCTCTCATGTCTTCTTCTGGCTTGACGTATCTTTCCTCAAACAGTCCGGGATGTGTCTATGGATCCTAGGCAGCCGCCAGCAAAAAAAGGAAAGACGACAAAGAAGAATGCTTTGCTCGCTGGATCTCCACCTTGTGCCACACAGTGTGCAGAGATTGTTCAACGTACTGTCCTGTCAAAGGCCGATTTTCAACGAGCTTCTCAGATGTCTGCCTCCGAACTGAACAGAAGGGAGGGAGATCTACTGTCTCGAGAGGAAGATTGTAGAGCTCGTGTCCAGCAGATCGACGAGCGAATGCAGGCCTTACTCGATAGGGAAGATGAGGCAGCAGCAAAATTGTCGCAACTAGCGAAAAAAGAGGCTCAAAATGCTCTTGGCCAACTGGAGGAGCATTTCACCTGTGCATTGTACGTCAACCTTTGTGATCATCAATGGCAGTGGCTAACGCCAACAAAGGTGCTATGAAATAATGGCATATCCTTACTCTTTGCACCCAGGTCATTGTGGTCACACATTTTGCGCTATCTGCATCCTCAAATGGTTCTTTTCGCGGTTGCACCGGGTCTGCGGGGGATGGCATGAAGCTGTTGACTGTCCAATCTGCCGCAGCGTTTTGATACTCACTCCTGATCGTGTTCCCCGTTCCAATATGACCTTCCCCTTTGTCCCCAACCGTGTGGCTGCAGCAGTTGTCGAGTCCCTAATTGAGCGACTTGTGTTCTCGTCGTTGCCTGTAGTGAAACGAGAGTATTCTGAAGCTCTCCGGATATCCGAGCCCGACAAGGAAGGGCGTATACGTAAGAAAGAAGTTGCCAAACTCGAGGACTCCGACTGTCCTTCAGAGGTTGACCTTGATGCTTGGAAGGAAGGGGGTACCATGCGAACAGAATGGTTGAAGAGAGACAGGTGCACATATAACCATGTCTTTCCTCCTAGTTTCTCTCTCATTGTTCATCCATCTAGTGACGGCAAGCGAGAGATGAACCAACTTCTTCATTCGTGGCCGACCCTCGGGTCGAATGATTTCCTTTTGCTCAAGCAGAGGCTTGAAGTATAAAAGCGCATTGTCTATTAATCATGTCCCCTTGGCTTTCACGTCTATGGATTTTCTGTCTGCAACAACATCGATCCCAAAAACTGCGCATGCACAAACTGTTTTCATAACGATCATTTATCATCATAACCTTAGGATACCCCTGTAATCATCATTCAATGGTGAGCGGTGACTTACTTGGCCTCAACATTGGTAGAATTCTGGATTTTAAAGAGACCGATACACACAAATTAGTTTAGGCAACTATGCACCTTCAAAGGAAGAAGCATCGCTCTTTCAGGCCTCGTATACCCAGAATCTCCTGCATTTAAATTCAGATGAAGGCTTTCGGAATGTTTAATCGAGAAAGTTACCCAATCTGACGGGGTTACCCAAAGTTCAGATATACTCTCCATCTTGCCGAGTACAGCCGCACCTTTCCAGGCAAGGATTTGGGGGCTAACATCCTTGGGAGGTGGGATAACTTGTACCTTTTCCATACCTGATACAACTGGTGTAGCAATAGCTTGCAATCTGGAAACATAATTCAGATATAACCAGAGCATTCAAGCGACGACATTACCTGCTTTCAAGGGCAGGAGCTATTCCAGATATCTGTGCACTACCACCTACAAGTAAAATCATTTGTAGGTATTTACGGATGCGGTCTTCCCCAGCTGCTCGAACACTATTAAAGATAGCCACATCCAATGGTAGCATGCTGGCTTCATAGGGGACGTCAATACTGTAACCCCCTGCATAGACAGGGACTTGAGCCGGGACAGCAGTAGGTGTGGTTTCTGAAGGCTGAGAGTTCTGTGAGTTAGCTTCCGCTTGAGTTTCTGTAGGTGTTTGCGACGTCGATCTCGAAGCATCGTTAGTGCTCGTGGTTGTTTCAGCTTCAGCTTTCCCTGGGGTTGAGGTACCTTTTACAAGACTACATTTGCGACCAACTGACATTAGTAAGGAGGGACATCACATACCTGAGGCTTGGGTCGTAAGCTTGGATTTTGCGGTGCCTTCCTCAGTTGTAGTTCCGGGCATAAGGTGCCGAGTGGATATTATCATTGCATTTGTCTGGTGTGGTTTCAAGATGAAGTGTTCAGAATTGTCTAAGATATCTTACAATGATGTCCGAAGCTTGCTCAACAATTTCATCAGTGACCATTGAATTTGGTGTGTTCTTCCTTGGTGGGCGTTTCGCGTCAAATTGAATGACACGAGGTTCAAAAAGGCACTGAAGCAGATGATCCATAGTGATTGACGACCAGGCAGGCAAGAGAGACGTACCATGGGAGCTAAGATAACCTCATCGTAAACACGGAAACCGTACTTCACAGTAGGCTGATTTGGCCTACGGACCTGGAAGCCACATAGATTGGTTGCGACATCACTCTACCAACGAGCTTAATACAAAAGATAGGAGCGAGATGCCTCGAAGAGGCTTACTTCCGTCAGAGTGCACATTTTCGCCTTTAGATCCTCCATGATGTTCCAATCATATGATCGTACAAGATCCATTTCCTTGTAAGGTAGATAGATTCTCTTGAGCAGGACAGAAAGAAACTCAGTAATATCATCTCCCCCCACCCCCAACCTCATTCTATTCCGGGATGTTATCTCATCGTTTCATGACAAATTGCGATCAACACACCTCGTATCAGGAATAACCATCCCTTCTTCAATGCAGGCGATACTGGTTGTTGTCGCACCAATATCAACTACACAAGCATTAGAAACACCAGCACCATAGGTCGCAGCCAGGGATTCCTAATATTTGATAGCTTGAGGGAGTGAAAACCAAGGATAGATCAGAACAAACTTGTTGAGCACAGAATCGTTTGAATCCTAGGGATATCAGCAAATTTAAAAAATCACAGACATAAGCTCGGTCGTAGAGATCAGGGATAACCAGAACAACAGAATAGTCCTGTAATGGGGATGAGGTTGCTTCTGAGGGTCCCCCTCTCGTTGCATACCTTGAAGTCCCTTTGCTGGAGTCCGCATTTCTCTTGCAGCCCCCAGAGAATAAGAGCTTCTAGATCACTCAGTACCACTCGTACTGAGGGGTAGTCGCGGAGGTTAAAGTTCCGGTTATAGATTGGGTGGCGGACTATATAACCGGCATTTTGAGGATCTCCAATGCGAAGTGCCTTTTTTGGCGAAGTTAGATGTCACGAGTAGATGGATGGCAAAAAGTGCTACACACAGTGTCCCCCATTAGGACATCCTCGGTTGAAGTATGGTCAATCCAGTCTATTTGCATGGGGTCGTTTTGTTCAGAGATAATTTCCGGTTGGAACTGTTTATTGAACGTTGTTGATATCGTAAACGCGTTGTAAACGGTACGTATCTTGAAGAAGCGCATCCGTTCTTTCAAGGATCCTATCATACTGGCTAATTTGGTATCGAACTACGAAGATTTATGAGTCTACAATTTGATAGAGTGAGAAAAAAAGACGTACTGGATCCTTATTATTGTTGGCTTCCTCTGTTTTTTCTTTCTGCTGAGCTATTTCATCTTGTGTCATTTGCGACCAAGGGCGAGTTACATTTCTAATACGCTTTACTTCTGGCATCTGTGTTCGGCACTTGCGAGCTACCACACAAGGCATAGAAAGGGGAATGACATCAGAGGCCCTTCCTATTCGAAGAAATCTTGAACCAGGATGTATGACAATGACCTGAGAGCCACGTCTTGGAGAGCTGGATGTGGTAGTCTTCATAAATATGGATTCAACCCACCTTTGTGGTTCAGCAAGAATTTGGATAGAGTCTTCATTATTACCATCACGCATTCTTTTAGATGTGTTTCTTGACCAGATAGTTTGTGTTTCCGACTTTAGATATGTGGAATTGACATGCTTTGGGTTCGCCCTTGCTTTGGGTGAGCAACCACTCCAGGAAACGAATGAACCCGAACTGACGACGGAGGCATACTAAAGGTCGTAAAGCGCATCCCTGCCTCATCTTTCTTCACAGTCGAAGCGCGTGGCATTGCAATAGTATGCTAAATTTCTTGCGAAAAGATGCACAGAAACGAGGGTATATAAATACAGGAACAAGAATAGCAAGAAATACATAGTGGATCATTCCCACGGCTACCAGAACGCACACCAACCTGAGAAACACTGGCAGAGATTTTCCAGAGCAGTTGATTGATTAATAAGTTGTTCGACCTGTTCTTGTACCGTTAACTGCACGTCTGGATTGAAGTCACGGCCTGATTCATAGATTCAAAAGTGATGATCATTCACCAAGCATAAGTAACATACCGGTCAACTTGTGTTGAACGCGATTGAAGACGAACAACGCCCTTTCATTCCGTACTTCTTGAGCACCAAGTTCACCTTGAGTCTCTATATTTTGATGACAAGGTCAGCAGTAAATCCTCTGACCGATTAGATAAACGAACCATTGAAGATCTGATCCTCGTTCGCTTTGACCTTTCGGGATGGCCCCTGAGGGTAAGCTGCTGCCCGCGCTAGCTCAGCAGCACGATCAGGATCAGCTTATAGCTAGTCAGCCTGGTTCACAATCCGCGGAAAGGCGTCCTCACTTTCATTACGTCGACCGTCAACTTCCGTTTGCATCAAGCGCCAGTTTATCAAAGGATCATAGACGAACGCCTCCAGCACTGCCATCAAAGATTCCTTATTGTCGCGAAGGACAGTCATGGTAATTTCACATGTATTTCTGAAGCTACCTTCGATACCGCTGACCTGCACCCGACCGAGAGTAAGTGGCAAATGACATCAGCTATTAATTATGGCACGCACCTCCATGGCGTGAGTCAGCATCCTCGTCAATCGGAATGGTACCTTCTCAGGGAACTTTTCACGATGCATGGCCACTTCGAAACAGTCACCAAAGTCAATATGAACGACCTTCCCAGTGCTTCGCTCCAGCATTATATTGGAAGGATGTCGGTCTCCCAAACCAAGAATGTGTCCAACCATACTGTTGACAGCGAGCGATCGAGTATAAGTTGCTCGACGCTCCAACCAATGCTCCGAATTGGTACTCTTCAACCACAACACGCTGTACAAGTCTTGACCGGTAGTGTTCTCCAAGGCGTATTCGAAGACTTCGACCTTCTGCAACAATGTGAGGTTTTCATAGTCAGGAGCCATCTACGATGTGGTTAGCTAAAATCGGGGACCGTCTTTCCTCTCTAGAGTCATACACACCTGAAGCATGAGTCGATATTCGATATTAAGTAGAACTTTTCTAGAGTCACGGTAATCTCGGATGAGTACGTGTAGGGTATCACTGTCTTGCACCCAGCCCAGCAAACCGGCGTTGGGAGCGAGCGGTATCACAGGGTATCGTTGAATATGCAATCGTCTTTTGAAGCTAGCGGTATCAACGGAGAGTAACGTGTTGACCAAACTAAATAACTGCATTACTCGTTCATCCTGACGTAGATCTTCGTGACCCTTGAGGACGTATTGATAATCACGACCGTCATCACCCCTCAGGGAAAGTCTTCTAGGTCTTTGTTTGGACGCAATCACCGTCAATTTGGTAGCAAAACTTTGAATCCTGATGATTGGCCTGCCACTTTGATAAGTTCCAGGGACTGCAAGCTCCAGATCCCGAGCCTTCAAAAGATGTGGTGACACGTATTGAAGGTCCAGAGTGGTAAGTTGTGGTAGTTGCTTTTCGACACGCTTGAACACCTAGCGCACATTATTTGTCAGCGAAATTCAGTGCATGAGTCATTTAGAACACAAACTCCGTAGTAAATATCCCATGCTCTATCCAGCTCGGCAGTTTCGCCATAGATCCTAAACCGACGACAGGCTTCACGAGCTTCGTGCAGTTCCCTGCCAAAAGCTTGAGCGAACGAAATCTCACGGGCAGTTTCAGGACCCTAAATGCGTCGTAATCAAATTGAGCTCTATAAAACATAAAAGTATCTTGCCTTTTCCAATAGATCATGTAGAGGTTCCAAGGCGGCTATCATTCCATCCGGATTCTTTTCCGTGAAGTAAAGCCGCGAAGCTTCTTCTAGTCCCTCATGCCACAACTCATGCCATAATATTGCAACTCGGAAGAGTTCTTGGCTGACTACTTGGGCCTAAGCAGGAATGAGATGGTTTCTCAAATAGGTTGAAGACAGGTACCTGAGTTACGATTATTGGACTATGTTCCCGCATCCGCTCCATAATGCCAAGCGCAGCATTTTTTCGCGCAATACTTGAAGATTTCGAGGCTACAGTCAAAGGATAAATTAGAGCTTGCGGATGGGCCTTCCCAACATCTGTGAGGAGATTGCTGATATTGCGTCTGACATTCAGGTGTGGTGATTGGATTCGTGCAATGATCTGAAGAGATATAAGTGGATATTCAGAATCAAATCACGTGTCACCTGCTTGAGGGATAACTTCCAACCATGTATCGACGTCCACACTCGAGAAACCGTTGGCCATTGCATTACTGACGACATCATGAGCACCAAATTTGAACCACAAGGTTAAAAGTCGGAGCGTATCTTGAAGGGCGTTGACATTAGTTAAAGCAATGGAGCGGAAGAATCCTAGACAAACATGAGACCAGCGATAGTAAGAGGAAAACAAAACAAAACCTTCAATAGCCTGAACAACATGTGCGGCAATCCCATCACCGGGTATATCATCGACGCGCCCCTCTACCTGACTCTCTAATTCACCAATGACTTCGAAATTGGCGAGTGCCCAAGTATGCCAGGCTTTATACCATTGAGAATCATAATGAGTGGCGAGGAAGTAGGAATGTAGAATATCTTCCGTATTTCTCTGTAGAGTTAGTCAGACTACCCAAACAAAAAGAAAAGAAAACTTTCTCTCGCTCACGGAGCTCCAAGAATCATTGAGTTGGGCCTGCCATTGGCCCTGCTTAAGATAACAGCGAGCAAGTAATTTCGATAGCTCTGTCAGCTTCAATCTAGAAGCACCATTTCCAATCCTATGATGGGGATTGTCATCGGTTTCTTGCTGTAAGTCGTGCGCAAGTTGAGTAGAGAAAGTGCGAAGGAACTCCAGAGTCTTCTCTTTGGAGTCAGGTTGAGCCCACATGTACTTCAACTGTGCATAGACAACATTTGGAGTTGCTTTCCCATGGTGTTCATGAAGCCGATACTGACATCCCGCCGCCCCGCCCTTAAGAACCGAACGTCCGGGCTGAACAAATTTTACTCACCTTTTCTGGTGACAAAAGAGAATTAATAGTCTTCTCAGCGAGAGCCATGCGGTCATTTTTGCGACACAAATTGGCGAATTTGATCCACATAACAGGGTCATCTTCAGGGTTCAAAACCAAGGTGCGGACTTGCAAAATCCTTTGCCAGACCTCAACATCAGGCTGACAACCTTGTAACCTGACCTTCTTTTTCAGAGATAAAAAACATATTTATATAAACGAGAAACACACCGCTTCAACCACGTTTTTCGGATGGTCATTTGACGTTCAGGTTGATCAGCATATTGTTTGAATGCAATGACCTCTTCCAATTCCGACAACATTTGTGCACGAACCATGACTCTAGATTCAAGAAATTTGTTTCAGACGATCATCTGTCAAAGTTAATATGACAGAAACTCACCCATACAAACGGCCATAGTTATCTCCAACGAAGGAACTTAATTCAGGTTCCAGTAAATCACGAGCCTTTGCAATTTGTCCGAGTGCTTTAGGGAACTGATGTTGCTGAACGAAGAGGATAGCACGATAGAACGCTCTGTCCGATGACTCTGGCTTCATTGTGTTGATGTAATCCTCCATACAATCCCATTCATGGAGTGACCAAGCAGCAGCAGCCGCCATTGGTGCAATCTCCCCGCGATCTTCATGTGAAGCAGTTGCCCAATGTTCCCCTACACGTGTCGCCAGCTGGTCCCATTCACCAAGCGCGTGTAGACATTTCATACGGCCATATTGAACTTCAAGATCAGTAGGGTCCTTATCCGCCGCCTTTTCGTATGCTTGAAGAGCCTCTTGCCAACGACCCAACCTTTCATACCACTCTTCGTGTTTGGTCACATTGTATTGCTCTCGAGCACTTATCAAAGTTCCCCAAGCAGCATCATGTTGCTGTAATCGAGTATTGATTGAAATAAGAGACTCGACGACAGCAGGAGAGGCTTCGGAGAAATACTCGAGCTCTTTGTAGTGAAGAGCCTTCGCGTAAGCCATGTATTTCATTGCATACTCACCAAGAGTCCGATGTTCTATCGGTAGCGGCTTTTCTTCATGTTCCATGAATTCAGCCAGGTTGAGAAGACGATGAATCAACTCAGATGGGGTATTATTGGATGTGATGGCAAACTCGATCGATCGAACTAGATCTTCCTAGAAGAGGAAGACGAAAAACAAAACAGTTCAACGCCAACCGCCACCACCACCAAAAATAGTAGTTCAGCTTACCTGATATTGGTCATACAGCTCACTCCAGCACGACAAGAACGCAGCGTTGAATAACTCCTTGGCAAGGGGAGGGTGAATGTCAACCAAACTCATGCATGCTCTCAAAGCATGAGATGGTGATTCTTTCATAAACTCTACGCTCATCCGATGGATCCACTCAAACCATTCTTCTTTCGTAGCAATCTGAGATATGTCCCAAGCTTGTTTCAAGTGTTGTTGGTTGACCGCCATTTTCGTAGCCTCAGCAGGAGCAGAAAATTCAGGAGTTTTATTCGGTTCTCTAGAGTACATCAGCAATGAAGATGATATCTATCCAATGATGAACTTACAAAGAATCTTGCAATGCCATATCTTGAGGTAGACGTTCGCCGTTCAACAGCTTGCTAATCATGCTCTCATACACAGGATGAGGGGCAACCTTGTTCCGCACAATACTCTGCCAGTACATGAGTTGCATCAAAACCGTGACTCGTCAACAATGTATACCTTATTGATAGTTGGAACAAAGATAGCAAAATCGGCTCCTAGCTGCATCATCAAGGAACACAATGTTTCCATCACCGACTGGCGAAGTTCCGTATTTGAATTATCCAATACTCGGACCATGGGATGTATGATGCGAGAGGCATGATCAGAGAAGTTGACCCGTCTCGACAATCCGTGGATCGCCTGGATGGCCTTCTTCCGCAATTGGATAGTGCCGTCACGTTCATATGCCTTTACGATTATAGGTATCACCAAATGAAGATATTCTTCTATATTTGAACCAAAAGTCATGAATGCATCGAAAACCTTGATTTGAACGGCACTCCGCTTATCATCCGGCGGTCCACCCTCGAACACCTTCAGAATGAGGGGGAGAATGGTGGGGAGAAATGGCTTAAATTCGGCATCGAGTGCTCTACCAAGAGCTTCAATCAGAGCAACAATAGGAAGTTGGAGAGCAACGTTCTCCCAAAGCTCCGTTATCAAGGCAAATATGTCGGGCATATAGTTACGAACATGCTGCTTAATGATACTGACAAGAATCGCAAGCTGTTGAAGATGAAACTCTTGTAACCTTGCTACGGACGTGCGAGTAACAGTAGCAAAGGCAGGGATGATCTAGATGTAAAGACGTATTCGGCATTCAGATGCAATTAAAGTTCGGCAAACAGACCTGCGGAAGAAAAGTGACACATTTCAACCCTTGAGTTTTGAATATAGACATTACTGCCTCTATCACGGTGTGGTGATGGCTACTCAAAGCTTGGTCTTTTAATATCACTAGAAGCGAATTGATGACGACAGTCTGAAAATAATCATCAGCCCCAGACACTGCATTGTACTGGGCAATTGGGACTTGATTAACAGCCGCGACTGCCTTTTCACCGACGGCATCATCATCCGGCCGACTCTAAATCAATGCAGAATCAACTCACAAAAGAACGCGTTGGAGAAGACTGTAGCAAACCTTTCGCCTATACGGATCCAACGCCCCAAGGATACCAAGCACTCTCACCACCTCTCGGCGCACATTCTTGGTAGCCTCCATTCTGAGAATCCTTGAAAGCAAGGGTACAAGCTGAGGATAGTCAATCAAAGGCGCGATGACATGGCCCGTACTAGAGCAGACTTGTCCCAGAGCATGCAATGCAGCATCCCTCTTGCCGACTGACGCATCTGAAAGTCTTTCTATAATGACCTTCAAGAGTTCAGAAACATAAGGAATTGCATCTTCCCCAGATATGCACACTAGCTCTCCAACGCACATGAGAACATTGGCAGCAACAGATGGGTTGACATCATTGGCTTTAAGCAACAACACACGAAGCATGGGCAATGCATAAGGCTTAATGAGCCGTTGAGTAGAGCTCACGAGCAGAGTCAACAGACGCGTGCACTCTTCGCGGCTCCGCCTTGGGTAAGTTTATAAGCATGAAATAACAAGAGAGGAGCAAAAGACACCTACACAACTGTTGAGTACTCGAGTTCTGTGAGGAGCTGAATCAACGCTTTCCGTAATGATGGCATCACATAAGCAGGGTTGTGTCTTGCGAGTCGCCCAATGAGGTTGACGGCAGTGACACGATTCTCAAAAACTTCATCATTCAGAGCTATGAAAACAGATCGAACGTTCTCAGCTTGTGCAAGATGCTTGTCAAACTTCTCATGTAAGGAGGCGAGCACCGTCTGCCTAATACCTGCATCTATGAGGAAAAAATTAGCCAAGACATAAGATATTCAAGGGAGGGAATAGTCACCAGGATCAGCGATGCCAACAGTGAGAAGCTTGTCCAGAACCTCGCTGATGATCTCGATAGCATGACTACTTGACTGATAACAGATGGGATCGCGAACGAAAAGTCGACAACAGGTTGTAGCAGCAGCTCTTCTGACATCTGCATGGTCATCTTCAAGATAGGGTACTGCACAGTTACGAACAAATTCGTTCAAAACATGACCTGAAGCAGAAGTGGTGAGCTGGCAGGAAACGTTGGAAGACGATGAAACTGACCACTGAAATCGAATGAACCTAACGTAGTGAGTGCTAATGAAAGGAGTTCAGGATTTTTTTCATTGAACTATTGTAATGGATTAATTGGTACAGAGATTAATTCAACCTGAAACTTACTTGAGCTATAGCAACACTCGTAACAACGTTCGTGGTATCAGGTCTACCCACCGAAGGAGGCCCCCCAAGCGGCTTGTAGTACTGGCCACTCAAAACCTGGGAAAGGAGGTCCAATAGTCGATCTTATTCAATCATGAACAAAATGGTCATCTTCGATCAAAAACGATATGTACCTTGTATAGTTTTCAAGAGTGGCGGAATGTGTCTGGCAATGATCACAAGAGCGCTCTTGAGGGGTTCGCTTAGACCAAAACTCATCATGAGGTCAAGCTGATCATGCAGGAGCTTGGTGAGATTTGGTCCAACCGCAGCTGCTAGCATCCCTATACATTGAAAAAGGGGTTCTTCGGGCAGGGCGTTTTTCCGGCTGTAGCGCTCATTATGAATTCAAGTTGATTTGGTACCCTGTCGGACGCACCCTCTGCCTTGTAGACCGATCTTTATCTGTACCATGATAGAATCGAGGAAAGGCTTCATGTCACTACCTACAGCATTGGCTGTATGTCCAATGGCGATGAAAGCTGCAACACATATTTGATCAGTCAACGCCAACATTTCTTATACAGTTAGTTGCACCATAATTCCGTTCCTGTGTCTTTTCTAGCTGCGTCAAAAGATGGCCCATCGCTTTGTGAAGGAAGTGTTCTGTGAATGTTTGTGTATCGTATGCAGCAAGCGAAGGAATCATGGTGATGACCATCTTCCGAATCAAAGGATCCTTGTGTGACTTGAAGCGAAGAACTTGATCGGCGATATCTAAATAATTTTCTCGCATGAACTAGGAACATGGCATCATAGCATCAGTCTTAGCCTGCTTGGACGAAAGATGCAAGGACTCACCATCCCAGCATGAAGCAGAAGTTCTCGGTACGTCAACAAGGAACCATGAACGACGTCCATCGAGTTACTCTTTAGACCTTGTTGAGCATCCTGGAGTATCTTGAGTAGATAGGGACTTGTAGCCTGGCGCTCCCTGGTTGTGATGATTTCAAGACAAGCAGCCAATAACTCCGAGCCACCTTCCCGGATGTGTACCCGGGGATCGCGCAAGGGAATGAGAATGTTGTCAAATACAACACTGATGTGTGGATGGAAATATGTTGGGCTGCTACGAGCCAGCTCCTTGAGAATTAGGACGCCGGCATGGCGGGGGGATTCGTGTTTATCTGGCTGTATCAAGTCGATAGCTGCTTGTACTTCGTAATCCATGAAACGTTCTCCAAATGCCGCTCCCCCGATTTCTGCTATTTGACCAAGGGTCTTCGAAGCGGCGAGCATCAAGCCCACCTCGTGGTTTGGAAGCAGATGCTTGACATAGTTGTAAAACCGAAAGAGGTTGCGCTTTGCTTCAATAGTCTCGTCAGATTCAAGGCCAAGAAGATAATCTAGGTGAAAGACTTGGTACGAGACATCGACGGTTTGGTGCACACGTACCTATAGCTATGAGGCCACCAAAAGCCTCTGCGGAGTGAGGACTATGTGTTAATTCAAAGAGTCGCTTGTTGATAGCCTCGTCCCATATTTTAGCGGAGGCATCAGAGGACATATCAGCGATTTCCGTTGATACCTATGCATTTTAAATTCAGAGTCGTGGAGGGACAGGAAATAGTGACTGCGGGACTTACAAAACGACGCAACTCTTGTGCATACTGTACTCGGCTGTCGAGATTACGACTCTTGAGGCCAGTAAAGATGGAGTCGAGCCTTGCGGTCGATGTTTGGGCATTCGGTGCCATTGGACTAGTCCTGTTCTGTTGGACACGCAATGATGTGCTGATTCTATGATGACTGATTATATGATACAAAGATCCAACACTGATTGTTGGCCTGATGGTCTAGTAGTATGATTCCTCGTTCGGGACTGCCGGGCCTTCTAGGTCTAAATTCGAGGAGGTCCCGGGTTCAATTCCCGGTCAGGCCCTTTTTCTGCCGCTCCGTGGTAACCGGCTTCTGTTGCTGGGATTTTTTGTACTGGCCTTCCTTGGATGCAGCATTATGTTCCTTTCAGGCTGCTTTGGTATTCTGCTTTTGCGCCATAAAGACAGCAAGCACTGCTATGATGATGTGCCTCCGCTGTACTCTGAGAACAACGCTAGTGATGTGTTGGCCACAATTGAGGCCACCCTCGACGCCTGCAGTCCTGCTCTCCGCAGGCTCAGCCTTTCCATACATGGTGTGTACATACACTCTCTCTTATGTCTCTGTCTGCAGCTGATCCTTCTCAGAGCACCCAGAGCTCATGTTCAACGAAGTTTACGCCCATCGTCTCCTCACTTCTTTTATGCAGTCCCACGATTTCCACGTAACCCCTCACTATCTCGGCCTTGAAACTGCCTGGCGTGCCGAGTTTCAGCATCTCAAAGGCGGCAGAACAATCGGTGTCAACGCCGAGATGGACGCTCTCCAGGGCATCGGCCATGCTTGTGGTCATAATCTCATTGCTATAAGCGGTGTAGGCGTCGCCTTGGCTCTTAAAGCCGCTCTGCAAGCTCACAATGTACCTGGCAAAGTTGTCCTCTTGGGAACACCAGGTCCGCTTTACCCTCCTTTCCCCTGTCCTTTCTCAATCACCCCACATTAGCTGAAGAGGGAGGTGGTGGAAAAATCATACTGCTCAACAGAGGTGGTTACAAGGATATGGATGCTTGCATCATGTACGGCCTCGCCTCTGATTCTACTTAAAACTCTTGTCATCTATCCCCATAGGTGTCATCCAGCAGCTGGACAACTTCATTCCACCAGTATCGGGTCAACGACAGCTTTACAAACCATCCAGGTTGAATACTTTGGCCATAGGTAATGGTTCTAGTCATTATCCAAACGGATATCCACTACAACCGTTCTCTCTAGCGCACACGCAGGAGCAGCTCCATGGTGAGTCAACTTTTTTATTTTGTGACTCTCGTGCACTTCTGATCCCATCCAATGAATCAGGGAAGGAACAAATGCACAGGACGCTGCCTTCCTCGCCTACTCCAACATATCCGCCCTACGTCAACAGATGAAACCGACCCATCGCGTCCATGGAATAATCCAAGGCAATGAGAATTGGTCTCCGAACAGTTGAGTTTCATTCCCCTCTGAGATTGGTATTGTCGATCTGAGAATAGTGCCCCTCCAGTCATACCAGATTACGCTCGAATGCGGTGGTACGTACGTGCCCCGACATCTCAGGAGCTCTTAGCTTTCGTTGAGAGAGTTAAAAATTGTCTCAAGTGAGATTTCCTTGCTTTGGCTCATCCCTACATCTCATTTATTTATTTTAGGGCTGCCGCATTAGCGACATCCTGCAAGATGTCATTACAAACAGAACCTTCATACTACGATTTACACCAAAACCAAGCCCTTGGTTTGTTTTCCCCCTCCCACCCTTTCTATACAGAGCCTTTCTCAAATGAGGAAAATAATAGCACGCGAGTTTGCCAACATTGTTGGCTCGCGATATGGCATGTCAAGCAATACAAATAGTACCGCTGCTTCTACAGATTTTGTAAGCTCAAAGAACGAATAAATCTAAGCTCTATATAATAGCTAATCATTTCTGGTAGGGAAACGTCACTTATGGTGAGCTAAACCCGAATCTATTGACATTTTTTCTTGACAGGACTTTGTTCTTTGTTTTTAAGCATTACCAGCAATCCATCCAGCATTTGGTAAGTTGTTTTTTTAAATATATATTCATCCAATAAATTCTGATCTCTTCATGTAACACACATACACACATATATACAGTCATTCCAACAAAGGGAGGCAATCACACCCCAGCTTTTGCACAAGCCGCTGCTACGCTTGAAGCTCATCAAGAAACAATAACCGTCACTAAAGCTTTGGCACTCGTTGGATTCAAATTCATCGCTGATAAACTGTTCTTCAATCAGGTAATGTGTTCCATTCGACAGGAGATTAATTTCATCTGTTTTTAGGTCAAGGCTGAATTTGATGCATGGAAGGCACACAAGTAGTTTCTGTCTCTCTCTCCCTTCCAAAAACGACTATCGGATTTATTTATTTATTGGTGGGATACCTTGTAAAGATGAAGATTCTCTCTCAATATATGTTATGTTTCTCTTGACATAAAATTCAGGAAGTTCAATTCGGCCGTCAACATTATTAATTGATTGAATCTCATATAGATGTATATATCCATATCTGTACGTGTATGCTCATGCAAGAAGAAGCAAAAAAATTTAACATATAAAGTAGATCATAGCAGAGAAAAACATAACCAAAATCAAACACTCTATTCTCAGCTCGACGCAGGTTGCGCTTCCCCACCGGATGAACAAGCTTCCTCGACCTTCTCCTTCGTCGTGGCACCAGCAGCAGAACGTGCTACACCCCTTTTATTCTTAGGTTTCGGTTTCGCTGCCTCTGCAACAAGTCTAGGGACCAGTATATCAATCGAAAACATACAGGAAGAATCAGAAACATACCGCTCAAGTTCCCTGCGTTCCTCGTCTGATTCATCCGGCACCGTCGATTTGAAGAGCTTACCCATGTCAATTAGACCCTATTTCAAAAAATCTCGCTTATGGTGCATCCAAGCAAGGAAGAGGACAATGACGTACTTTTGCGCGACATAGTATAGTTTTTTCATTAGCCGATGAATCTCTCAGAACCTGATCGACGACCTTGAAAGGAAGAGAGAGCGATTCAATGATTCCGCGACACTATGGATGAGGAGCAACTGTACCTCTCGCAGGACCTGAATAACCTCCAATCTCGCACCTCGCCAAGATGCAAGCAACATTTTCCCAGTCATGTCCATTTCCAGAGCTTTGAGTTCCTCTTCACCTGCTTCACCCTTGAGCTGGACTTTTTCCATTTCCTGGAGAACGTCTCGGACATTCAGACTGTGCATAATATGAATATGTGGATTGAAAATAGAACTAATGAGCGTACGCGCTCCCAAGAACACCCCACATGTCCTTGGCAACTGAACCTTTCTCTTTCAGCTTTGACCAGAACCCAGGACTAGAAAGATTAGAATCTACAGCAATGTTTCAAACGGGGCTCAAACTCACATTCCAAGCATCTTCTGACTCTTCAGATACGTGGTCCCTTTCGTTGCATAAACATGACCAATCGTTTGCAACAGCTCCACCCCAAAACTCTCCAGCTTCAGATCCTCTGCCTCTTTGCCTATCTTCTTCATCCAAGATACTGTTTCTGGATCGTTCGGGTCTCCAGGATTCTTGGCTTCGACGTATGGTCTTAACCTCTCGATGAGTTTCGCTGTAAGCGTTTTAACCCGTTCTTTCATCTCCCGCCGACGCTCTTCATCTTGAGCTCGCATTTTTTCTCGTTGTTGACGCTGTCTTTCGCGGAGAGCAGCTTTTTGAGCTGCAAGATCTTCTGGGGAGGTTGAGGTAGTGGTAGTTGGAGCGGAAACCGTGGCAGGAGAAGAGGTGCCTGTGGTAGGCGTTGGTGTGACGGCAGGCGAAGAACCTGCAGCAGAGGTCGATGTGTCGATGTGTGGCTCATGAGAAATACTCTGAGGTGACAAAGCACCACTAGCACCACCATTCGGATTGTACTGCTGGTTGAGTTGTTTCTCAACTTCAGCCTTCTCTTCATCCGTCATCATATTTGTGGCGGCCTTGGTCATCTCTTTCATGATCGTAATTTCACCAATCTGTGGCAATAGATCAGAGAAGCAAGATGTTGAAAAGAAGAAAAGAATGTACGTAGTCAACGAAACGATCGCCACCAAACATGTTGGCAAAGAAGCTAGCAGCATCTTCCATCTTGATTCCCTCCTTCTCTGTCATCTTTTTTCCATGTTTATCATATACAGTTCTGAGATTCTGACAAGGAGATCCATGAGAATATCTTTGTTGCACAAGAAAGGACATACTGGGTCGGAGAGGACCTGGTAAGCTTTACTTTACGCAAGGCCGTGAGTGAAACAGCTATATCATCCTCTGGCAGACATGCATACCTGATTTCCTTGAACATCTCCTCTGCCTCTGGAGAGGGGTTCTTGTCTGGATGATACTTGAAGGTTGTGAGTAGACATCGCTACAAGCCCAACTGGGTGACGAACCTTCATAGCTGCTTTCCGGTAGCCCTTCTTGAGGGCGACATCGTCTGCGTCCACCGAGACGCCGAGCTAGAGAAAATGCTCGAGCAGACCTTTGCCAAGGCTCATGAACAGCACTCACAAGGTCGTAATACTCGGTCTCGATAGGAGCCATGGTGCAAGGTAGAGAAAGGGGAGAACTGGGACGGTGACGCAAGGGTAGATTAGGTAAATAAATAAATACGAGACTGTGCTATGGGCTCGACTCATCGTCTTCGTCGTCCTCATCCTCGTCCTCATCCTCATCCTCGTCGCTCTCATCGCTCTCGTCAAAAATGAGAGAGATGTATTCGTCGCCGAGCTGAGCAGTGGGCTGAATGGTTTTCTCTTCTCGCCTGGCGCGCAGGGCATTTGCCTTGATCACGTGAGGCAGCTTACACCCACGTGACCTGCACTGGCCAGTTTCTTCGAATTCGGGGCACTCTCTGACATGGTTGCGCTCGCAGTGGACTCCCTTTGCACAGTAGCCAAGGACTGCAAAGTCCTTGCAGACGCCGTCTTTCTTTGCGACGTTGACGTGGGGGAAGAGACAGTTCTGCCTTGTGCAGCGGCCGCGGTTGAGGAAGTGGACGCAGAGGGGAGTGCGCTCTGGAGTTGGATGGTGCGAGAGGTTGCACGTGTCTGCAGTCTTGGGACAGTCTCCCTGCATGAACGCCCAGCAGAGCGCAGTCTTTCCGGCGTCGTGTTCATACGGACAGGTCAGTCCTCGCCGACATGTTCCTAGTTCATTCAGCAGCAGCTCTGCCGCACAGCCAGTTAGATCCTACCTGTCTTTGTGAACCTCGAGCATGCTTTGTCGATCTTCTTGACGGCTCTGCGAACCAGTCAACAGACTGAAAAAAGTAAACAAAATAAACGGACTGAAAATACGCTCTTCTCGTATTCGTGTTGTCCAGCGTCATATTCCGGCCTTTCGGCTTGTACACTCGAGCATGATGCCCTTGCGGTCTTTTCGTCCTAGACAGGTGACTTGCCTGCTTTTTCACTTCGACGCCAATAAGCCACATTGCCACACGGAATCAAAGACGCAGCTCACCGTCCTTGCGCACCAACGACCGCTTACTTGCTTCAAACACGACACCACCGATGATCACTTCTTTCTTTACCTTCCCCTCACCTGCTCCAGTACCTACTCCAGCGTTCTCCTTCCCCTTCCTACTGACTGCACTATTGACCAATCCTGGCCTAACATACTGCTTGTGCGGTCTGGCACCACCACCCATTCCGCGCCCTCTTCCACGCCCCCTATAACGGCCATAATAACCAGTCTTATGTTGATTAATCGTAGCTTGTGGTGCACAAGTCAATCTCGATAGCATCAACTCGAGGTGGAACGTTACCTGTCAACCGCGCAATCTCGTCTCTCATCTGATCCTCTACTGAATTCGACGAAGACGCCATGACAATAGCTAATCAAGGGCACAGTATCGGAGCTCAGAATGTCTTCAGAATCTTATCTGCTTTGGGTCCAATGCTCGAGGAGAGAGAATAGCTCAGAGAAGCAGCATCTGATGACAAATGCATTGACGTAGAGAATAAACCTTCGTGAGATTTTTATTCCTTTTTAGCTGTACTTACATCATCCATTTCACCCTTCCATGTTTTCACCGCACCAACCATCGCATTATCCACATCCGACAAACTCGCTTCCTTCCTGAACACCTCCATATATATCTCTAACGGTTCACCTGATACAACATTACCACCTCCCACACTGTCAGTGGTATCTGCATCATACGCCATGGGACGTGTACGACGAGCCATATGCCAATACTGTGGATTCTGTCCTCGTGAGAATACTTCCAGTATCTCCGGGTCGCTGCCATATGTTCTTGTGTCATTGAACATCCATTACGGGAAGAAAAAGGCAAATACCGATCTTGTAAAGCTCTAGCCTCGTGCAATATACCAGATTTCGAACGAAAATTATCACTCCCAAACGTATATTTCCCCGTTGAGCCAATATGAACGTCTCCTGGCTGAAGGATCTTTGTCGCTGACGGTAGAGAATCAGTCATCCTACGATCAATATCATTACTTGGAAACAAAAATAGCCATGACACAGAAACATACATCTTTATAGATTGTTCTTGTATAATATCCTCAATAATTGCAAAAAACCTCTCCGACTTGCGAGAGCAATGATCTAAATGCGCTTGCACTTCGCTTTCCTCGATCTCCGTACGGTTGTTGACGAGTACTAGCATCCACTGTCCTCTCTAATTTCCGAGTAATAGGTCTAACCGGAAAGAAAACAGTTCAATAATCGGTTTTCTGAATAAGAGCTTACAAGCAAGAAATACACCCTCTTCTGGCTTGTCGACAATGGGTCATCGCCATCCTGTAGATAAACCATATTTCTTAAAAACATCGATGACAACCTAGGTGTCATCACTTCCGACTCTTGTATTGTCCTCTCCTCATCTTCTTCCGTATCGTCATTTTTTATGGAAGGCGCGGGAGACACTTGAGACGAAATCGCATCGTCTAAAGCATTCAGATCTACTGTTCCCTCTGCAGTAGACCTCACTTCTCCCTCTTTATCAGGATCACTTGCACCTGAATTCCCTTTCCCATCCTCCTCACTCTTATCACCTTTTGACGATGAAATGTCCGCAATCTGCTGGTCTGCGTTTTCCTTCCCTGACGAAGTCGCCGCATTCGGTACATGAGGTCCTTGTGAAGACGTTTTCGTCAAATTCCGACCAAAATTCAATACACCTCCCCAATTCCACTTCATAACTTGCATATTATTCAAAAAACTGGACGTCGTCCCAGCATTTTGATCTTTGACTAGAGTGCCTTTTATCGTACCTTGCGATGAAGCTAGTCCGTCATTATGCTGGTCGTCAATATCATTGTCCTGAGTATCTATAGAAGAATCACGAGGTGGTGGTATCAAAGAAGCGAGGTATAGTGGAAGTGAGATTGGATAGTCATTTCGGAGATAACGCGAAGAAGGTATCATCGTTGTCGATGACAGAAGCAAAGTGGCAAATTTATCTTGTTCAAGCTCGTCTTGTAAACCATCTAGTGTCGGGATTAAAACTCTGAAATAAGGATGGAACGCGATACCTTGATATGACAGTCAAACTATTTTTCAAAACATTCAACCGTAAACAGATGACATACCAAGATGTTGGCCAAAATCTTGACCGACTTCTAATGACCATGACCACGCCCAAGGGGTCCAGAACCTCTCGAGCTGAACTTCCAGACCTTCTTGTCCCACAGCATTTAGAATCGAGGTAAACGGTCCATGTATCAACTTGAAGAAGAGTATCAATAAAAACATTCCAATAGTAAAAAAACGACATATACCTTAAACCTCTCATAACCCCTCATGATATCCTCCTTCAGCGCACCATCATGTACTGAACCGTCCTCATAATCATAAACAGGCACATCCTTATCCTTACCCTTCTCCTTCTCCCGCTCTTTTCCCTTCAATTTCCCCTTCTCCTTCCCTTTTTTACTCTTTCCTTTTTCATGCACGACCCGCGGTACTTTTGCCAACTCGATACACTAGACAACAAGAGGGGTAAAAAAAAAATCAGATAAACACAACAAATCCATAAAGATATTTGATCAAAGGAATCTTCTCCAATAAAATATAACTGACAGCATGAATCCAAAAGTTTGGTTCAGGACAGATCATCACCATTCTTCTCGTTTGTGAATGTACCGTATCCAGTGGATTTTGAGCATCGAACATTCTAATAATGATAATAAGACATCACCCCCCTCCAAAGAGCAAAAAAAAACGCATCAACATCGTCGTCATTTATCTCTTTCCAAAAAAAAAACAGAAAAGAAAAGAAGACACACTCAGAGAAATTCACAAGCGCCTTGGCGAGTCCAATCTGTCTCAACATCCTATCCCTCGACATGGCTTTCTCTTTCGAGGTATAGAACAGAATATGCGCTTGTTCTTCTGCATCTTCGTCGTCAGCGTTGGGTGAATCAGCACTACGCAGCGACGGGTTGTAGATCGTCAGGTAGACAAGGTTAGGAGGAATCCTGTTCATGTCACAAATGCTACTCATCCCCTGGCCTCAAAAATCGATCCTAATGATCTCGCAGTTCCCCACGCCCCCAAGACATGACGTGCGCATCAATTTATGTTCAAGACTAACTATAAAAACTGATAATCCCCCACAATGACAGGGTAAACTAAAACTAGTAATCAAGCATTAGGAAAACTGACAGCTAATCTAACAATTTGTCAAAGCAAACACTCGACCACACAATTTCATCTACATCAACATCCAACTCATGGTGATATGTCGTCACTGTCGACACTCAACACCTCTACTGCAGTCGTAAACGTCTTCTTCCCCGTCTCACTCGTATTCTCGGATGATATATTCGAGTACGATGGAGACACCACAATACTTCCTGACCCTTCCCAACCATCAGAGCCGCTCAGCGACATCCTTTGAGAACTCAGAGCCCGGGATCTGATACTGTGATACACGGGGTCATTCCAGTCTGGATCCAAGCATGACGCTGGTGAACTTCCATCAGATGAATGCCCACCAGCATATCCACCGAAATCTCCCGTGGGTTCGTCTTCAGCAAGAGAATCGATATATAGCGGATCTGATAAGTCTGGAGGACCATCTGACACAGTTAAAGAAGATATCGAGGCACCCGACCGTATTGCCCATCGGCTGCCATTTTCTTCATCTAACCGAGAACAAAGATCACCTGGAGGAGGCGCCAAATAACGAAGTCTAGCATCATCTGGAGGCGTAGGTAATCCATTTTCGCCATTGACTACAATTGGAACATCCAGAGTAGAAGGTGTCGACATCTCTATACTCGTACGATGCTCTTCCTGTTTATTCTTAAAATTGACAATACAGTCTTGGAGTTTACCACCAAGAGGCTTGTTGGTCCGGCGGCGATAGAAAAGGAGGTATGCATTAGCATTCTATTCAGATTGGCTAGTTAACCTCAGTAAACGATGAGACAAGTTTTGTGACTTACAACCGCATCTTCGGGCTTTGCTGGTCTCACATAAGAGTCATCGAAGTGATACCATTTGTCATTCTCGTGATTCAGAGCGTAAGCCCGGTAATGACCCCCACCAAGCCCTCCGATATGCTCATCGACGGCAAATAAATCATAGACCAGTGGTTCGTCCAAACTCGTGAGGTTCAACTCTTCAATATTCAAACCTTGTTCTTGTAACTTTTTGGCATATTTTCTTTCGCTGACTATGTTTTCCAAGTCCAGTCCCTCTATCGGGAAATCGATGAATGCGTCAATCTTATCACGAAGTGTACGACTATTGCTGAAACGCTTCAAGTGTACAACAAGGACATCGGGAGCCTTCCACAAATCGAATCTTTTAGTCGCTTGCTGATGTCTTTTGCAACGAGGGCAATACCACAAATCATCCTCCCCGAGCTTCTCCTCCTTGGTAAATTCGTTCAAACAATCTCGGAGCGAAATTCTCTTGTTCCTTCTTTCCTTCGCAGCCATTCGCAACGTCTCAAGTTCTGGATGGATAAATTCACCCCACTCCTCCCATCGGGCATGCTCGTAACGGTTGGTATTATCACCGAAGTAATATGCCTTTAGATTCTCGTCAAATTCGCAAAAGATTGCATCACCTTCGCGTAGTAGACTTTTGGTCGTATCCAACATCTCTTCCCGATGGTCCCAGGGCTCCCATCTAGAAGTCAGAACTCCAAGACTTGCGGTACCGAATTGTTGTTGGTTAGGAAGTAAACGGAGATCGAAAATATTCCTCTTGAATCCAGTGGTCCTGGGTTCCCCGACGCCGACCATATCTTGATCCATCAATTTTTCGTCTACGATGTCCCCCTCTTCTAAAACGTTGCTTTCAACTGTTATCACAACACCATTCTCTCCGATCTCGGTAACAGTATCATGAGCATTGATGGTGCCGATCGTAGCTTTGACCTCAGGAATGTCGTTGCTATGCTCCCAATTGAAGAAATCATGACTGTGGCGGGTAAATCGGGTCAAGCGGCCCAGGACAGTATCGTATATGACATCTGTACTGATCGCTTCCTGCGGATAAATAACGACGACAGTGGGGTATCCAAAGAGGCTGATATGCAGTGAGTTGTTGGTCCATTGACCAGCACCTTTCGCATCACAGAGGAATACAGGAAGAAGAAGTGGGTCATCAGGTTGTCGCTTAAACGTTCTTGCTTGTTGTGAGTTACAAGGTAACTCGAAGCAAACAATGACATCGACATTTGTCATGTCGCCGACCAGGACACTGTCATCTAGATTCTTGTAAAAATGGTTATTAAAAACCTCTAAGGTTAGTAACTATGGAGTTAAGAATCAGCCTGAATCGCCTTGCTGAAGGTGTAAATTTACGTTGCAAGGTTCCACATCCATCCATCGACCAAGAAGGTTTCTGACGTCTCTAAACGATGCGTTGCGATTAAGTTCAATGGGTACCTACGGAATCAATAGGCATACAATAAGACCTTGAAGAAGAATCTCAAACCTTGACATGGGGGTACTCAGCATTCCATGGGACATAGTAGATCTGATGTGCCCACGTTTTTTCAATTGGGATAGGCAATGTGAGGTACATAAAGGGATCGAAAGTGATTGAGACCTAGAGCAGCTGTAAGTTAACAGGAATTACAACTATATTTGGATCGAATCGTCACCTTCTCGCATTCCGGACAGACAAGAGTGCTTTGATACTGCCCCTGGAATAGGTCTACAATTACACTGTCATTACGTAGCAGGTAACCATCCCAGGACTTTTGAGCCAACTGAACTAGTTCAAGATCTCCCCCATCTTCCCAATCGGGCTTCTCGACATAAGGCTTCTTGATTATACGATTCAAGTCTTCGTGTAAACCATCTAGGAGGAATGCAACGAGCTCCTGTGAATCATGCTGCTGGTATCCACTAAATTGTGGTGCAAACTTTTGAAGAGCTTGCTTGAATTCTCGCGGAAAATATGACGTCGCTAATCCACTGCTTGCCCAGACCCGCTCGAGCAAAGATCCGAAGGCTTCCGCAATAGCTCCACCCATACCAAGTGGATTATCCAAGTTAAGTTCGTCCTCGAAAACACCACCTGAGAATTTAAAAATCAATAGTATGGTCATCAAAGGTCTTATTGCGTACTAAGAAAGTAGTCGATAAGCTCTTTGGTATGAGCAAGACACTGCAAGGCAGAATTCATGAAGCATGTATTTCCCATGTTGCCTAGACCAAGTGTGCCAGGTTCCAAACCCCGAAGATTATGAGTATTGTTGGGAAGCAAGATTGAAGATGATGTCTTTGAAGTAGATGTTTTGAGAGCTGCAAGAGTATCATTACTGCGATCGTTGGACGATGACGCTGCGTTGCTCATTTTGTTAAAAAAACCATCGCTCGAGTTGAAAAGTGGCAGAGTCACTGTAGGGAGCTGAGATTGTTTTGTGACCCCTCTTTCATCCAGGATCCAGCCATCATGATGCTTGAACTCGACGACCAAACCATCCCCTGAGTCCAGACCATCCTCTTCTAAAGTCTTCATACTTTTTTCCAGCACCTTCCCATTTGCTGGCCATACTCGTTCAGCAGGAAATTCACCACAGTCCCAGCCTTCATCAGAGGATTCTACTCTCCAGACACGGTAAGGAATCGATTTTTGTTCAAAAGCAGATACGGCATCCGCGGCTGTCGTACATAGTAATGTCATTGGGTCTGCTGAGGACACATGAATCAATTTGCATGCAGGCGCCCCAAGGCATAACGCAGAGCGTGGTCTAGACAGAGGGAGAACCTTGAAGGAAGGAGGGTGAAGTTCCAACGTTGGCTCTTTTGCAGCGCCTCTGGGAATGACACGCCGAGTCAAGACGTGAAGCCCCACCCCATACCTGAGCCAATAATTTTCAGCATAATCTTAAAAGATGATTTATAAAACGAACCAGATGGTGAACAAGCGCCACACGTCCTGAGGGACAAACTCAACGTCGACTCCCTCGAGAATATCCCGTCTTAGGAGACCATCGGTGTCAACAAGAGAGGAGTTATCAATAGAACCGAGTTCCACCTCCGTGATAACACCCTCTTTGTCCTTCTCGCCAGTGCAGGCTTTTCTCCAGCGCCTCCACCAAGAACTAGAAATAAGATACCATGTTTCTCCGATTTCCATCCGCTTTTTCTTCCCTTGTTCCACACACAGAAGCTTCTGTGCAGGAGCCATATTCTGAGTAGTGTCTACGGCTTGTGATTGCTGAGGCACGGAGAGGGCATTGTCTTCGCTTTGGGATGCCATGTATGCGTCCATACCTTGGATATGATCTATGAGAGAAAGTGTAGACAGCTGATCCGCTTGTTTGTTCTGGGATGTATTATCCAGCCCGGACACTTCTGACACTGCACGTTTCACAGATCCAGAAGATTTGTCTGATTGCATTGAAAGACTCCGTTGACGCTTTCTGCTTGACTGGGTAGGTTTGTCGTCTGATGAAGGGGAAGGAGAGCTTTCAGGGGATGGAAGTGGATTCATGGAAATCTGTACAATGTCGGTTAGCAGCTAGGCCAAACTTGTTGATGGAAAAAGGAAGGTGTAAACCTCATCTTGTCACGGTCACAATCACTTTGTTCTTTGTCACGCTCATTAACGTGAACAGCATCGGTTCCACGGTTACAATTCTTCCTGAAGCCATCATGTCCATTCAAAGTCTGTACAGAATGCCTCAGACTTGTAGCTTATTTTGACATTTTACAAGGCAAGCACTTTCTCAACAAACCAGAATCCCTCATAGTCGACTCGCTTAGGGGTCTCTGCGCAATCAACCCGCAGCTGGCTCTTGACGTTGAAAACAAGAGTATGTGGGAGCATGGCTATTTTTTACGATACTTCTTGATTCTCAAAATATAGCCGTTTACATCGCAAATCAAGATTGCAACAAAGTCGCCCTCATATGTGGTGGCGGCTCCGGTCATGAACCTGCTCACGCTGGATTTGTTGGTAAGCGATCGCATTTGACTGTAGAAACTGATCCAATCAGAGCGTAGGCGAGGGCATGTTGACAGGTCTGTAAAATACTGACCAGATCTCTGAACTTGTACTTATGACGTCAAGGAGCGGTATGCGGCAATATCTTCACTTCTCCAAATGCTAGTCAGGTTCGCCGTGCCATTGATCTAATCAATAACGGCAAAGGGCACGTTCTTTCCTCTGGTCTAGTGGCTGGTCACACTGATATAAGACTAGAACTGTCATCATCGTCAAGTGAGATTCTCTTGTGTGATTTATGACCATCTCCTGAAATCCATTTTGCAAGGAATTACACTGGCGACGTTCTCAACTTTGGCCTCGCAAAGGAACAATATGTCGCCCTGCACCCAGATGAGGCAGACCGTGTCAAATTTGTTATCGTTGGGGACGATGTGGCTGTTGGTAGAACCCAAGGCAAAATCGTGGGCCGTCGGTACGATCACAACATAATCACTCAGTGTGAATCCTGCTCCTAATCGAATTGAAAGAGGACTCGCGGGCACAGTCCTAGTGTACAAGATTGCTGGTGCCTTGGCGCATCAGGGCGGTTCGCTGAGTGAAGTTCATCAATTAGCGGAGTGGGTTTCTCAAAATATCGTCACCATTGGAGCGAGCTTGGGCCATGTCCATGTAAGCTGAAATTGGGTCAACTTGTTCCAATCACTCATCATCTTATCTAGATTCCTGGAACCGCCGTCTTACAGTCTAATTTAGATGTCTCCGAAGTCGAGATCGGAATGGGAATCCATAATGAAGGTGGCCACAAAATGGAATCTTTTATCCCACCCTTGTCAGAGCTTATCCCTAAGCTCATTGACATGATGACGTCGACTTCGGACCCTGAGCGTTCCTTCGTTCCCTTCAAGGGGAAAGATGATGTTGTTCTACTTGTTAACAACCTCGGCGGTCTGAGTGAACTAGAATTAGGGGCTGTGGTTGCAGAAACATGCAGCATCCTTGCTATTTATAGCTTCAATGTTCACCGTATTCTTTCGGGTAGTTTTATGGTATGTTACCAACCTTGATGACCAACGTCCTAACATGTGCACTGACCCACCTGATATACAGAGCAGTCTGAACATGCCTGGCTTTTCCCTCACGCTTTTGTTGCTCCCAAGCGAAAGTGGAGCTTTGACCTCATATGCCACTCGGATCCTTTCCCTTTTGGACGATCAGCCAAATGTTCCCGGTTGGAAATGGCTCTCAACGGCACCACCCGCTGCCACAGATTCTCAAATATTCGAGAACGTTACATTTACCGAACAACAGAATGAACCTCGAATTTTGAAGGCTGGAGATCCCGATGCATTTGTCAAGAGCCTCCGGCAAGCAGCAAAAGCACTGATCACTGCTGAACCCGAAATAACACGAATGGACCTGATTTCTGGTGATGGAGATTGCGGACTTACGCTCAAGGTAAGATGATTGGTTGGCGGTCAGGCTTCGGCATAATCATCCGAGACCGTTGATCCATAGGCAGGCGCAGAAGGTACGCAGCCTAGCTTGTGGCCATCTCAAAATTGATACAATCTACATAGCCATTCTGAAGAAGATAGACGAAAGCATGATTAGGGGGGATGACGTCGCCAGTTCTGTGTTCGTCATTTCTCAAATATGCGAAGAAGCTATGGGGGGCACTAGCGGTGCACTATATTCGTATGTCCCAGAACTTATGGGTCCTTTGAATTCTCAAACTCTCCTCCTATACAGGATATTCTTCTCAAGCCTATCGCGCAATCTTCAAGCTGTATCTGGCAACATGGTTGTTGCCAAAACATGGGCGTTGGCGCTGAAATTGACATTGGACAACTTGTACACCTACACGCGCGCACGACCCCCATCACGTACTCTTGTTGATCCTTTGTCTGCTTTCATTCGTACCTTATCGTTGGGCGATGGTGAAAACCTTCGAGACGCAGTCAGTGCTGCCAGACGAGCAGCCGAAGAAACAAAAAACTTGGAGGCCAAGGCCGGCAGAAGTGCGTACATCGAAGGTGACAAGCTGAAACAAGAGCAGATCTCGGATCCTGGTGCATGGGGTATTAAGATCATCTTGGAGAATATCATCATTTGAAGAAATATATCTGGAATGCCAATCTTATTGTATCAATACCAACAAGAGGAAGGGAGCTCGAAGAATATGAACATCTAGCACAGAACCATGTGCACATCACCAATGTTGATAATTGATCGAGATTTCCTTCAAATGTTCCATCATGAGATCATATCATATCCAGGTTTCCCGTACTCATCGTTTCAAGACAGTCGTTAGAACATGAGAGATCAGAATGTAGCTCGTTCCGCCGCCACGGCATGTCATTAGTTTTTGGATCAAGGAGTGGTGCGAACCGGTTTTGACATTTGCTGTTAGTCATACTATGTATAAGTGAATGTAGCTCACTCCACTTATCTACTCAAAAATCTATCAAGACCCATCTTAATGCATTTTTTCCTTAATACAGACGTCTTGTTAATGTCCTCGGTATCCAAGGTGACTTTTTGCATGTCGTTGGAGACATTGAATAATACAGATCTATTCGACGTATACAATTGAAAGTCGACTTGTTCGGTCTTCTTCATCAAACAGAACCCGGGGGCAGTTACCTACAGATAGTTGTCCAACTCATTACCCGAGCACAGACCAACAGGCTGTATCCATCCTCGAGCCCATCACAGATATTGCCTCGGATTTCGAAGGTCGATGCGAGAAAAGGACAGTGTATTGAGGAGACTGTTGAAGATAATCCCCTTGAGTCTGTCACCCCTGGGACTACGCAAAGTGACAGAATTTAGCCTGCCTTTCTGATAAAGTCATGGTTCAGTTCGAATATTATTTTGTTTTGCATTGCAATCGCTTCGACTGCTGAAACCCGAATGACGAATTTTTCACATGTATTTAATGCAGTGTACCCTACCTCACGGTGAAATCAACGATGCTGTGCAATATGGTTATTAATGACTTGGCCGGTGCTAACCAGTCTAGGTAAGAATCATAGTCACTGTTTAGTTGACGTCTCGCTATGATGGAGACCACTTGGGGATATTTCATTGCAGGCAATACCGATGTGGGACAGAGGTACGTCAGATACAACATTTATGTCGTTCCCAACTGTAAGTGAATCAGGCTAGACACTCTGTTTATTATCATTGTCTGATCTCTAGGAAATGAAAATATTAATCAAACCTGGGAGCATGTATCTAACATCAATTCCTGAGTATCAAATATGCTAGATTCTCATCAGTGGTGAAAAAGAACGTGGGTATAAGTATATTTCGCCTTGATTTCAAAACTATGTTGACAGATATCTACTCGATCCGAAATGAGCACAACGGAACTGGAGCCATAATCTTCCCGAACGAGTTTTGACATCTACAATCAAATGTTGTGGAAATGAATCAAATGGCACACGCTCTTCTCCTTGGAATCACTTTCCAGCCTATGTCATTCTTGAAATTCTTTGCCTTGATGACTGCTTGTTTCAATGAAGCTGCCAAACAACAAGGTGCAGCAGATGCAGCATTGATAAAATTAATCAAAAGCTTATCAAGACAAACCCATGGTTCCTCGGTTTGACTGGTCTTGTGTGAGTGTATTTTATATTGCGGAAGTGTCAGTCTTCGATCGACACGGAGCGAAAATTGACACGAGACCTACATATTCATCACAAAAGCTTTGAGATGTATGTGTTTAAGATTGTATCTCATTGATGGGAAAAGAAAGAAATGGTTGGTGTTTCTATGTATCTGGAGATCTTCTTTCCTCACTTTTTCGATGATTCTTATTCTGGTTGATGAGGCAAAGTGTTTCTTTTCAGAACGGATAGTTACCAATGTATTTTCTATTTACTGATTGCGAACTATTGATCACTAATTGATCACTTATTATACTCACTGATTACTGACTTCATCATAATCAGTTATTTATGGATACTCATTAAGCAATAAGTGGGGGGCGTTATTCTCATTGAGCTTACAAAACTAATTGTGGGCTTATTCATGTCCATAAAGTAGAAAAGTAGGAAAAAGTTTAAATCAGTACTTTTCCTGCCCCTGTATTTAAATTCCTGCCGCAAAATTTCTCTCTCAACATGTCATTAGTCACTATCTTACAGCAGTTTTAAGAGCAGACAGACCTTATGCTGAAGTCTCACTCAATTTGTTGGACCTCAAATATGTGGTCAGGCAACCAATGATACTGCATGGGATTAAGCTGACTTCATTTTATTGAAATGATTCAAGTATAATGTGGTAGAAAGAGAACGCGATGTTATTGCAGTGCTCGGATACAGTCCACTTGTAGACTACTATGAGTTATTTGGAAAATCAGTCAGAAGAGGATGTAGACACAACAGACAAACACTATTGCAGCTTTTCTCAATACATTTTACCCACACACAATTATACTTTAGCAGAATTACGAGGTGGGCAGCTACTGAGACAGGGAACACGCAGAGCAGAGAACCCCTGTTTTATTTAGGAAATTCTATTTTTGTTCTTATCTTCCATTTTCGTCACTTTTTCTTTCGCTCAAAGGTAGATTACCTAAAATGGAAATAACCTGTTTCAGACAAACCCGCGGTGATACGTTTTTGGTCAACGCATGCATATTTGCATCAACACACCAGATATCCACTTTTGAAAAAAGCCGGAGCTCCGCTATTGTTTTCATTTGTGTCTTACCTGTTTCACTTTTCATCAATCTGATATAAACATTCTAACTGGAGACCAAAGTCTTGGTTTTTAGGGGTGAATAACAAAAGATTCGTAAAACAAAACCAAGTATGCGTTCCATCCATGGCACAATCATCAAGATAACCCATCTCTGATCCATCTACATCATGCATGTCAAAATATGGAAGGGTGATTCAGGTGTAGTATACACATGGTTGAATGCATAGAGGATTCATGTAAAGTGATATCAGTGTCCTGGAAGGCCCGGACAATATCCTAGAGCTATCTGCATCAATCAGTGACATGTCCTCATATTATCAGCGTTTTATCGAGACGTAATGAGGCGAAGTATTATCCAACCACTCCCAGCAGGTCCAGTAAGTAGAATTCTTAGGAAATGTGCTACGGTACAAGGTTGAGATTGGAATCCAATAACCAACACGAATGATGGCTAGAAAAAGACAGTACTGTATATAATACAATCAGCCAATGAGATAGGTATAATCAGACTATGCAGTTCATGATAGCCTCTATGCCCATAACAGAGAATTTTTAGGCCTTCTCCCCCAAATTTTCTTCATGCGAGCTTCCCTTGTCATCCGTGATGGTATCAACATTACGGCTACGCCAGCTCTTAGATTGCCAGGGATAAATTTCCTGATACATATCGTCAATTTGCTCCAAAGAGAGTCCTTTGGTCTGAGGAATCATTGAGTCTGAGGAGATATAAAATTCATGTGGCATGGAAAACAGACCTCAGGAACACAGAACCAAGTGAAGACAGCACAGCAGAAGCAGGTTGAACCCCAAATGAAAAACACCTTCACTCCAAGAGCAGCAGAACCAGGCTGATCATTGACAAGATAAGGCGCTAGTTAATCAGGTCAACAGATGTTTCCTGATGAGTAAGACAGCATTGCTCACTGGCATAACCAATTCCAAAATTCCACAGCCAGTTGCTCGCCACCGAGAGAGACATAGCTTTGGCACGGATTTCAAGAGGGAAAATCTCACCAGAGACAACCCAACAGATAGGTCCCCAAGTGGAGGCGAAGAGTGCCTGTTAGCATATGTTAGGCCATGTGAATACAAAATAGCTAATTCACTCACAATGTAAATGCAGACGAAGGCGATCAAAACACGCTGGCCCGCAAGATTATCCACTGATATAGTGACACCAACAATAGCAACAATGAACTCGCAGATGCACATGCCAGCAGCACCGAAAAGGAGAAGATTGCGGCGACCAAAGCGTTCTACGCCCCAAATGCCAGGAAGAGTCATGAAGACATTGACAATATTTGTCGCGACACTGATAAGGAAGCTGTTATTGATGCCTGAGTTTTGGAAGAACGTTGTTCCATAATAGAAAATAAAGTTGACTAGAAAATAAGCCGCTTATTGTCGACCCCAGTTCAAGTCTGACTTTAGTACTTACTGCCTGTGAGTTGTTGCCATGCTTGGATGAAAATTCCAGTGACTGTACGGAGACACATCTTATTGTGGGTGAATCTAAAGCAGTCAAGATAGGTGGATGAACCCAGAGCTTTCTCAGCTTCGAGGTTGGCCCGAATTTCCTGCAGCTCAAGTTGGACTGCTGAGGAATTGTCTTGATGACCAGTGATGCGAGCAAGTGACTGCGCAGCATCGGCATCACGACCACGCTTGATAAGCCAACGAGGAGACTATTCCAGGACAGTTTAGATGTCAGAGACGGGAATAAAAGATTTCTGACCTCAGGAAGTAAAATCATTCCGCAAGTAAGGATAAATGCCCAGATAAACTGGATAGCGATGGGAATCTGCCACGAGGAGTTCCCAACTCTATTCCTGGTGCCATAGTTGATGACAGATGCAAGAAGCAGGCCAATAGTAACAGCCCATTGATAAAGCGAAACGATAGCACCACGGATCCACTTGGGTGCACTGAAAGTAGCGTCACGATCGATGCCATCAAAACAGAACACAGTTACAAATTTCTCTCACCATTCTGACTGGTACAATGGAATTAAACAGGAGACGAGACCGACTCCGAGACCGGCGAAGACACGGCCGACAGCCTGTACAGTAATTCCAGCGATCAGTTGATGTGACTGCCAGGTGACTGTCAACCTACAAAGAGGGGAATACCTTTGGCACCACTTTGCATAGCAACACCAACGCAGAAAACAAGGTTAGCGAGAACCACGCCCTATATGCGCCTTCAGTTGTCTGCATTGAATTTGGCTTACCACAAAACATACCCATTTGCGACCAATGTAATCACCAACAGGGGCACCCAGAAGGGCGCCAAAGAAAGTGCCGGCAGAAAGAATGGAGGTAACAAGAGAGTCATGATTGGAGGGAAGGAAGAGGCTGCCATCAGCACGCTGACTGCCAAAGATTCCCAACCAAGGTTGAATTTCTTTGATACCACTAATGACACCAGTATCGTAACCGAAAAGAATCCCGCCGAAAGCACTGAATGCTGAGCGGTCATGAGTGCCAGATTGCAGAAAGAGGCAAAGAGGGGGGCACACCAGTCATGAAGATACCCGCCCATTGGCTCTTAAGAACAATGAGTGACCTATTTGAACGAGGACAAAATGGCATCTACCTTGCTTGCTTGTGCATTGACACCTGTTCCTCCATATATGGGACCGGAAGGCATTTTGTCGTTTCCAACGGATTGTGGAGAAAGAAAGGCGGGGAAGGGGTGCAACTGAATATGGGTGTGAGCAACTTTTATAGGCGTCGGATCAAAGGATAAACCATGCGTTTGAGGCCGGATTCATCGGCAATTGCCACATGGCATATTTTTATCCATTTTCCGGTCCTCTCTACCGATGTTCAGTCTTTACGCTTCCCTCGGAGTTACGTCCGAAATACCCACCCCTGATCGGCCCCAGTTGACACTACTCACAACCTGGCAAGGTCTACCCCAGATTCCCAGACTGGGTCCCCGAAAAAGGCTCCAAGCTCGTTGGATTTAACTTTTTATCGGTCGAGTTTTCGCGCTCCGTGTCTGAACCTGACAACGACTTCACCCCTTGCAACGAGCCATCTGATGTCTCCGCTTCAAAAAATCATTTCAATAACCCTTTCTGTGTCCGAACTTGGCCACTACGCTCTAAGAGGTTCGTATTCGGACTCACTCAAGGGGAGTCAGGGGTATGTCCAGACTCTGTTTTCTGAGACAAACATACGAGAATAGTAATGATCTTCAAAATTATTTACCAGGGTATGATTGATTGCTATATGCCAAACAAAACGTAGAATGCATGGCTTGGAGCGAAACATGTGGGCAAATTCATTATGACAGATGGAGGCAAGCGCGCTTACCGATCATCAACTGGTGACTGAACTAATGCTTTTGTATGGGATTCTGGGTAGATGGTACGTTTGCACCAGATGTTCCATGGAGACATTTACCAATCTGCACGCGGCCATGGAATGACCATGGAGCCTACTCCCTCCAGGCTTGAGGTGACAGGTCCCATACAAAAAAGGATGTTGTCAAACGGAAGACGCCGAAGATCACAGTCCGTTGGTTATTGATGACATCGAGTTGATGAGGTCACGTCCTATACATGAATAGTCACACGCCCGTCACTGCGGTGATCTACTGCCGTGATGCGCAGAAAGATGCAGCGATAATGAATGCAGCGATAATGACTACGCCTGGGCTGCCTTATTGAAGCCTCGGCCGTGACAAGTAACCAGAATTTTACATTCAAATCACTGTGCTGCAAAGTCTTCCGTGCTCTGTGAGGACCAGACATATCGAATCATTCGAAAAACCTGCCAGTACCGGCTTATGCGGTGGTGCAAGGACCAAGTGGCATCTGCCAAATGCCCTTGCCGCTGGCGCGACCTCATGAGGGGAAGCGCCGCCTTTCAGAACCTGTTTCTATCACAAGAGTCTTGAACGTACCGTGGTCTCGGCTTTATTCATTACCCGAGTGACGGCACGGTACCTTGAGATCCCGGCGCTCAGTGCCACTAATATATCAAATAATACATCAAACTCAATTCATTGGTCTAGAGCACGGTCTGAAGCCATAAATTACCTTTATGGCTCTCGGAATTTGTAAACCTTCAACTCGTTCTGCAATAAGACGCTTTATTATACGGTACACCGCTCTTTCGGCTTCGTTGAGCACTGTTATGTTGTTTCAATAACATACATATGACTCGCCATCGTCAGAATTGATCGTGCGACATTTTCTGACATGGGTGTGTGACGGGACAAGCAGGGCGTCTCTAATGAAAGAAGCTACAGAAGTCACGGGAAAAATTTGTGAATCATTCAGCACTTGTTGTAATCAACAGCTACTTTGAACTCGGGGCGATTTGACTTGAGACAGTGTCAGTGATGTCTGGGAATGAAGTGCATGGATTACGGAGGAAGACCTTCGGGACAGCCTCCGGGTCATAGTTACACGTGATGACAATGTAACGTGACTGGGCCAAAAGGTGTACATTTTACCATATCCAAAAATTATGGGTCAAGCGACATCTTCCCAAAATGCATCCTCGCTCACTGCTCCCTCCCCAGCTAAATGCCCAGTGGATCACTCTCATACTCAGAGTGAACAGCCGAGCGCTTTGGAATATAACAAAACTTCGACGCCCGCTCAGTGTCCCGTTGACCATGGAAAAACAAATCCTTTGAACCAAATTCCTGATCTTGAAAATGCCCGACAACCTGGACAGATCATGAATTTACCAACTGAACGTGTTCAATCATCTATACCAAGAGATGGTTCGGATAAGTGGGAATACCCTTCACCGCAACAATTCTACAATGCCCTTGTACGGAAAGGCTGGGAGACACCGGAGGAGCATATAGAAGTCATGGTCGACATACATAATTTCTTGAACGAAAAAGCGTGGCGAGAGGTGCAGAAGTGGGAGAAACGTCAGTATGAGTATGTTGCTGGCCCTTGTATGCTTTTCGTTTATTGGTTTCTCACCATCGCTCTTCACATCCAGTGGAAATGACTTGCAACTGACAAGGCTAAAGGGTCGACCTGGTGAGCTTTCCCCAAAGGCTAGGCTCCATATGTTAGCCGGTCGAGTTTTCCCTTCTCACTTCTCGTAAGTTGTACAATAACTTTATGACTTTTTCCAACACTATGATTATTCATTTGCAGAAGTGAACCACCATTCGATCGCCATGACTGGGTCGTTCGACGACCAAAAACGGGAGAGGAAGTTCGTTATGTGATTGATTACTACACTGCCCCACCTGACCCAGATGGTTCACCTGTATTCTCGCTCGATGTCCGACCCGCTCTTGATAGTATTGGTAGCTTGAAGGAGCGGATAGCTGTTGCAACTGAAGATGCATGGGCTGCGTTTCGTGAGGGGGGGAGCCCACCTAGTAGAGAACCTCGCCACCAGTAGATGTGTCACTATTCCTCCTTCGTTATCTCCTGGTTACTAGTTCATAGATAACTGGTGATACATTTTCTATGTTCGTTTTATTGCTATGTATCTCTACTTATCGAATATTAATCTGATTCTCCCTCTAGAGAACAAGGACACTATGACATCTGAATAACGGAATGCAGAGTCTTCAAGAAAAAAGTATTCGATTACATGACCAGACCATCATTCCAAATCAGATGATGATACACCACGGACCCACAGTATTCATGGTCTTAGGACTATTCACTAACTAAAATCGGATTGGATACGTATTCCTGCAACTTGGGGACGTGTTGGCTCCTGAACCAGTTACATTTCAAATCCACGATAGGTGCACCGCACTCATGACGAGACTTCACCATTCGAATCAAAGTTTCAATGTCTCTGAATATAAGGCTTCCCTGATAGACGACAAGTGTTGTCAAAGCTGGAAAACTATGAGTGATATTTTGTTGATTCCATCTATGGAGGATGCGTGACGGCAGTAAAGTATTGCCTAATGCGCCCCAGATTGTATCAAGTGAATGTTTAGAGTCTACCTTGATCATTGTCAGGTTGGGTAAAGTCCCACAACAAATGTGTAGGATGTATGGAGGTAGATGAGACCATATACCGAAAAACTCGACGGTGGTCAATTGCAAGGTATTGAATGTGTCGAAAAAACTACAGAACGCCTGTTGAAGCATGGAATAACTGAGTTGGAGAGTCTCTGGAGAGCATACGACCTGGAGACGAGCCCGAAACAATTGATGATGTTGATCGCTCACTGTAATTTCCATATAGTCTTGAAAAGTATCTTCCCATTCCCACCAAAAGCTAGCCGTTCGCATTGTTCCTAATGGGTTAGTGAGTTCGAGGTGAAAGTGTTTGGCGATAAGGGAGAAGTATTCTCTACTGATCAGTAGATCGTCGATGGATGCCTTGCCTTTGATGCATACGTCTGTGCTTGCTGGATGTTGCAAGTGGAATAAGATGACTGCGCAGTCCATTGCGAAGCCCGAAATATTCAACACCTCCAAGTAGTTCAATGTGACAGGTGGAAACCGAGGCAAATTATCCATAGTACTACCAGAAGGCAGGCAGTCGAGGAGTGATACTGAACGAAGACCAGAGAGACTTCCAAAGACACCCAAGAGTTCATCCAGCGGTGGTGAATTGACACGACTGAGCGCAAGGGTCGTTAAAGTCAAGGTGCAATGAAGAAAACAATGCGGCCCCCAGATAATATGAGCGTTGCTCAACTCGAGCGTCCGTAAGTGTGGCGAGAACTTGAACGAGTCTTGAAGGAGAAAAAGACAAGGGCTGGCTTTGTCACAGTCAAACTTGAGATAAGCTTCCTCAAGTAAAGGCGCCGCGCCAGAGAACCCAGGGCCGTCAAACAGAAAGCCTTTTGATCGATCAAAATGCGTGAATGCAGACGAGATGCTCAGGTAGCGTATTCGATGCAAGTTATTGGAAATGAGCCGGACCACTTTAAGAGCGCATCCTTCAGAAAGTTGACCGTGGACACTAAGTGGGACCATTCTAGATCTGAAAAACATCGTTTCTGCGAGTCCTATCCGTGAAATATCGATATCCGACCACAAATTTGAGTCAGACAGAGCTACAAGTCTCCAGTAGACACAAATGTGGGAAATCCATATCCAGCAAGAAGATTGAGGCCATTTATACAATGCTTGAACCAGGATAAAAATGCGCAAAAGAATTTCGACAGGCAGCTTAAAAATGGGAAGGGATGCATTTCGCTGCAGGGAAATTTGGACTGTCTTTAGGAAAAAATCAATGGATGGCAATTATCGGAAACCAGTAGCTGACTACCTGGTGATAAGTGTGAGTTTGGAAGTCTCTGAGCATGACTCCCTTGGGCTGAGAGCGTTGAACAAATTATATGCACGTTAAATAATCATATACCTGACTCTTGCTGTTATTCCTAGCCGGATTCTACAATATCTTAGTCATCCGAATGCAAAACTAAAACACGTGATCTCAAAATCACAGACGGCCAAGTCGAAAAAATCTACAAAACACCAGTATGTTGCCTCGAAATCTCCAGGCCCTTGCCTTCCGCAATGCGGTCCGTGCACCCTCACTCGCTGCACGCCTCGAATTTTCTCCTCCATTCCGGATAGCCAGTGCTCCGCTTCAACTTATCGGCTTCCACTCGTCGTCGCGGCGACAGAACGAACCCACAAAGTCTCCGTTTCAGACTTTTGTTGATGTTTTGAAGGAGGAGTTGAAGAAGGATAGGGCGCTTCAGGACAACGTCAAGCAGCTGCAGGGTGATGTCGACAAAATCCAGGACTCTGAGGCTATGAAAAGGGCGCGTGCCGCGTATGAGCGTGCTCGGGTATGTGTTGCGTCATAACCTTTATTGTACAGACTTCTCATCCTCTTTAAATCAGCTTACCTCAAGTATCAAAGAAAATCCTCGCTTGCGTGCTGCAGCTGAGGAACTCAGAAAAACCGGTGTCAAAGTTGGCGATGCCGTTGGGGAGGCTCTTAAATCCATGGAGGAAAGCGAAGTCATGCGCGCAGTACGTCGACATCCCTGAATCCTATTTTCGCATGCTATATTGACAAACATGGCCTCACCTAGATTGCACGCGCAACCAATGCTGTCTCAGCCACCATTGACAAAACAACGGAACCTATTCGAAATACTGCTGCTTACAAAACGCTGGCAGAGACTCTCGTAGATGCCCTTGATGACTCTGGAAGTGCTAAACATGCAGGTTTCGAGGAGAAAGAAGCTCGCCGACTACGAAGACAAAAACGATTGGCTAAGGCTGGCAAAGAGCAAGGTATCGGACGCCGACACGTAAAAGAAGATCCAGAGTATGTTTTTCTCAAATCTTCTCTAATTTCTTCTTATCAGGATAGAGCTGGGCAGTCACTTGTTCTGCATAAGGATTCTCCACGACAAGAAGCATGGAATCGTCTCAAGGATTCAAATCCCATCTTACGAAGTTTCGCTTTGATGCGCCAAGCTTACGATGAGTCGGAAAATCCTGTTGTATCATCAATGCGATCTGTGACACAGACCATCGGTTCATGGTTCGATGAAAATGAAACTGCTCAGGTACAGAGATTGATGAAGATGCTCGACCCGGCTTTTAATCATGAGAGTTTCGAGCGGGAGCTACGGGAGTACATCGTACCTGAAGTTGTTGATGCATATCTTTCGGCCGACCAGGAGGCTCTTAAGGCTTGGTGTGGCGAAGCAGTGCGTAAACCTTCAAGGTCACAAGGCTCTACTTTCATTTCTTAGTAGACATACAACGTGCTTTGGGCAACGATGGAACATTATCTTCGTCAAGGATTAGTAAGTGATAGCAAAGTACTTGACATTCGTCAAGTTGACGTGAGTGCAAAAAATCTGGATTTTGTCTCGTCTGCTAAGAGCATTCCAGATTTCCGACGCCAAAATACTTGATAATAATATCCCTGTATTTTTGGTTACCTTCGTGACACAGGAAGTTTTGATATTCCGAAATGCCAAGACGCGCGAGATTAGTGTTGGAGCTGACAACAAGGTTGAGCAGTGTGTTTATGTTGCTGCTATAACTCGGGTGGAAGAGGAGCTCGATAATGAACTTACGGGAGGGTGGAAAGTCATCGAGGTATGCAGCAGGACCGTTTTGATATGAGAGAGCTAATTTTTTTGCAGATGGGTCGTCGTAGTGGGCGGGCATACCTCTAGGGCATCCGGTATTATCCTTTTGCTTTTCGATCCTGCTGTTTGGTATAATCATCACTCCACATAATTTATTCAATTTACTCAATTTACTCAATTACATATTCTATACAGCTTTTAAATGGCTTTGAAATGGTTTCCACCACACATTTCCTGTCATAGCTATGAAAACACATTGGTAGGTAAGTGCTATGCTGTAGAGGGATGCTAAGTTCTATCAAGATGAGGTCTGAGAGATTAGGCCAGTGGCCTTCTTTGCCCGGGTCAGGATCCCTTACCGTCATTTTGGATTTGATGATTATTTGAGTAGTCTAAGAATATTGGGACTGTAGCTATTCTAGAATTTGCTCATACTATAAGGCTCTTATCATTAGAATGATTATGGATCTTATCGGACATACAAAGTTGGATTCAAGAAGGTACTGAGGTGCAGCCTCAAATCAAAGTTTTTACGAATCTAGGATTTAAGTACTGTATAGGTTTATTTGTCAGTACAGTATGATATTCGACTAACCAATGCAGCACAGTACATGTCTATTGTTCCTCCTTGGCTGTCTCTCTGATAGATACCGTGGATAATGTAGAAGCATCATATACTCTACAGTAGATATATTTGATAGTGCCAGTTCTGACGTGTATCATTGTCAATAAATGCATTCAGTGAATCTTGTGAGACTATGACGATACATTTCCTTCCAAGATATGGAGTAAGAGGGTTAGAGAAAATACCAAAATTCTCAGCCGGGGACCGTGCTGAAAATAAATGGAAGTCACATGTCAAGTCTACGCGGTCCACGTGCAAAATATCAGTACGTGTTTTTCTCACGATTGCCAATCACCATAGTTTTGTATAGCCACTGAATTTAACCCTCCATCATGTCCCAAGCCCAATCTGGCCTCAGCAGTGTGAAACGGAACTGGTCTAATGCGACTGTAGCTCCAGCATCCTCATCTTCTCAGCTCATTGAAGACTGGGGACCTACACCACCTAAGAAACCGAAACTTACACCAGAGGAAGCTGAGAAAAGAAGAAAACGGATACTGGCTATAAAAGAGGCTTTGGCTCCGAAGTGCCATGCTCCTGCTCGCCCTCAACCTTCGGTGCCGCAACCTTTGACTCATTGTAGATCTGGGGTTTCCGTCCCTAATCCCAGTCCAAGGGTTTCATCGACGTCAAAACCCAACAAAATGGCAAAGTTGTTCCTGAGTCAGGAGCAGACGCATATATTGAAGCTCGTCCACGATGGACAAAGTCTTTTTTATACTGGAAGTGCTGGTTCGTGGTGCTCGTCTGTCGGTGCTGCACGCGGTCATGATTGGATTCTAGGTACCGGAAAATCTGTGCTTTTGAAAGAAATTATTTCAACCTTGAAGAAATCTTACCCAAAGAACCCTGAGGCAGTCGCAATAACTGCATCTACAGGTCAGTTCCCCAACTTCAGCCATTGGTATCAAGGGCTCACAGCGCTAACTAGGTATTGCCGCATGCAACATTGGTGGCATCACGATACATTCATTTGCCGGAATCGGCTTAGGTGTTGAATCTGCAGAGAAGCTGGTGGATAGAGTCAAAAAGAACAAGAAAGCCTTAATGCGATGGTTAAAGACAAAAATTCTGATCATTGATGAAGGTTTGCCTTGCTATAGTTCCCTTGATTGATAGGTAATAACTTTCCTAGTATCCATGGTGGATGGAGAGTTATTTGATAAGCTGGCTATGATTGGACGTAC
>Ga0153987_1000034_pt1 | contig 43897 bp, 57 predicted proteins | sample TSNC071MetaG_FD_102279 | JGI IMG/M metagenome (GOLD analysis project Ga0153987, IMG submission 102279) | Attine ant fungus gardens microbial communities from North Carolina, USA - TSNC071 MetaG | ecosystem: Host-associated > Fungi > Mycelium > Unclassified | place: USA: North Carolina, William B...
GAGTAAGAAGGAGTGAGGTAGGTACCTAAGCAAGAGTAGCTCCTGATTGATTAGACTATCAACCTTGGAGAGGATAGCAAACTAGTATTTACACATCCTGTGACTTTCACATTTGACATCTGATCATTTGAAGTTGCCTCATGACTGAATGTTGAAGGTGCCGTTCTTGTTCTCATTCTCAATCAGCGTCCAGTCTGCTTATGTAGATGTCGCTAGTTCCAGGTTTGGATCATCTCGTACCTGAAAAACTTCAAGGAAGATGTACTACAATACATATAATAAACATTGTGCAGTATACTACTCTTGAGACAATTTTGGATGTATATCTATATCTATATTGATTGATTGATTTACATAAATAGCATCTTTTGCCCTCCTCTGGTGTTTATCATCAGCTCGGCGTCTAGTGAATGTGGGATCTAATGATAGACAATCCAATCTGGTATAGTATCCCAGTCATATTGGAGTTTCTTCAAACTCGATCAGTCGCATGGGCATGTGAAGATCAGATTTACATGGCAGAGTCTAGAGCTGCCGGAGCGGAATGAGATCATAAAGAGTTATCTGGAACATGTTCCAGATCGGAGGTATGATTTCTGATGAATGATATTATTTTACTTGAACGTTCCCAGTCCTGTCAGTATATGTGTATTTCAATTTTTCGTCCCGAGTCTTCCACTGTGTTGGAGATTGCTCTTATGTTGGGAGTCTTGTCATGACTGAGACTGAGATCAGTTTCATTACATTATAGCCTCAAGCCTTATGGCATTGAGCCATATGGCCATTTTTCCATTTGTGTTCAGGACAATGTCATTTGTTCCTCCCTTGTTTTGTTGTACGTTTGTACCTCCTTATGTATCATTCGAGGGCTTTTCATGCATTATATGCATTATCAGGACGTCAAGACTGTGTGGACAAGATCTTTCAAAGATCTTGTCCATATAAAATAAATAACGGTTGAGGTTTGGAACTTCAGCAGATTTTCTCAACCATCTCGATTATGGATCCCAGGATGCCAGTTAAGTCACAAGCACGGTTAGGAAAGAGATTGTGTTGTATGTCCTTTGGATTTTCACTTACTGTTCTGCGCTGACTGGATCTGAAGGTGGAGAAAATATGTCCTGAAAATTTGGGTCCAAAAATTCTAGGGGCATGGAAGACGAGTGAGACCTATATGTCTTCACTGAATGACATCCTGTATTTTTGTCAGGACTCATAGAGAAAAACCAGGTCAAACATTTAGAAAAATTCAGGCCCAGATGGGAAGTCTCAGTTGGTGTGGGTCAGCGGAATCTTCTTCATCAATTCACTTTCTTGTAGCCATCATCTTGCTTTCACTAACATAACTTCTGGAGATCAAGAATCCAAAAATGCTCAAAACATTTTTTTTGCTTTTGGCGAGTCTAAGGGCACCCAATTTCCTAGACTAATCCTTATAGTAAAGATGAGATACAATGGTCCAAGCCTTATATGAAGGTGCAAAGAAAAAAAGATTTGTTGGTGTTACTTTGCCTTCCACCCTCTGCTTGCAGTTGAACCATTCAACTGATATAATCTTGCCTCTTGCTTACTGGTTTCCTTCGCATCAGCTCTACATACTTGACAAAATCACAACAGGGTACTTCTCAAGGCAGGACATGCTAACCCCTTGGTCCTGAGGGTGAATAAATATGGAGGGTGGTGAAAACATGATCCTATAGATTGCATTTCTACTACATCGTTCAACAAGGGACAGTGACAACAACTATCCAAGTGCTTACACTACTGACAGATGAGCCTATGATGCAAAAGTGATAGAAGTCATGAACACATCAACTCGAATGAAGAGATGACTGAAAACCTGTCAAAGCAGAGCCATCAATAAATGAAAGATGATACTATAATAAGGAAAAAAAACAATACTAGCAAACTGCCACTGATCGTTATCGTCGGTACTTTGCGGTACTTTGTCTCATTAATGTTAATCCTTTATTTCATCTCTTATCAGTGATGATCAGTACATTTTCATTTTTCATCATTTTAGATGTGGAGTAAGCGGTCAAAAATTGACTGCTGATGTGAGTATGTAAGCTTCTGTCCCTCAGTTCTTTACTCATTAGACTGGGTTGACCTGCTTGACAGTTTGACAATGAAATCTTGTATTTGTGATAGAACTTTGTTTGCCGATGCTTATATCATCATCCTTGGTACTTTGTTAATTTCCCGACCATCAGTGGCAGTATCTTGATTGTCCCTTATTTACATCTATTATCTTTTCATCGATAAGACACGTCATTTGATGACTCAAATACTTTTACTTTTATTTCTAACCCATGATTGCTGTCCAAGCTCCTGGAAGTATTCAGAATCCTCTTTCAGTACCTGCAAACGCACCGGAGCAATGTCCAGTTTGTCATCATCCTTCAATTGCTCTCCTCAAGTAACTCACAGTGTTCTACAGGGCACAGAATCCGAGTCTGCGGGCAAGTCGGATGCTTGTGCAGGATGTGCAAACCAAGAAATATGTGCTTCCGGTGTAACAAAACTGCCAGACCCTTCTCTCCCTTTGATTAAAGAACGGATGTCCAATGTCAAGCGTAAGATTCTCGTTCTATCAGGCAAAGGAGGTGTGGGCAAATCCACATTTACTGCTCAATTGGGTTGGGCACTTGCTGCTGACGAAGACATTCAGGTGTGTTTTTTCCCCTCATATTTCTAAACTTTGGATTTGAAACTTTACTTCTCTTTCTCCTCAGACTGGTATAATGGACGTCGACATTTGCGGTCCGTCCATCCCTACAGTTTTCGGCATCGCCTCCGAACAAGTTCACTCATCGTCTTCCGGCTGGTCACCCGTCTATGTCAGTGACAATCTCAGTGTCATGTCTGTCGGCTTCATGCTTCCAAGCCATAAAGATGCCATCATGTGGCGAGGCCCCAAGAAGAACGGCCTCATAAGCCAATTCCTCAAGGACGTTGATTGGGGAAACTTGGATTACCTGATCGTGGATACCCCACCTGGTACCTCAGACGAACATCTCAGCATCGTGCAGTTTCTTCAGGAAAGTGGGATCGATGGTGCGGTGTTGATCACGACGCCACAGGAAGTCGCTCTACAGGATGTGAGGCGGGAGATCGATTTTTGCAGAAAAGTCGGTATTCGAATTATTGGCCTTGTCGAGAATATGTCCGGGTTGATATGCCCAAAATGCAAAACTGAATCTCAGATCTTCAAGCCCAGTACTGGTGGGGGTAGAGCGCTTGCGAAAGATACTGGAATCGAATTCCTTGGTGCTGTTCCACTCGATCCTCGTATCGGTAAGAGTGCCGACTATGGAATCAGCTTTCTGGACGAGTATCCAGACAGCTCTGCCACGATAGCTTACCTACAAATCATTGACAGTAGGTTTTCTTGCACTGTTTGAGACATTGGCTCATGAGATCTCTGCAGGGATCAAAAATATTCTTTGAGATTGACTACTAATATTGTAGCAAATATTTCGTTGTTCTTCGAACCCATCTGACAGGACAATACCTTGTATTGCTGTATCATATATTCGACCAGTGTATCCATTATACTTTTTATGTTTTGCAGACCTGCCATCTTAGATAATTAGTATATACACCTTCTAAATATCAATATGCCTTTTGTCTTGCAACGTCCCACGATACAATCCTAGACGCTGAACCCTCCGAGGACAGGCCTCGTCATGAGCTCTTTTTCCTCGTCCTCTTCCTCTTCCTCATTTACCACCCTGAAATCTCTAGGCATCTCCGATGGAGGAGCGTCAGCCTCTGTCTCAGGTACGCCCGGAATATACTTCCCAATAGGCACAATCCCCGTTAGGCCCCCAACCAATCCTTCTGAACTTTCATGAATCGACACTGTTGAAAGCGTACGTAACAACTTTCTCATCATCTCACCGCCTCCTGCAGCCGAGCCCGTGCGCGAGCGGGCAGGAACGACATAACCTTGACCAGGAACTACAATGGACGAGCCTCCTTGTCCGCTGGTAGTCTCAGAGCCAGTCAAATAGGCCAGAGTCTGCGATGTGGGTATAGGGGAATTATATGTTGATCCTTGTCGGGATATTACACTCGGGCGACGGGCGTATTGAATTAAGGGGTCGGTTGGTGAAGTCATGTTCTGTCGATGGACCTCGGGGCTCGCAGTCAACATTCGCTGCGCAGGCATCGGTACCTTGTTCTGTTCAATGATTTCGTTATCCCGTTTTTGTAGCCAATCATCTGCTGTGAGAGAGTGTTCTACTGGTACTACTTTCGCTGTCATGTCCTCGACGAGGATAGGTCTGTCAGTGATAGCAGTTGCTGTAGGGGGCGAAGTCTGCATTTCTAAATGGATGCGTTCTTCGGATGAGGTTTCCGACGCTATGGCATGGGGGAACCTGACCTCTGAAGGTGAAGTCTCATGTATCACAGGTTCCCTGCGACGATAGGTGTGGACACTTGCACTGATTGCCGCGTCAATGGTCCGATTTGTCATGTCGGCCATATCAATGCTCATCCCTCGAACCTCCTTTCTATAATCTTCTATCTCGTTCCAAATAGCCTCACGGAATTGCTCGAGCGTTTCGAGCCTTTCAATATCCTTCCATTTATCAAATTTTTCTGGGCATAGAGGCTCGTCATCGGGATCGTGGTATGACGACAACCAAGGGTGTTCGAGAGCTTCGAGCACTGTCACACGTTCAGCTGGATCAAACGTCAGCATCTTAGCTAGCAGATCAAGTGCTATTGTTACTACGTCAGGCAATTGGTACGGGATTCATAGTATTCCTTCACCTTGCGGATCCGCGCTCGGCATGAGTCTCCGAAAAGGGACTGTTTTCTTGAAAGGGAGGGCGCGGACGTATGCTTGCGCCTGCAAACTATGAGCAACATTTGGGCATCAAGTGAAACCAGATTCATACCTTATCGCTACCTATCTTGTTCAGGATATGTTCCTCAGGCGATCCTGGGTGAATGGATGAGTGTTACATCAAATGGCTTTGATGTGCAAACGCACCTAGCACATCGAGTATTTTGTTGAGCTGGTCAACTGGTCATTTTGTCATAATTCAGTAGTAGGCCTCTTAGAGATAGATACAAAAACGCTGACCATAGCTTTCACCAACGTCAGGAGAATTCTAAGCGAGTGGTGAATGTGGCTTACTCCTTTCCCTTGAAGATAGGCTTTCCCATAAGTAATTCGGCGAGAATGCAACCAATAGACCATACATCTATTGCAGTGTTGTAGCGACTTTGAATTGAGCCATATCAACCAATTTTAGCTCGTCCAAAGAGTATTCGGGAAGACCCACCGAAAAGCAAGCATTATTTCAGGAGCCCTATACCATCTGGTTGCAACATATTCCGTCAGATGACTGACATTCTCGTCTGGCATAGAGTTAAAGCCTCTGCTCAATCCAAAATCACAGATCTTCAGTTCGCAGTCGGCGTTGACCAGAAGATTTCCCGGTTTAAGGTCTCGGTGAATGACAGATGCGGAATGGATGTACTTCATGCCTAAGATTGCTTTCTTCAGGGTCACCCTTGACACAACAATTGTCGATGTTCACCTCGTAGCATTTGATAGATGAAGTACTGCACATGCTCATTAGTCAAACACTGGCCAGACTTGATGATTTGATGAAGGTCGGCTATCGCGATCACAATATTTAGGTGGTAAAGTACCTGCGTAGACACTCAAACAGACCTTCCATCGGCTTGCAAGATGATCGCGTGAATGAAAGCCAAGTTATGGGAAGATGAAGTGGCCTACCTCCATGAAAAGATAGCTGCAACGAAAATTCAGCGAGACAGAATGATATGAGGGTAGCCGGTCACTGACATCTCGTTGAAATCGGGTGTAATAGCATCAACGTCGATTAAGCCGGTGATGTTCTCGTGGTTGAAGTGTCTTAAGAGAGTAATCTCTCTAAGAGCTCTTTTCGCCAGTTGGGCCTTTTCAAATACACGGGTTACAAGCTTGATAGCAACTGTCTCTCCAGAGATGTCGTCAGCAGCTGCACTGAACAAACATTAGGAATTAACGGTGTTGGGTTATTGGGCGCGCACATCACAACACCATATGCCCCAGTACCCATCTCTCTAACCAGTTTCCACCGCTTCTCGACATGAAACACTTTTCCAAATGAAGATGAGAGCGAATGGTAGCCTCTACAAATGTGACGGCTATCATCAGCACCGTGATATCCGGTTAATTGGAAATACATACCGCCGCCTGAGACCCTCTTCCGAGTAGGGATTGGAGGGCCGTCGTATCCGCGATCTCCCTCGATCTACATTCCAGGAAACTGGAGAGGGTCGAGGCGACGTTGTTTTATCGTCATCTTCAACATCTTTGGAGGAATCTCGACCTCGCCGGCGACGATGACCACGTGAAGACCTTCGTGGAGATCTTCTTGGGGACCTCCTCAACTGGGACATGGATTGGGTTAAGCTGTCGAACACAGCGTACCACAGTCGTGGTAGACAGGACAACAACTGCGCGTGTTTAGGAACGTGACTCTAGCAGTCTCTCCTCAGCATGTCAAATAACCAATTTAAAATTACAACTGTGTAATCTAAATGTACCACAAATAAAAAGTCATGATAAGCATCCAATTACCCTTCAAGACAGTGCAGGCGATCCTGCCCGAGATCCTTCAGCGGAAGCTGGTGTACCAGTCCCATCCTCCGCCTCTCCAAAAATATCCAGCAACCCAGCAAGGCGTGCTTTGTTCGTGCCCGCTTTCTTAGTGACATAGTCTCGAAGCGCCGTCTTCAAGCTCGGTTGCTTGTCAACGAGTTCACGCAACTGGTCCTTCGGTAATTGTAACAATGCGTTGATACTCGATGGCGCCGTAACTTTTGCACACCAGATGAAGCCTTCCCATAGCGGAGGATTGGTCCATATTTTTTTTGTGATCAGTCGCGAGAGCAAGGTAGTCGAAACGAATCCGACCAAGCTTTTATATGTTGTCACTGCTTGAATGACCTACAACGTGGTCAGCTTACGCTCACTACAAAAAAAAGAAGACTGACCGTCCGTAGGAACAATGTTGGCAAATTCGATTCATCAATGAGTTGTTGCATCACCGCACCAAGAACCTCAGAACGGAAGATATCCGTCATTGAGAAGCAAATATTTATCGCTTCGTGTCCTTGAGAACAGCAAATGGAGTTTGTAAATTACGACACACCTTCCATTGCACTCTTCAACCCAATCTCCTTTTCACACTGATGTAGCAACACCATCAAGCGATCCGGAGGGAGCAATTCGCTTTGCCTTACTCTCGGCATATTCGAGCTTACACTCCCGAACGTCGAAGTAGCAACAATCGAATTGAAGACATTCCTAACAATGTTTCTATTCTCTGTCTGTCCATTCAAGATCGAAACAATCCTAGGCAGATGGCGTATAATGTCCGCCTATTTGAAACGCGATTAGAGATGCTTATCATGTCAGTGAAAATGACATACCCTGTCCATCTCGGCAATGATTGGTATAAGGAACCGCGCATCGAGATCTTTCTCGTTGATCAGTGCCTTGACAAGAGCAACAAGTGTGGCACTTGCACGCCCATTTTCAGTGAAGATTGTCAGAACCCGTAAAGCAAGTGACTCAGCTCCGCGAGGGAACTGGCGCAAGAGTGTCAATAGTTTACCGTTATTGGGTCCGAGCGACTTGATAAGTGCAGTTATGAGATTCTGGATGGCTTCTTGTACTGTTATATCCATTTGACCATAGGCATCAAAGAGCCTGTAGAAACATGAACTCTAGATAAATGACTGAGGAAACAACTAGAGCTTACTCTTCCAAAAAGTCTGGAACCTTGACAGACAGTGCGAACAAGAGTTCTACATGCTGAAGTACTTGGGCTTTCTGCGCCGGTAACTCTATGCGCTCCGGAAGATATGGAGTATGTACCAGATCATCTTCCAGGGTTTGACTGTTTTCTATTATTTCCTCTTGCTCGGCCGCCGAGGCTTTCTCCCCATCCAAAGCAACAGCGATATTTACCTCCGTCTTGTATTTTCCTTCAGTATAGCACCCATTATGTTTGGAGATGTTGACATCGCTCATAGTGACATCCAGCGCATCTGCCTCTCCTTGATGCTGCTCCTTCTGAGATTGAGCATGACCATTTGCAGGCTTGAATTGAAGCTTTCGCAATAGTTGAAGAGCAAACTCGCGTATCATTGAGTACATGGGTTGTAGCTGAGGTACCCAAGCTTTTACGACATTAATCGCTGCTGCTCTTGTCTTCTTGTCTGAGAATAGACATTGGCCGTGATGATTATTGAATGTTGGATATCCTTACCTGGGTGAGTCGTAAGTTCTAAAAGAGTGTTGAGCGCTTCCGTTCTCAGTGACGGTCGTTGAAGTACCAAGCCACGCAGGGTGATAAACCCAATTGTCACCTTATCGCTACAAGAGATTTATGGGATCAGAATCCTGAAAATGATACATCTGAAGAGCAAAGTACCTTGATTCATCCACACACATATCTCGCAGTAGGCCAAGAACATCAGGAGGAACAGTGGGCAAATCCAAAATGAATCTTGAGAAAGTGCGATCCTTTGTATCGAGCAAGGTTTGGTACGAGGCCACAATCTGATTAAGCCAGATGTCATAATTGGGGCGCTAAACGGAGATCAGTGCGAGGAGAGGAGAGAGGAGGTGATATAATGAACCCAGCCATCGCCTTGTTCTGAGTGTATCTGATCATTATACCACTCTTCGTTCATCCACGTAGTAGCAAGCCGTGCTCTGGAATTCTAAAAATTAGTCCGCATTGAGCGCCAAAGAATTCAGCCAAACCTTGAAGAAAAATTTGCCATAATGAAATCGCATAGTTTTTGACGTAGTTGGTCCTGGTGGACGTAAAAGTTATAGACAGTCATCTCCTTAATATCCTCTTCTAGACTCTCATCCGCTGGTAATTGTGCTACCCGCGTAATCATGCGCACCAGCAGTAGCATCCACACCTCATTGGGTGATGTCCCACCAGCTTGCAACGAGTCCACAGGTAAATCATCTGCTTCGGCCCATATACGTCCGACCGAATCAGTAATCAACAATATCCGATCTTCTTCCGGCAAGTCTTTCGGTGGAGGGAGTTTGAATTCAAAAGCCTGAAGACTATCGAACTCAAAATCAGCGGTAGGCTGTTCCTCCTCGACAGCGATTTCGTTTCCTGAAAGCTGAACAGTTCTCGTCAATAAAACATACAGACTGACATAGCAATCTACCTGAGCGTTGAGCGTTTCCGGCTCGAACTCCAACTCATCCTGATCGATATCCATTTGCAAAGGATCAACAGGCTCCTCGACTTTGACCACTGGTGGCGTCGTCCGTGCAGGTGGCGTCGAACTCCTGTCTGCAGCTTGCTGAGCCATAAGGCTTCGAGGTCCTGTAGGCACTTTGGGGGGGAGGGCAGACGAAGAGGACGTACTGGTAGGAGGTGTAGGTGCGGCAGGCTGAGAGGTAATCTTGCTTGTTCCATAATTTCGTCGGTATTGTTGGACGAGGGACTCAAGGGCTGATTCAGTGAATGCCTCAAGGTTTGCAATTATGAGATCAGTTATCAAGGAGGGTGGAAGAGAAGTAAAGTCAAACACGGCGAGTGTTGAAGTTATATCTAATGTGCTCTCCGAGTCAATTTTAGGCCGCTTTGCATCAGAGGGCTCTCCTGCAGGTGCCGACGCGGCTCGTTTCCGTCCTTCTCGTCGCTGTCTGTCATCTCGGGCCGCAGCTTCCATACGCTGTACTTGCGTGTTCAATGCGTCATTTAACTGCATGCTCAGAGGGCTGTTGGGCGAGACGTAATTACTGTGATGGGGTTAAATAAGCATCTCCTAGATAACACGCAAAACCCACCGGTTGATGTGAACAAGTAAAATTCTGAGAGCCTTCTCCACACTCTTAACAGCGAAAGTAGGCAGTTTTTCAAGGGTCACTGGCGTCCATGATCTCAAAGCGGGCACTAGTGTCTGCAGAATGACCGGCCGCTGTTTGACTAAGGCAGCCCAACTGTTGAGCAAAGCAGTAAGCAGGTCCACATCCCTTGACCAATTTGTTAATCTCCACGAACGAAACGACGAACCAACGCTCGACTCACTGGCTGGAGAACAGCGTCGCAATCAACCCTTCCAACAATTTTTGCCCTTCCGCCTCAAGTCTCGCAGCAGATATGAAGGGATGATCACCGGGACAAAACGAGATGTTTGGGTCGTTGGGTTTCTGAAGCTGTGAATTGCACGATTATTTCAGGGATACACTCCTCTATTGCTAGAGATGATTTATAGATAACTACCCTAGGGTCTTGGACACCGCGCGTCTGGACGAGGACCACGCGTTGCACGAACTTCAAAGCCGACAGTTTCACTCCAATATTCCCTGCTGTCGACCACACCATTTCAATCATCCGGTTCTTGCAAGCTGTTAGGGTATTCCATGGGTTCGGGTTACTGCGGTTAATGCACCTGTGATATAGTCGTGTGAGCCTCTTGAAATGACGAGCGGGCGAAGGCTCTGGCTCACAGATGTCGAAAGAGTAGGGGATATATGCTGGTTAAACACTGGATAGCAATTTTAATATAGTAGACTTCAGATTCATTCAGAAATTGCACGAGGGGATCTAGGAGCTGCAAAGCCACTGTCAAATACAAGATTGATACAATAGCTCACAACAGAAACTAAGTGGTGACGAACTCTGAGTGCGCTGCTCTATCGTTAACGTCGAGCGACCGAGCGCAAAATGCAGCAGGTCAAAAATCCATCTTTTCAACAATGAGTCTTCTGCATCCGTGACCTTGCGAATCAATGTGTGTACGAGAATTGGAATAAGTGCAGCATGCTGTTCAAGAATCGTACGAAGCGAGCCAAGGAGATCAGCCTGTTCTGTTGTATTCTCTGGAGCCGTCAGTGCAGCCTGGAGCAGCTGAAGGGGATCGACCGAAGCCGCAGCCATTGTGATCGACAGACTCAACGACGTTCCTCCACACTCAAGGCTCCGGCAAGAAGTTTGTGCCCTAATCCAGCATTTATCCCGCACATGTCACGTGCCCTTTATTTGATCTTGTATACACTCAATCCTGCGTAAAGAATATATTGATTTATATTGATTTCGCTTTTCACCAGCAATCCAAAAGTTAGCAGTTGATACAAAAAATATTTCGTCTGTGCATCTCCATGCAGTGGGTATAATGAGTACCGCGAATAGAATCGTCCGAGTGATAATGAAAAAAGGCCGGTGAGAGTAAAGTACAGTACAAATAGTGAAGAGTCACTCAGGGGGTCAAGTCAAAAAAGAAGTTCACCGGTCGAGGCAAACCACAGAACAAGACGAACAATAAACGAGTGTGGGCTATGCTTAGGCGTTCATTATGTACGCTGGCGCACTGCAGAAGGGTAGCCATTTGCTGGGGGTAAATGAAGTATTAAAGACGATGCCTGAGCATTATCGAGGCTCGGGCGAGGAGTATCCGAAAAGGATGGCGGTCGAGTCAGTGGTACATTTGGATCACGGAGACGAGGTGGAGGTTGGTGCCATTCCTCTATCGGTGGTGTCTTCTGCAAATTCTGTGGCATGCCCTGTGGCAGAGACGGTGAGCTGGGAACATCGTTGCTTGGAGTCATGTTAGTCCGCACTGGATGTGATGATGTCTGCTGCCGGATTCGAGAATCGGGGATAAACGATGTGCTGACTGATGGGCGCTCTGCGACAGGCGAAGTTATTATAGGAGAAGGATGTCGATTGTTTCCATTAGGAAGACCATTGTAGTGTCCATTAGAAGACGATAGTCTACCCGTTCCTTTGACCTTCATGTAGGTTTCACACTTCTTGAGGAACTCCTTTCCAGTCATCTCCATCAAGTTGGTAAAATACTCTTGATCTTGCAGAACTGGAACCATGTCCGCCGGTACAAGAAAAAATTCATCTTGATTTTCCAACAAGCTTGTGACAACCTTGAGGGCACCAAACGTCTCGTCACGCATTGGATCCCGGCCTCGTGCTCTCATGATACTTGGAGTAATCACAGTTGCGAGATTAGGGAGGTCCATCAAGTTACCTGTCTCAGAATCCATGTGTGCAAAAGATGCCACCCATTTGAGGAAGACAAAAATGACCTCCATAGTGTCTCGATGTGGTTTTGGCATAATGAGCGAAATTAGATGGAGATAACGTTTGCGATCCTCATCGGAAGGTAAATCTAGGCCAAAACGTATCAGTCCAAAACAAAATCATACGGTAAAAGCCAGGCTCACTCTGCGAAGCCACGAACAATCGATGTAGCTTGAACGTCATCAAAGGCTCGGGAAGTCCTCCTAAGAACTTCTTCAAGAGCGCTGCCAATTGAACAGGGTTGTCTTGTGTGAAATCAACGGAGGAAGGGTCTCTATCGATCGCTTCCATAGCAGCATTCAAACGCCTAATGTTCCCATTCTTGCGGAAAACACCCTCAACTGACATATCTGGGGTGCAATCAGTCCAAGACAATTAGAATATTCAAAATCCTCACCCATCTGCCTCATTGCAGATATAACATCGTCTATGAAACTGGGTACCGGCAGAGTCGACCCGCTTGCACCGAGTAAGGAATCTACGCCTTCTCTTTCGACCAGCACCTCGAGTCGCTCTCCGAAAACTACTATTGAACAAAGTCAGGATGTCTGAAGTAAAACGACGACGTGGCACACTTTTTTTCTTTGGAGCTTTTTTGTCACCTCTAAACAGCTTCTGCCAGAAGTTGCTCTTCTTCGGCTCAACCATTTCAAGCAACTCTTCCAGATCAAAGCTATCTTTCAATGATGACCGTGTCAAAGCGAGTACAGCAAAGTGCTTGGCGATTGCCAACTCTAGCGCACTGAGCTCGGCAATATACGGCAGAGATGTCTCTCTTGGGAGTGACCGATGTTGCTCGCGTGCCTGGACAGCTTCGACGATGGAATGGATATCACCGAGCGAAAACGCCTTGCTCTCATTTGCTGGGTCAAATTGACTTTCCTCTCCTCCTGTGGGTGAATTTGGTGTGCTATCTTCCAAAATCATGACTTCGGTATTGTTTCGAGCAAAGGCTGGCCTGAGGACCTGACCTGTTTGAGGATCGATAGGAAGTTTAGCAAGGCTAGGTTTAGCATATTGGCAAGGAGGCGATTGAGTAGGATGTTGAGAAGGCGGCGTAGGTTGATGATACGGAAGCAAGGACTCTTGTTCTGGGGTCAGTTGATGCACTTGTGGTCGTTGAGGTTGGGCGACATAGTTCGCGCTAGTGTGCTGGTTTTGGCCACTCGGTTCATGTGACCGATGTCCGTATTGTCCAATATCGGAAGGGTGTGCGATCTTGCCAGCTGGACTTTCAATGATTGTTGATCGCTTTGGTAGGCGAGCCGTGGCCGAGATTTTACGTTCAACATTGTTCACTCGTCGATATTCAGAATTACGATGCGGGTCTATGGCACTGGTAGGCGAGAGACCTTCGGCATGAGCAAAAGCGACTAGAGTTCAACTGTGAGATATCGAACATTTGGTTCTTGGTAGATCTTACCAGGAGATAGTGGAACAACACCTTGCTTCTTCAATAGTAGGTACAATCGTCGTAGTGCAACGTTGAGCAGAAATGCATACTGTTCAAGACGTTGTACAGGCTGAAACCCACTTTGGCAGTTCAGTGTTGCATGCCCCGTGCAGTAAATGATCTGAGGGATCTCGCCAAAGGAAGGAGTTTCCGCTCGTGACTCAGGATCAAGGACAAAAATCCCAACGTTTGCGGGTGGTCTCCGCGCAGTCGACGGCTTAGCTGGTTGATTAGAAACATCTTTGGGATCTCGCTCATCCCCACTTTTGGATGGTTGTTCCTTGGGAATAGCCACTAATGCAGTCTTGCCACATACGTTGCATTGGACACAATTTGAGTGCCATCGCTGATATGTACCTAGTCTCACGCAGTCTTCCTCCACCGTCTTGTCACACTTAACACATAGATCCGATGGTGGGTTTTGGGATGAAACCCGGTTGTCTCGAATGGCCGCGGGTGCGAATGGAGACTCACCAGCATTCTCCGGTGCCAGACTTCGAAATCCATATGTAACTCCCTGCGTACCGTGATTACCTTGGAAGTTCGATAGTGTCTCCGGGTGATAACCCTTAATTACTCTTCGAGCAGCCGGGTTCCCTCCCTGGACTGCGAGTAGGTGCAGTTTGTCCAAGAAAGACGACATTGCCTCCCGTACGCTTTGTTCCCGTTCCAACCTAAGGGCCCCCGTCAAAGCAATCCTAATGAGAATCTTTAAATAATGTGCAAGACCCGTGACTAGCGCCAGCAATTCTTGCGTCATTCCCATCCGTCGTGCACCAGTTTCTTGGGTATGCGAAAGTAATGTGAAAAGCTCAACAGTCTTCCTGCACAGCATGCGTGCCTCACGAACGTGGGACATGCCTGTTGAGAATTTGAGAATCTCTGATGGGATCCTGCCAGTGAGAACAAACCTTTCATGCCGAGTCGGGCAAAATGGAATTCTAGATCGTCAATAGTAGCGAACAATACTTCAACGTGAAGAATGAACTTTTCCGCCATGCGGATCGCATCTAGGTATTGACCATTGCTGACTTGGCGTAGCATATCCGAGATGCACGCCGCACTAGACTCTTCGAACGCTGATAAAACGCTTCAAGAGGATGAGCTAGGAAACGAATTTCGAGGGCGAAGGACTGGGAACGTACGTCCAAATGCGGTAAACCTGTTGCTCCATTCGGACTTGCTTCTCCCTTAGCGAGACTGCATTTTCTCTCTGTTCCTCTTCTAGGTATAGTGGTTCTTGTAGCTCCCCCTCAATCGAGGGTGTGCTCATTGGTCTTCTTGATGCTACCTTGACATTCCAAAACTAGATTCCAGCCAATGTTGAACTCAAGACAGCTCACAGAAAGAAATAAAAGATCCAATCAACTCACCTTATTAATCATATAGCATTCTGGGTGCCAACATTCGTCTCGCATATTTCGATTGATCTCCACGAATTGCTTCAGGATGGCACTATTACATCCTGCGCACTTTGTTGCAAATCTCGTGGAGTAGTGAAAATGACAATAGACGTCCCCTTTGTGCTCATAATACGAGTCTTGAGGGCCAAACAATGTCGGACACGCAGAACAGGTGAAATGATCCACATGAAATTTCTTATCTGAAGCAATGTCAAATGAATAAGATCCAAATGTGAAATTTGAATACTGACTGCAGGCAGTGATGTAGCTGCCTCTGAGAGCCGAATCACACTTGGCACATATGAGGTTCAACCTGCGGAAGTAATCTCTTTCGCAAAGAGGGTGTTGTTTGTTTTCAACGCCTTCGATCGGGAAAAACTTTTGTGCTACGACCTCACCACAGTCCTAAAACGACGTAAAATCAATATTTATGGAGGACAAAGAGCTGAAACACATACCATGCATTTAAAACAATTCAAATGAAAAACAGTGCCAAGTGCGCGAACAAATTGGCCTTGCATAGCCTTCCCACAAGCTGAACATATTCTATAAAAATCATTTATGAGAATGGGATTGACGAATACATGCAACGACAGGAGATTCTCAAACTAAAAATGGTCCAAAAACTTACGAAGAGGCGAGGCTAGCTGAAGTAGAGGAAGCGACACTCGGTTGCTTGGCAGCATTGGACTGAGATGAGGATATGGAATAAGCAGATACATGAGAATTTACACTCAGATGCTGATCAGAATCATCAGAATGACCAGAAGATGAACGCAGTTTAAGGTTCTGGGTGCCTCCAGGTGTAGATGGTCTGCTACCCGCTGAGGAGAGAAAAGCCGGGGACGGCCTCGGTGACGTGGTAAGATAAGGTGAGCTCTGAGGTGAGGAGGAAAAGGTGTGATTGAGGTCCTCACTGCGGCTATGGGGAACCCAAGGATAATTGCGATCTGGATCCGGTGAGCCATATGTAGCCGATCGAGTGGGAATATTTGGGCGTTCCAGTGGTCGGGAGGTATTGGAAGAAGGGTTTCCAGTATCCCGCAGCAAGAGTGGTAGCTGGGATCGAGTTATCTGGCCTGGGGTCTGTTCGGCGTCGGCACTGGCTGCTGAGATATTCATGGGCGACGTTACATTGTTCCATGGTGATGGAGCCCGTCCGAGCTCATGTTCTCTACTCATGACTTACTACCAGCAGAAGGAAATCTGCCCTACAACGAAGAGGGGTGCAGGGTATGAAGAGTTGGAAGAAAAAGTATGAGAACAGGATGTGCCAAGGGGATGGAAACTTGAATTGGCCAACTCTTCACCCGCGTCACAAATGTCACACACATCTGTCACTCTATAGCCTGCACAGAGACTTTCTCGCCCAGAATGCCACAGCACAACTGTGTTCTGTGCGGGCTTCTATCTCCGTTTATTCCACTTTGCTGTCCTTTTGGTACCGAGCTTGTAGTTTTACTTTCCCCACGAGCCCGAGGATCTGACCGTTGACATATTTATCATTGGCGCCTTAGGGATTGATGCGGCTACACGCGCTAGGCTAATACAAATTTCTCGTCAAATTGGTTCAAAGGTCCTACAACTTTGCTGATTGGATTTTTGTATATCGTCTCAAGCCCCTGAGCTATCACTACCAATCGTGCGACTGTGCCTATTGATTAAAGTACGACACTTATTATTCAAAACTTATTCAGGTCGCGTCTTGAAACTGTCTCGTATAAATAGAGGTTCCTGTATACAATACAATGAAACAGCTACACATCGCAAATATAGCAAGGTACCCCTCACTTGAGTGCCCTGATCCAAAGGGTGGTCACATAATCGAATCTACTGCTTACTGCTGCTTCCATACACCACACTCGATAAAAGCTGGCTGTATTAGAGCATCGTTATGATGGCAATATCTCTTAGTAGTCCAAAGCAGGCGTGACAACGAAATACCATTAGCTTTGAATGCTTTGGCAGAGAAACACAAATTCCGCCAGCAAACACTTCCGGTATGTGGTCAACAAGCAAGTGAGACAGGAAAAATTTTCCTATTGGTAAACATCATAACTAAGATCCGCCTAGTAAACCGAAAACAGGTATTGAAGGCATTGAAGGCATTGACTAGTACCATCTTTTTTTTTCTCGGTAGGAGGAAAACTGGTTATACCAGCATGGGAGGACTAGTACCATCTTGATTCCTTGGGATGTGCTCATTGATTCAACTACAAAATCTGGTTTAACTAACTTCAACAATTTGTTACACTGTGCTCGAACACAGTCCATAGCAGGTGCAATTTCGGAGAACAGGGAAAAAGGAGGCAGGGAAAACGTTGGACTATGTCTGATCAGGGAGGCAGAATGCGTTACTGTTCTATTCTGTTGAAGAAACACCTTCTATATTAGGCCTTCTTGTAAGAATCTTGTTTCGATGCTGGTCTATCCACATAGGCAGTGATGAGGTTCGTTCGGGAAAAATCTCCTTCGATATTCACTAATGGGAAACAGTTTAACTATTCGGAGCCTCACGTATTATATGAACTCAAAGACGGAAATAGATAGAAATACACTTCAACGGATTGCGTGACCGAGATCAGAATACCGTTTCTATTTCGATGCCGCTCATGAATTACCAACAGTGCCACTGTTGCCAAAACAAATCAAATGACATTGTCAGTCAACGACGGGTGCATCGTCCTCAAACTCTCTGGCATCTCTTCCAATTAAATTATCCTCAAGAGTCAAATAATTTCTCAGATCTTCCAGGTTCGATCACAGTGGCTTACTTCAAGCTTGAATATTCTGCGAGCCTGTGCGATGTATCTCGTTGATACAAATAGCATCTTTATCTCGCGAGATTGAGCAGATTTCTTCACCGATCGGAAACAAAACGAATTCTCTCGTTGATATGTTTTCAATTTGACCCCACTTCTACTATTCGGATTGTGACTGTACACTCGTAAACCTATGGCGACGCGGGAATATTTACAGTAAGGCTTTCATAGTCTGATCACCGACATGGAGGATATACAGATCTTCCGCAGCTTTAACTATCTCCTTCACGAATTCCGCATTAGGCATTTCTCTCCTTGATGTAATGCTGAATTGTAAATAATCTGCAAAGACATCATGTAAGTCTTAACTTATGCCATGAGCCATAGAGAACCCACTATCAAAGCCGGTCATGTAGGCGACTCCGAACCCATCCGGGACGACCTGAAGAATAGCATTGGTCAGCAAGACCTCAAGAAACAAATGATAGTTTCAACCTCTCCCCAGCCATAAACAAGGAAATGTTTGGAGAAAATAGCCGAAGTACTCAAAGCCCAGTAGCCCGATCTCTGGTATACAGGATCACTGTAAAGTTCAGGGACCTCCTCACCAGGCTCCAGAAGCTGCCTCAATCCTGTATATCTATACATCAGTGGATTTAGTTGGGTCGCATAGACACTCACCAAACATATGACGGTCAACACCTTGCGCATTACCAGCAGCTTTGGCAAGAGCAATATGTCTCTTCGCCGCAAGATCAAACAATCTTTTCCTTTCTCCACCACTGGCGTTTTTATCATCCATACTTCTCACCCACTCATCAGCTTCACTTGACACGACACGGATCGCCTCTGTTCTTCCTTTGTAAAACTTCCTCGTCGTAGCAGCTTCATAGGTCCCGCCATACCTCTCCCTCTCGCCCAATAATCTCCTGTATGCCAACTGTACGATTAGCTGAGCCCACGAATCTGGTGATACACCAAACTTCTTGATAGCAGTTTTACCGTAAGACGTTCTATAGAAGTTCAATGTATGACTTTCAATGAGTTCGCGAGATGCAATGTCAGCTTGAGCGATGGCTTCCATTGAAGCTGTAGAAATTTCGAAATCGAGAGATTCAGGAATGAGACCTTCAATGACGTTCGCACCACAATCGAATTTAGGATCATACACGAGATCAAGAACATCATCACATAAGCGGGCGGTGGGTGTACCATCCATTACGGAATGCTCGCCGACGAAACCAGCCTCAGCATTGTCGAAGACGACAAAATTGCAAGGTTTGTCTGACCAGCGGTTACGAAGGCCTCGAGAAGTACCGCTGGCAAGGTCACCATGCCAAAGAGCTCGAGAAAAATGAACAGCTTCGGAAGGTCTTGATTCGTCTAGAGAGATGATGAATGCAGAAGATTGGATTTCACGGAGGATTTCGCGATTCTTGAGTGTGGATGCAAGTTCATTGTAGTCCTTGGCCCACATGTCGCGGTTGGAGGCTGTTAAAATACCAACGCCAGGATATTCCTCCGTCGTGTTGTCATAAATATACTGGAATTGTCTGTACAAATGTTTCCAACAATTCTTGGTAAGAGCAAACGAGAGGCCGACCTTTCCAATTCGTCAATACCAAGAATGTGTCCATTATGTGATGTATTTATCTTCCAGAACCTATTTTTGCGGACAACGACAATATGACCAGTATAACCGGTTTCACCTTCCTTGGAGTATGAGATGCTCCAATCCAAACCTGAGGGCCCAGGGATACGGCAACAATCGAACATCCATCTAATCGTCGAAAAATTGGATACTACTAGCGTTCATTCTGTCGAAGAAATTTTACCTATAGGTGTCCATACACAAAGGACCCTCCTTGGTTGCATCAGGTCTGAGCAAACCCTGTTTGAGCTTTTGACGGAAAATCATGGCGCCTCGGGCAATGGTTGCTGCTCTGCCAGCAGGTGTTTGTGGTAGATGTGTGGGCTGCGCATCGAATCCATCTTCACATTTCATTCAATATCACCAGAGTAGCTTTCAACCGACGCTTACAGTAATATGACACATTGATAATAACCTGATCGAATGGTGGTGATGGTGGTGATGCGTCAGGTCATCACATAGGCGAACGATGTGCATCGTACCGAGTCACGATATCCAAGGTATGCCACGTCATCCCACCATTGTTCGAGCCAGTGATCAATGCTGTTGTTGTGTTTCAATAACCTCTCTTGAAGCTCGACGCCTTTCTCAGAGCCGAATTCGTCGATCTTCTTCAGAACGGCGTTGAACTCCGCATTGGACCTCGCGATCGGTTTCAAAGACTCCTTAAGTCGTCCAAGAGTATCAGTCAAATTTGGGACGGGTAATTTTTGGAGTTTGGGTTGCCCGGCGAAGGTGACAGTCGAGGGAAGATCCGGAGCGACTGTTTTCCAGTTCCGAGGGCGTTCGAGCGGAGCTGTAGAGGTGGACATTGCACACCGGAGGCGAGATAGAATTCGAGACAAAGCAACGCAGCTCCGATAACGACGCACCAGCATTGTTCAGAGCAGACGCCGACAACTATTTAGGGGGCTCTGACACTCTTTCAGCTGATTTTCGACTGACACGGAAATTTGCACGTGGCCATCCTCATACCTTCTACTCTCATTTAATGGCTGAAGAAAATACTCGCAGGAACAAAACAGACACGACACCGCTTCCACCGGGAATGGTGTTAGGACCCGACGGAAAACCCTGCAAAATATGCACGGCATTCCGCAACTGGAAGCCCCAGACATCGGGTAATATTGAGTCTGACGGAAGTCGAGCTAGTAATATTCGCGGACAGGCGCTGGCAACGGCTGTCCTTGCAGGAGGAACAACCACGGCTGCGGCCACCGACTCTAATATGTCTGCTCAAGCCAAGACTCCGCTTGAACCCCCGCCTGGATGTCCTCCAGATGTTGAGCAACTGGGCCGCGCAACATGGGCGTTCCTGCACACAACTGCTGCTTACTACCCAGACAAACCAACAACAAAGCAACGCGCAAACATGCTTTCGCTTCTCCGTGCATTACCTATCCTATACCCCTGCACATGGTGTGCACAGGACTTTGGGCAGGATATTGAAAAGCACCCGCCCGATGTCAGCAGTCGGACAACTTTGGGTCGTTGGTTGTGTGAGAGACACAACGAGGTGAACGAAAAGCTCGGGAAGGAGCAATTCAACTGTAGCAAGGTAGACGAGAGGTGGAAGGACGGTCCTTCCGACGGTAGCTGTGATTAATTCAGGTTATTAAGAAATCAAATCAAATTACTAAAAATAGCCTGCATGCAGCACAATTGCAGCACAGTATCAGACCTCTTAAACGCCAGCCATCCTCATTACATCCGTCTCAATCCAGAGGGAATGACTTTGGTCAGTTCATGTACCCAGTTCTTCTGGATACGTCCGATCCATCGACTCCTGGCTATTTGCGGAGTCTTCGCCATCGTCGCACTCTTTTTCTTCCCTTTTGGCTCTTTCAGACAGATGGCCTGCCATACGAAATGCGGAAGTCAGCTCAGGAGTCGTCCACAACAATACCTGCCTCCTCGACCATATCCACCACCGTTGAGGCCTGATCCTAGTAGTTCAATTATGTCGATCCTGTGGGAAGAACGAGCTCAGCAAGTCAGAGAAGCATTCAGGTATGCCTAGGAAGGTTATCAAGGGCATGCCGTAGGGTGGGATGAGCTGACACCTGTTGACGGAGGGAAATTGAACAAGTAGCACATCTCAAATCTCTGCAATCCTTTCGTTCGAATTGATCCCCGTCGGTAGTTTCAATGGGTGGGGTGTCACTTTGTTTGATGCCCTTGACACAATGTGGTTGATGGGTCTTCACGATCAATTCCGGATAGCCCTTCAATTCGCTGCAAAAGCAGACTTCACACTAACTGAGGTTAGAGGGGACCGACTTCTCTGTGATGGATCTCACCGACATGGTTCCTCTTGTAGGATGAGTACACTCCTTTCGTCGAGACAGTCATTCGTTATTTGGGCGGTTTGCTCTCCACATATGCTTTGTCAGGAGAGCCGGTCTTTCTTGCTCGTGCGGATGATCTCGGAAGGATGCTCCTTCCGGCATTCAACATCACGTCTGGACTTCCTCGATATGCTGTCAATACCGTGACGTGAGGACACTTGCAAGCATGCCTTTTTGAGTTGCAGACTCATTGACCTTCCAGTGGCAAAACCAAGTTGGGATGGATATCGAATGTACTATGGTCTGAAGTACTGAGTAACCAGCTTGAATAGTAAGCGATAAATCATGTCAATGGCATGCTTTTCTGATATCATTCAAGCAAATTTCTTGCGCATCTCACTGGCAGGACCGAATATTTCATCAAAGTACTTCTGCCTGCTTGGCACCTGATTATCCAATTGCTCAGATATCCTACCTAGACCGAGAATATCATGAAAATCATGTACAGAACCAATGTTTCCAATGGTTTATTTCCGACTCAATGGAACATTGAGAATAGCACTCCCAATAGCGGTCATATAGATTCATGCCCTCTCCCAAGCTCGTGTTGAGGATTTTTATCTAGGTCATCACTCTGTTGGCGGTTATGCCGACAGTGCTCACGAATGCCTTTTGAAACAATATCTACTCACCGCAAGGTCTGAACCACAGGCTCTTGAATTATGTACATCTTTCTTGCCCTTCTCCCCTCAGACTTTCATTTGCCACACCAGATCTCAACTCCGTGAATGGTGTAATAAATAACCTCATTTATATAACACCAACCCGTCATCTCCTCTATGTGACTGACACAAGCAGCGGTGTTACAATCCACAAACTCGAACATCTGTCCTGCTTCTTCCCGGGTCTCCTCGCACTCGGGCTTTTCAGCCTGTCAACCTCAGATTCTTTAGCTTATACTTCATCTCAGAAACAACTACACCGTTGGGTAGCTGAAGGTCTCGCCGAAACGTGTTGGTTGATCTACCACGACCAGAAATCTGGTTTGGGTCCAGACGAAGTCCAGATGGTGGACTATGCTAATTATATGAAGACTCAAGGAGGCAATGATCGTCGTAATCCTATGCATGGAACAAAGTTTGGCTCCATTGCAGGCCTTGAACAGGAAGGGTTGTGGGTCAGGCAGATAGCGAAATGGAAAAAGGCTGGAAAGATGAGTGACACTCCACCAGGCGTTCCTATGCCTGGAGAAAGGTTCAAAAGGGAGGAAGATCCAAAGAATAGAGATTACAGGGTTATGATCAATAGCTATCTGTTGAGACCCGAGGTATGTTCTACTTTTTTTCCATCAGAGGGACAATTAATTGGTGCTCTTAATTTCAGGCATTAGAGACCTTTTTCTATATGTGGAAGTTGAAAGTGGCGCGAACTTCTCATCTCATGGTCCCTTAAAAATTGATTCGGGACTGGTTGCTTTTCAAGTCTATCTTTGAGGCGATTGAGAAACATGCCAAGACACAATATGGTTACGCAAGCGTATCTGACGTCGATCGGGAAAGTCCGACTGCCAAGAACGAGATGCCAAGGTAATGTCTTGTGCAACTATGTCTCAATTTGATCTTCACTAATGCTCTTCAGTTTTTTCCTGGCAGAGACGTAAGTTTCTCGTATCATGGCTTTGTCACTCGATTCATGGATTTTATCAGACTCAAATATCTGTATCTGCTATTCAAAGATGAAGATATCGTTCCACTTAGCAGTTGGGTGTTCAAGACGGAAGCACATCCTCTACCAGTGTTCGACTGGGCACCTTGGGAGAAAGAGGAGTATAAAATCGTTAGTAACGTCCTGTAATTCTGTCAATGATCTAGAATTCGAAGTTGGTTATTGCTGTCGGACTCAGGCTGGGTTGCAACGTGAACCAGCTTCGGAAGATGTGTTGATTTGATGTGCCCTGGTTCAGTCATCCATAGCTTGTCGGCAGTGAGACGAGGGCTGTGAGGTCATTGTCAGAGTCCAAATGCCATCCTGAAGCCAAATGGACATTGTATCTACAAGATATCTATGAGGGTGTCAAGAGGATGTCATACAGAATAGTAACAGGAAAATATATATACTGAGCTTTCATCTAAATTTCATCTGATAGTAAGTACCCGTACAGTCACTGAATTTAACATCCAAATGTGTCATCTGATAGGTCTGAGAGCGTACAAAGGTCAAGAAGATACTCAAATTCTTGAAGCGCCTAGCGCTCACGAGCAGAATGGGGTACATATAATGCTGCAGCATGGTCAAAATGACTTGTGAGCAATCTGGTTATGTCCCTCTTGGTCACCATCCCGTCAAGATGGCCATCTTCTGTAAATAGAATTTCTCTTAAATTCTTTGATTCAAAAATACTTCAGGACGAGTGTCGTTACTGCAGAAAGCACCTAGAACTCACCATCTTCTGAAACATGGTCACGACTAGTTCTCTAGGGACTTGCTTTCTAAGCTGTAGAGTTGTAGTATCAAGTGTTGACGAGAAGTCAATGATATTCTCTCCAGGAATAGCTGATTGAATCCCGGAAGTCTCTGTTATTGTTGGCATCTCGGCAGCCTCGGGTCTCACTTGGTTCATAGAGGGTGATTGCTCCGTTGAAGAATCTGTTTTCATATCAAAATCCGGATGTGGATCCAAAGATCGATGGGAGAATGAGCAGATCTTAAGCGACGGCGACGGAGAGCGGGGGAGGGCATCTGAATTACTGATCAGTCATGAAGTCTGTTTGAAATGATTTGCATACGAAGAAAAGCCCTCAATTTTTCACTCGAAGCGAATCCAACTAGATCTCGCCCTTTCACTACAGGAAAGCCAGAGTATGTATAACGGGTGAGGAGATGATCTAGAGACTGTTAAGCTTTATGATTCGAGCAGTATAATTGCTGATATACCCAGTTCACTAACAGTAAAAACTCCATCCTCAATCTTAATTAAACTATCAGCGCTCTTCATGATGCTTTCACCTGTATCCTTCCGGAAATCCTTGAAATCAACAGGAGGCAGCCAAGGATAGCGATGCATTGCGATCCAAGTCGCATATATTCCATCTGTACCAAGAGCGTCTCCCACCCATTTTGCGGTCATGACCACAATCATGATCGGCAGGACGTGTGAAAGGGCGCCTGTGAGCTGGAGATCAAGGTCAAGCCCTACAATTATCAAGTCAAAGGACAATGTCACACCTCGAATAGGATAACGACCAAAGAGACTAAACAAACCTCCGGTCAGTCAAAAGGAAGAAGAAATTGTCAAATTGTGCCTACCTGTCATTCGAGTAACGCCGCCCAACATGGCTGCAGCCCCAATAACAGCATAAAACCCAGGAGAAATGCATCGTACTGAAGGATCAGGCGGACAACTGAGAAATACCGCTGCTTTTGGATACAGACGATACATTGATTGACTGATTACTGTAATCAGGAATGATTTCGATGAAGAGAGTAAAGGCACAAACGTAACAAGGCCAACCGCTCGACCTAGGCATGCACCAATGGCGATTGTGGGCAAAAATATCCCTGCAGGTATCTGCTCCCGTGATCATGAGTGTGTATAAGAAAGCGACCGGGTCAAGGACAAACCATCATTCCAAAAGTCCAGGCTGCAGAAATCAACTTCATCGCTGCCGTTAAAAGTAGCAGGAAGATGTTTTGTCCAGCAGCGGTGGGACTGAAAATCCAGTTTAGCAGAACGCAAGTTTGCTTTATGATTAACATACTTGCACAAACCGTGGTAATCGCCCTTCGATGGATCACATTCTTGAAAAAGGTTGGTTACCAACTCGGAGCTTTGCACTCTGGAAATATCGCGGTTGAAGACAATAAAACTAAGCGAAGAACATGCCCACCGCGCAAAAACTACCTATAGAATTGTATGAGGGATAAAGTGAGTGATGGTGCGAAGCAACTCACAAGATAGCTGACAGCAGCAGTTATAGCAGTAACACAGATGACCTCCAGGACCGGCCAGTCGGCAATTATACTATTCCTTCGGTAGACTGCGATTTTGACATTGAGTTTGATCAAAAGAGAGCCTAGAACACCCTGAGCTTGCTTTGAGTAGTTGAGAATCGGAGAGTGAATATTTCAGCTTACACCGATGATTCCCAAAATTAACCAAGGGACCTGCGAAAATATATCAAGATGACGCCGCAGAGATGCAACTTGGATTCACAAGTTCAAACGCCCTCCAGGTATCATCCATAAAGGTGACCTGCAGAAGCTAAGTATGATGCAAGTGAGAGGTGTTGCAAGCGTACCTGAAATAAGACAAGTTTCGCAGTGCCGAAGGGATTTACCCATTGCAAAGCAACCGCAGCGATGGCCGATGCTACAAACCCCTTCCACATTACCTCGAGTTCGTTCGAGAATGTATCTAATTCTGGATCAAGACCATCAGACAGTGTCTTTCATGATAAGTGAATTTGTTCACCTTCCAAGCCAAAGAGCACACCTCCTAAAGGACTGCCAAATGCTACTGACACACCCGCCGCTGCGGCTGCTGCGAGTATTCTTCGCTTTAGAGCTATCAATAAAGTTGGAAAGTCCGGACAGCAAAAAGATAGGTGAATATTGACCTTCATTATTCTTGAATTGCTTGAAAAACCGAGAGATACAGAAGGCCAGACAACAGGAAACATGTACGAGAGGGCCCTAAATTCTAGAGATATAGTTCAACAAGTAGAGATCTGGAAGAACGGACCTCTTTTCCAAGAGACAAACCGGAAGCAACTGTAAGAGCAAGGCCAAGAGCCTTTATGAGCAAGGTCCAGGGCGAGAGGAAAGCATCCAGGACGTAGCCCCCCAAAATCTACCAGGATCGGTCGTGGTGAAGGACAGAGCTGGACAAACTCACTGCTTTTATCTCAGGAACTTCTTGTCGTCAGTTTCCATTCAATGTCAGAATCACAGAGCTCACTTCCAGTGTGGAATGCACTACAGAAACTCAAGTCACTGCACAGCATTGTTTGTGTCGAAGATGGCTCACTATGGGGCATACGTGACGACAAGTATAGCAGCAGTTGCTGCAAATGCGATCTTGAGTAGCAGATGAGAAATATTCTGGGGCATTGAATGGGGTTATAGCTTACAGCAAGGGCAATATAAACGAAGGATTGAAGTAAAGATGAACCTAAAATTGTATTGAAATTGAAGTATGTGCTCCACGACTGCCAGTCGCGGCAGACTTCCCCCGCTGAGCGGCGTTGAGTATAGCATCCACACAGGAAAAAGCTGTCATTGCTGACATACGGTCAATGCCGCTACAACAAGAAACCTGATTATAGAAAAATCCGTATGCACAACGACCCTCACGAAGATCCCCCAACCTGAAGTCCGTCTAGTATCGGAAATACATCATCTAGACACAACATACCATTTGACTAACACGTCCAGCCAGGCTCCCGCTATCCCAATTCCCATACCAGTGAAAATGACCACGAACCATACACACGCAGCATCCAGAGCTGGAAATATAACGCCCCGTACACCTGCTTTCGACATAAGAATCTGTTGTCGTGATCGTTCTGTCATGTCCACTTGTAGCCAGTCTATTGAGGAGCCGTCATTGTAGGTTGTTGGACATAAAATTTTCGGCTGGAGTAAATGACCGTCTTCAGTGAGTTCAAATTGCTCCTCCTCGTATTGTGTTTGCTGAAAACCCGCATTTCCAGAAGACATTTTGAGTGCGACAGATTGTTGAATGAGATAGACCTGGTCTTCCCCCTCAAGAATCGTGGTGAAGAAAAGTAATTGGGACCTTGACACATAACCAAACAATTGCTTTCAGCTCATGTCCCAGCCATCACAAGTCAATGTTGTTTCAACATCGTCCGCCATGCTTCAGGATGTTTCCTCTATGTCTTCAATACTTATGGGTCCGTTGAATGAACTACAAGTTCTGTCGCAAACTCTTTTTCTTTCGCTTTCTCCTCCACAAACGAAGCCGCCACCGCCACCGCCATTGGATGCATTTCTCCAGTGTGACAGGGCCCTCGCACAAGCACTCAGTACTGCCCAGACACATCAAATTAAGCAGAGAAATATTGAGTCTCTTGAGCAAGAAATACTTGATCTAGACACTCAAAGGAGAAATATATGTGAGGAGCTCACGAAGGGGAAGAAAGAACTCGAGGAGCTGATTGAAGAAGGTGAAGAGAGACTCAAAGCGATAGAACAGGCCAAGAAAGGCATGCCATCTATCTGTCCTTCTAGCCGTATACTTCATGAAGTCCTCAGCATCTATTCCCTATCCTGAACTCCTGGCATATGCACAAAGCCTGAGTGCGTTCACTTCAGCACCACCAAACATGCCAGACCTGAATCTTCCCGGTCAACCACCGCCACCTCTGTTTTTCCCGCCCTTTCCCAACGAAGAAAAGATGCGTCGTGGGCACCTCAACGCTGAAGCTCCCCTTGGTTCCTTGGGCGAAACACATTCAGTGGGACGGCGTGCGTATCCTTTTTCGCCTCACTTGACCCTTCTCAGCTCTGGTCTTCAGCTGCTGCCGCTACTGTGTCGCCAGCCATTAACTTCAACCAACACATGGGAGCGAACCCCTACCGTCCAGACCGTCGTGCTCCTCAGCCACAAACCTTTGATCTGGATTTGGACCTGAATCCCGATTTGTAGATTCGATGCACACACTGATAATGGCTGGGAATTATATATGTATATAATAAGGGAACCATCATAGCCTAAAAGAACCCCATCAATGCTAATGGAACCAGAAAAAGTTGGGAATCGAGTGGAACGCTTTCTCAGCCATCTCTCATTAGTCTTTTAATGTTTGACCATGCTCTGAGCTGCCGCAAAGGCGAGAATACTGCTCCATTCATGTTTTGCACTCTCTGTTTACTTGCGAATGTGTCGAGCTGTTGTCTGAATCCAAGATTTGGGGAGACAACGGGTCGTTTCTTTTGCACGTATGCGATGGCTTCGGCACTTGTGATCTTCTTAGTGGCAATCATATACGCAGAGACCACTGTAGCACTTCGACTGATGCCCATCAGACAATGAACCTAGACTGACAATTAGACAAACCGCTCCTCGTCTACTGCGAATCCAGGGCTTACAAGGACCTTGTTGTTCTCATCGACCTCCATCGCCGACTTGATGAAATTCGTCGTCTCCTCCAAGTGGCGTAAGATATTGCTGTCCGGCGTATCATTAATCCGAATGTGCAATTTGTTGGTCTTGCCAATGATATCAGGAATGCAGGGCTCAATTTCGAGCATAGACACAACATGGGTGATTCCAAGCTCAGCCAACAGTTCTTTGTCCCCAGCAGCAATCCAGCTCCCAAGGTAAAGCCGATCAGTAATGAGATTGACTTCACTGCGAGGCACGTTCTTCAGGATATTTGTGCGAACCACTTGCCACTTTTGTTGGGGAAAGGAGAGCATAATCTATGTATGGGTGGCTTGTACTGGTTAGAGTTGGAATACTGGCAATGGATCAGTTGTAGGTGTCTGACGCTGAAGCACACACAGCCTAATAAGATGGGAATGCTGTGGCTTGACAATTCCCTATGAACAAGCCATCAAGGATCGACTTGCCCATCAAACTGTGATCAAGTTGTGTTCTGGACTACCATTAACTCAAATCTCATTTAAAACGTGATCTTTTCCCAGGTCTGGGACCCGTGTTATCATCATGCTTACCCGGAGACATGGACAGAAATGCGCCGAAAGCGTACTTACTGCGGTAGTCTGCGCCTTCATTTGGTGGGTAGTAGACCTGGCAGAAAGAGTTAAATTAGAATTGATGTCTGAGTTCAGCTATAGTTGGTATATCTGCATCGTAGAAATGGGGGGTGCGGCATTTCTAAATCCAAATTCATGAAGGAGATCATACCTGAAACCTCTTTGTAGCTCGTTGGCTTTGGCGGAACGGGGCCTATACCCAGACAAGTCAGCCCTAAGAACTTGTTCTCTGTTGAACCTGATCTCAAGAGTCTCTCAGTTGTCTATTGCTTTTCGATGAATGTTATAATGGCATTTCTCACTTTTTGTTATTTCCAGCTCATGAGCGGGCGAACGACGCACAATGTCTTGACAATTGGCATGCCATCCAAAGAGGAAATCATGGTCCCATATCAATGCATCAACGTTGAAGGCGAACTAGAAACTTGTTCCTTTGGAACATGCAAACTTACTTGGAAGCCTCCCAGAACGCACCATTGTTCTGTTTGTGATGTTTGCAGGATGGAGTTTGATCACCATTGTCCATGGGTTTGTTTCCAAACCTAATTCTTCCTACTTTTGCCCACTGACTGGGGCATCATAGCTAGGGAACTGCGTAACCCTGGCCAAAATAAAAATTTTCCTGGCCCTCTTATTGGCGATCCCTATCGCTTTCTCAATTGGGGTCTTTCCCGTTGCTCCAATGCTATGGCATCAGCTCATTGATGCCTTGAAGGCATCACAAATAGATCCAAGGATACAGCATATTTGGTGGACAAAATTACATTCTTGGTATCTCGGTGGGCCGATCGGCAGGTATTTCCTCGGAATCGTATTGGGTCTCCACGTTTTAAGAGAACAAAGGATCAGTGATGGTCAAGTCGACAATTCTTTATTTGAATCGCCCCATTCGAGGACAATACTCGTCGCATTCATTGGTCTTACGACCAGCTTCTTCTCATTCGTCCGTGAACATTCTTTTTGGAAAAAAAAGTTTAAAAATCAATTGTTTTCTAGTTTCTGGCCCTCAGAATCACCTGGCAGCTCTTCAACGGTGTTACTACCCTCGAAGCTCTCAGGCCATCAGTCAGGAAAGGCTCGCTGAGCCGAGCCTCCAGCATTTTTGTCTGCCTTCCGGGTTCAGCTGATACAGTACCACTTGTCTTATCTATCCCGCCGGAGGAGCATATCTACGATTTAGGACTAAGAGAAAACATCAACGTCTTCCTGAGGCGACCATTCATTCCCACAGTGAACACGAGGTAAATTTTGAATGACAAAAACAACTCATAAATGAACTTTACTGCAGAAAAAATTTTGATTGGCCACTCATTGACCCAACATTGATTCGACGATTACGATCCAAAATCAACTAGTTCCAATACCAAATATTCTGGCTGCCGGGATCTCAGGGTGCAGTGCCCTTATTTCCACAACCAGTCGATGGCCAGTCAGTGGCCGTTTCGCCTGATAGGCAGGCGCCATTGAAAAGGGTCCCACCATCTGAGCCCGACCACTGATTACACGATACCTCTTGGAAATTTCCAAGTAGCGCTCCATGTCCAGATGGGAAGAAAGCGTTAGCGCCCCCTGTATCCTGACATATGTCAAAGCTTTGGTAAAATTATTTAACAGCGCATTTTTTCTCTTGATGAATACCAGTAGCTTACTGGAAGGGCTGACCATGTTGATTATTTTGATTGCTTCGAGTTTGACCGCACCATTCCTTCAAGATATATCATTTAATTTACAGTGGGGCTCTAACTTTGAGTTATTTTACCTGGTTTCCTTGGACAGGACTGGAACGAATCAACGTCACACAATGATTCTAGCGATAAGTAGGACCCACCATAGATCTGTGACTTTGACTACGATGGAATGGAAGGGACCTGGGAAAGATGGGGAGAACGGGTCAGAAGTACCGGTGACAACGAAGCAGCGGCCACAAGCATCTCCTGCACCCAGACCGGGGGCAGCACCAAAGGACAGCTGGTTTATAGCAGCGGTGAAACCTGATGCAGTCTTTCCACAAGCAGGTTGACCACAACCAGTGTACATGGTGAAGGAGGCAGACCCAGAGGGGCTTTGAACATAACCTCCTGTCTGCCGACTCTCTAGAGGTGTGGCACTGGTACTAATGATGCTGAGGAGAGCTAGGATTACCGATTTCATGATATCGAGAATGAGGTGTTCTTACATCTCCCGCCACATGTCTTGTTTTATAAGTTAAGACAATCCGAGGTTATCACGTTGTATACCCAAGCCGATGTATTTCCAAAATTTTTCCTGCTAGCAAAGCGGACTATTTTAGGTGTCATTCACCGTTGACTGGATTGGACCTGATGACCCCGAATTTTGTCTATTTGAAGTGGCCGAAAGACCACGGGGTATGTCTCAAGATCATGTCGAGATGCCGCAACGCACAGATGTCGAGGGTAGCAATACAAAGCTGAGGCACATATATTAAGTGGGTAAATTGCCTTCCCATTTGAGGGCGCATGCAGCTTGAATAAAATCTCGAATTGCTGTCCGCTTCAAGTAACAGGTGAAAGGATTCGAAGACGAAAAAGTAGCCATCCATTTAGAGTAGCACTAAGGTCTCAAGACGATTCTTTCTTCACACCATATTTCGTCGGGTCTGTCCCGTGATGAGGATGGTTCACAAGGTTGAACCTAGACAAAAAGATGTCAGCAAAGTGAGTAATAAGAGTAACAAGGTTATTACATTGGGAAAACCGCTGAAATGAAGGCGTCAGTACCCATTCCGGCTCATGAAAGTAGGGTACGTACAAAATTTGAGCTGAGAGAACTGTGAGTTGCGGAATGCGGTGCCTTGCACCCACTCCGGCTGATAGCTCTCGCCGTAAAGAGGTTTACCTTCCCTAGCACGTTGGCTGAGCTCATCGAAGTCACGATCATATTCACGTTGATTCTCTGACCAGCCCCAGAACCGTGCTAATGATAGCATAAGAAAGGGCAAGGGTCGAAATAATTTGCACAAACCGCTCGAGCGCTGGTAAGCCATTAGGAACCCTCCGATAAAACCTAGTAAGCCTCCAAGACGCAACGGAGTTCTCATTTTCAGTTTAGCGGGATCTGCCATTTCTGCACGAAGCTGAGAATTAGAGGCAGAGATCAATAAGGTTACGAACCCCAAAAATACAAAGCAGCAGGGAAAGCACTAGTTGCGCCTAGCCAGACAGCATAGTCAGAGGGCCTCAAGTATCTTATAACACGCGACGCATGGGGGTCTGCGTCAATTAGCGGGTAAGGAGTCTCAATCACCTTGCAGGGCATTGCAGCGTTATGTTTGTCATTGCTGATCATCATGGGTACACAGGATCACGTGCTTGTGGGAAACCTGGCTTTGGGGATCTTTTGTTCTTTTTCTTTTTGTTCCTACCATACCCCACGCTTCTCCTTGTAGCGATGAGAGCAATCCGCAGGAAATTCAGTCGCTCAAACAGGCCTTTGTTACCTTACATGCGTCCCGCCCAGGAACCGTTGCGTCCTAGCGTGATGCATCCTGCCCAGAGATCGGTGTGTATATCTGGTTTAGTGGAGTGGTTCGCAAGACTGATGCCATTTTTCAGTCTTGGAATTTTCTGACTCGTCTGAACCCCTTACGACATCTGAGATCTGCTGCCAATTCTGAAAGGGGCTTCAGGTCTGTTGAAGAGGGCCTCACCTCCGTTGAAGAGGGCCTCACTTCCGATGAAGATTTTGACGTCGAGCCATCGACACAGACACGTTTTCAAACATCATTCCAGACCAGGAATGGGCGCGCTACTTCGGACTCACTTTGGGCCCCACAGATCCAGGGAGATGAGGATGAAATAGTAAATAGAATGGTAGGCTCTTTTCCAGCCCCAGAAAAAGTAGACCAGCCATCGACACCGTTCCAAAGTGTACGTTTATTGCCATCTCAAATGAATAATCATTTAAATCTTTCAGATGCTGCGACTTAAGGACGATACACTAGTAAACCTAGTAAACCAACCACTGACACAGGCACGTGATCAATCATCAATTCAGACACCGTTGGCTAATAAGTATTGTAGAAGCGGCAGGCAGGGAATGGACGCCCCCTTTCGACCTCATCCTGGACTCAATGGTCAACCCAGGAGGGCGAAACTGTAATCCAGCCAGCGACACAGGCACGTATTTAAACATCGTTTCAGAGACCATTTTTGGCTGATAAATGTTCCAGAAGCGGCAGACAGGGAATGGACACGCCTCAACTTCAGCCGCAGAGTCCTTTCAGGTACAAGGAACACTCCCAGCCACCATTATGCCAAGCACTGAATTCACTCATGACGCCGAGAGAAACTACTCTCAAAATTTGGATGCAGTGTCAGATTTTCTGATGTCTAACGTCAACAAGCCGATCAGTGTAAAAAGCATAGACCGGATCGTGACCCTGCTTGATTACAGCAAAGAGGGTGTGTCTTCCCTGTATTGTTCTTCTGTAACAAATTGACGAAAATGAGAACAGATACTTCTCAGTTTCAAAACTGGTCATCAAGTGAAATATCGGCACCACCACCCGCACCCTTGGTTCCTTCTGTTTCTATCCCTCGCAAGTTTGAGCGGGGCCCCAACAGAAATTATGCACTTGGTAGTATTCAACTAGCTTCTTCCCGATCAGGGTACTGCAGACTCGTTTCGGATACATCCTCTACATCATCGTGTACGGCACCAAACGACCCATCCCCGCTTCAACAGGCTTGGACTGGTAATTCACCGCCATGCAGTGAATCTGGCTCTTCAGAGGAATCAGGGACACTTGATCAAACAGAATTCACACAAATGGGTTTACCCACGGCAAGAAAGATTGTCGAACAAATAGAGAAAGAGTTGGCAAAAGAAATGAAGATAGCCAAAGAAATGGAGATGGCCCAGCAAACAGGAATGGAAAATCACAAAGAAGCGTTGGCCAAACGGACAGATGGTCAGAACCAGGATGGGATTCGAGTTCAAACTCACGACAAAACACTTACGCGTCCATCAAAACGCAAACGTCCGGCTCGAGAAAGGGTTCCTGCAGAATCATTAGATGACAATAATTCGCAGACTCGGGAAATATCTCTGTTAGAATTTATCCAAGCTACTGTACCACAGGTTTGTTTGTAGTTATTTTTTGCAACATTTCGTGCGTTCGATGACTGATTCTAAATTATTAGGGAAGTTCAAGGTCTCGACCAATAATTGTCGATGATGACGAAGAAGAGGATGTCCCGGTCCCCAAACGATTCAAGTCACGGTCCAATAGACAAACCCCGAGGGATATTACTGATGTTGAGATGCAGCCTGCGCAAACCATAGAGGAAATGGTTGACGTTGAAATGCAGTCCGCACTGTCAGAAGAAAATCATTCGCCTTTCAACGTTTCAGTGCCGCTGACGTCCGGGGGGCTTCCGATCCCTGCACACAACGTTCCAGTGCCACCGACATCTGGGTGGCTTTCAATCCCTGCACAGAGTTCTGTTGGGCCCAAGTCCAGCATGCCTAAAGAACCAAGTAAATTGCGCTTCAGTGTACAGCCAGAGTCTACAATGCTTGTACCTGAACTTCGGGTGACTCAGGTGTCCCCGGAGGTGAACCTCGTTCCGTCAGTACCTGTATCCACGTTGATGGTTACACCTTCAATTCCTGCGCAAGTAGTCCCGCCTACATCTACAGTTCGTTCTGCCTTCATCCGAAAGATTGATTCGAAGTATACAGCAGGGGCCCAACAGCTGCCTACCTTCGCCTTCGCCTCCCCTGTCAACTCTACAATAAGCAATTCTGAAGTTCGCGGTGAGGCTCAGTCGGCTGTCAAGGCTACCCTGCCTGGTTTTGACATTACATGTGAGAATGTGACTGGGACGACTGAGAGCGCGTCATCCCTTTCTCCTTGAACTTTTTTATCTGCACGCCGTTGTCTTGCCTCATTTCAATGCTGTCTTGTTTCTGTTTTCTCGTTTTCTCTGTCTTTGATTTCTTATCATTGCTGCTTCTCTCAATCTCTGTCCCTGTCTCTTTTAATCATTGTTTCTCTGTTTCTTTCACTTGTTGCTGTTTTTAATCTTTGTTTTTGTGATCTACCTGTTTCTTTTTCTTTTCTCGTTTTTAATTTTTCTTTTAGTATCTCTCTCGTTTTTCTTATCTCCTAGCTTTTCTCTTTATCTCGTTTCCTTGATTCATAATATCGAATTAGTCTGCTGGTTTGTAGTAGCTAGTAGTCAAAACTTTAAAGATTTGCTAAAGTCGATGCAAATAAAATCATTGATTGAGGAGAGGCATATTTACAATCAGATCAGACATAAAACAAACGCCAAAGACTGTTTGTCAAGGCGAAGAAGGTGACACCTTTGAGAAATCAAGACGCCGTGCGATTGATCTCGCTTTCACTTCTGTGGGTGAAGCCAATCTCCTCTTCACACCCTTACTCGTTGCTTTAGCGCCAGGAATGGTCCCATCAACATTGACATCCTCCTCATCAGCAGTTTTGTTGGCAACATTTGAGCACTTGGGTAGTTTCGAAGGATGAGTTGGATAAGGAAGAGCAAAGAAGTACGCATGATTGAGCCCCTACAAATATCCCATCAGTCTGCGGCGAAGAAGAGAATAATTCTCACATCTAGCGCTGAAATTCGTTTACGTGGTTCGTACACGAGGCATTTCCCAAGCAGATTGAGCGTGTCAGCACTTGCTGCAGTGAACAGATCGCGCATCGGTGGTTTAGGGAATTGTCCCACTGGCACATAGTCTGGCAGTTTCGTATGTCCCTGTCCGTAACCGTGAGATGAGCTGCATTTTCGTATCCCCAAGCACCGACATACATACAGGCCAATCATCTTCTGTAGGCGTCCCTAATGCCCGGAATATCGTCTTGAGTTGGTCCATGTCACTCTCTCCAGCTAAGTAGGGTATCCGTAACATCAGCTCCGCAAAGATACATCCCACAGACCATATGTCGACTGCCGTGCTGTAATACCGACAGCCGAATAGAAGCTCTGGTGGACGGTACCATCGAGTGATCACTTGACATGTCATTTTGTATCCCGGATCGCCAAAATCCCGAGCGAGACCAAAGTCTGCAAGTTTGAGATGTCCATCCGAGGCGATGAGCAGATTATTAGGTTTTAAATCCTATGCCAAAAGTCTAAGACGGTGGTCCGGGAGGAGGAACAAAAAAAGCGTTACCCGATGGAGGATCCAATTCCTATGGCAAAACTCGAGTCCGCGAAATGTCATCGCCATCCAGCTTTTGATGTCCGCTGGGAGGAACACAAGCGAACGGTCTTTGATGATCATTTCCAAGTCCGAGTCGAGGAATTCGAGGACGAGGTTGAGATTGGTTTTTGAAGAGAAAACATCGACGAGCTGTAGGAGGGAAGGATGAGGCTCTCTCTATATCGTAATACACCGAGACTCACTTCAATCACATTCTGATGTTTCAATTCTCTGAGGAATTTCACCTCGCGGATCGCAGACATGTCTAATCCGTCCTTGAACTGTCCCACTTTGATTTTCTTGATAGCAACCTTGCGTCCGCTCGATCCCTCTCGTCCTGGACAATCTCAAGCTCTCTGAGGGATCCATGCCGAGAGCATTGAGATGCCGACCTTGGTATACAACAGCATAGGTGCCCTCACCCACCTTCCTATCCTTGATCCTAGCAGAACAGAGTTGTCAGATAAAAAGAGAAAACACAAGGAAGGTTCCTGCCATTGTTTCTGACGAGCTGCGTTGGCTTTCTCAACAGCGTCCATGGCCGCTGTCAAGATTCAATCAACAGGGGCCATGCACGTGTTCAATAACAGGTACGCCACCCAATTTCGCCCTCTGTGTTTGATATTTTCGTTTGATTTTCAAATGCTCTTCAGCCTCCTGTCTGACGACCTATACGACTAGCCAATGCCTTACTTTCAATCGTTGTATGAAATCCTGGAAATTGCCAAATCTGCATCTGCCGACGAAAGTCAGCTCGTCTTTATGATTTGCAGGGTTCATGGAATTGACTCGATGACAGTCCGCAAGGCATATCGGAAGAAGGCATTGGAAACACATCCAGACAGGCTCAGTCCTGGTGCAAGCACTGCCCGCCGTCGTGCTGCGGAAGCCCGATTTCATCTGGTACGTGTGTGTTTGTGTGTGTGAAAAGTTAAAAAAAACAGACGCTGTTCTAGATTCACAATGCGTTTGATACTTTGGGTGATCCACAAAGGCGGAAGGTTTGTGTCCTTTTCCGACTAGTCAAACATGTACTGCACACGTGGGTAGGCTTATGATGCATGGGGCAACAAGCTTGATCCAAATATTTTGCTAGAAGAGTCAATGAAGCGGAGACAAGATCGAGAAGCTTGGGCAAGTGGCCTCAGGGCAGAATATGAACGCCGCAAAGTAACGAGGAGACAGGCCTCGTTGGTTCCTAGTTCACAATATCGGCCTGAATCCGGGAGGACATCTTCTGCTCCTCGGCCCAAGCCAGCTCCAACTCCACCACGTCAACGGTATCCAATGCAGAACATACTGCCAGACCAAGAGCAGATGATTGAAGAAATACTACAACAGGTGAGAGCGCAGCTGCCCCCAGATTATGAAGAACGGAAAAGACGAGTGCTTGAGGTGCGACAACCAACACTGGATGACCTTGACGGCTGCCTGACCTGTTCTCAGAAAAGAGCGGAACGGGAAAGAGCAGCTACTTAAGACACAATTCAGATGTATTCATGTCCTGTAGTCTACGCTCTCGGAATCTTTAAAAAAACCCTTATGCTAATTTTCTACCACCTGTTCACTCAAGGTCCTCAATCTACTCCTAGCAATTTTTCCAACGTCGTCGACAGCCCTCTTCAGCTCCGACAACCATCTCTCGTCGGATCGATCGTACGCCTTGAGTTTGAACCCATCTACTGGTGGAGTGTCCGGCAAAAGCGAATATTGAATTCCTAGCACATCTTCCATCTCCTGTGCAATGGCTGCCCTGCTTCTCCCGTTGACAAATGTGATGTACCGCAGACCAGGATATTGGGCTTCGTAGCATGCATTCAGATGCCTCAAGCGCGTTAATATCTCGGGCGGCGTGGGATCGGCCATCGCAGTGGCCCCTTGCTCCTGGGCACTCAGCTTTGACAAGTTTCTACTTTCGCCGATCCTTGGATGACCAGAGATGAATTCGGACTGGGATGAAATATCCCAATTCCCTATTACGTCCAGGGAAAGGTCGACAAGGCGTGCATAGGATGGCAGCGGCTGGGATCCAAGGAGCGAGGACAGCTGTGGTTCAAGCACAAGAAAGAGAATGGGAGAGGGTTCGAACAGAGTGGCCAGAGATGTTGCGAGTGGCAATGTCATCATCATGAGAGCGGCCCGCTGTTCCGCCAGAACCTCACAATCATATCATCCCATCATCCTATCTCATCTCTTCCCAGTTCAGTCAAACGATGGCCAGTCAACTGTATATAGCCAACTGGGGTATCATCTCCACTGGAAAGATTGCCTCGGCCTTCCTCAAGGTAGAGTGGCCAACTTCACATATTTCTATGGATTGACTATAGCTATCCTTGTAGGATATCTTGTTGGATCCAAAGACGTAAGCTTCCCCAGGCCTGGATATCGATTCGTTTTACGCTGAAAAAAATCACAGCCGAGGTACCATAGATATCATTCACAAGGCCGTCGCTGTAGGCTCTAGAAGTGCAGCCAAAGCTCAGGAATTCATCAACACTCATGCCGGAGGCGACAAAAGCATCAAGGCTTATGGTTCCTACGACGAAGTCTTCGCAGACAAGGTGGATCTATGTATACTTCTGCAGAGGGCTCCCCAATGACACAAAGATGCCTAGGACGTTGATGTGGTGTACATTGGTACCCCCCATCCATTCCATTATGAGAATTCACTGGCTGCGATCAAGGCTCATAAACATGTCCTGGTCGAGAAACCTGCCACTTGTAACGCTGCAGAGTTTCGTTCTCTTCTCCAGGCTGCAAAAGAGAACAACGTTTTCATCATGGAGGCCATGTGGACGAGATTCTTGCCCATCAGCTCAGAAATCAAACGGGTAGCAGAATCGGGAAGTCTTGGAAACCCACTTGTGCTACATGCCGATCTGTCCGTCAACTTTGATGTCGACAGCATGTCTTTCCTCTTGCTTCAAGTCTAACTACTCATGATTTTCGAAAAGGACTTCCTTTGACAGATCGAATTCTCGACCCAAATCTTGGTGGCGGTGGCCTTCTTGATCTGTGAGCATCTTAATTTGTCTACAAAAATTGTATAGGATTGAGCTTATACTGTCTTTCAAAAGTGGTCCCTATCCCCTTGTTTGGGTGAGTCCAAAAATGATACATGAATGAAAGCACCTTACCTACGAGTCTCCAAGGCGATCATGGCCATCTATGAACACCCTTCGAATGCTCATTCTCGTCCAGTTTCCATCTCTTCATCGATGCTCAAGACGCCTCTCACAGGCGTTGATGCTAATACGTCATTTACTCTCACCTTCCCCTCCGCCCAAGCCATCTTATCAACCAGTATCAACCTCACCTCCCTCTTTGGGTGTACGATCCGTTATGAGCGCGGTTCTATCACGGTTGCTCCGCCTATTTTTTGTCCTAAAAAGTTTACTGTGCAATATTATGACAGTGCTCACAAGGTAGTTCGAGAAGACACAAGAATGCTTGACTACGTCGGGGAAGGATTGCATTTTCAAGCTGACGAGGTTGCTCGGTGTGTAAGAGATGGAAAGGGGAAGAGCGAGGTATGGTCTCATGAAAAGACAATTTTGGAAATGGAGGTATTTGATCACATCCGTCGAAATGGGGGTTATATCCTTCCTCCTGGGGTAGAGAAGGTCGTTTCGTAAGAAAAAAAAGATACTTAATCCGTCCATTAATTTGAGTGTATACTTGTTCAATCTGTTGATCTTGAGAAACGGAGAATCATGGAGGCCATGCTTGAGAAGAGTGCGGAAAGGTTGATGATTATTATGAACACAATAAATCTTCTGGCCATGCAAACAAGAACTCGCAGCCACTTTTTGTGGTATGCTTGGGGCACCAGGATCTTCAGTGAACCTGCGCTGCAACACAACAACAGTCCTCTTATTCATTCGCTCTGGACTCTATCCATGACCTCTCTCAGGAGAATGATGTGTTCAATTTTCAAGGGGATATTGGGTTTCATTCCATGTAGTATATCATGACGATAGCCAGAGTCTATGCTGATGCTTTTATAAGGAGGAATAAGCAGTTAATACAATATTCGGAGGAGGTCAAGCGAGAATTAGGAGCGGTTCACAAAAAGTCATCACAGGAAGACCACAGACATCAAGGTATCAGAATTGGAGACAACGTCTATTTGCCGCCAGTGGTGCCCATGCCCATAGAAGCCTTGAAGGTGTCATAAATCCACCATTGGAAGCCAGTGAGGGTACCTGATATAGATGATATCAGTCTGTTTGTTTTCTCCCGGTACTAACAATGAAGATCCTGACCAATCATGATGACACGAGTACCGAGTCCTTTAGTGGCAAGGGAGACAACACCGACTTCTTTTGCAATAGTGCCGAGGCTCTTGCCCTTGTTCGCAGACTTGCCAAGTTGAGAGACAAGGGAATCGGCAGGGTGTGAGACGACAGCGCATACAACACCAGCGAGGTAACCAGAGGCAAAGGTGACGCCAAGTTGAGTACCCTTGCCGTAGGTTTCCTTGGGCTCTGGGAAGACATGGGTATAGAAGAGCTGTACGATCTTCTCAAAGAAGAAGAATTTGGCCATGGTGTAGGGGATCTAGTGTAATTGACCATCTCAAGTCAAGAACTGCATACGAAAAAAGATTCCTGGACTTGCCTGACGCGACCACAGGGGAACGAGCGAGCCAAAGGGGAACCGAGTCTCAACCTTGGTCCTGCTCATCTCCTTGAGAGCAGCGCTGAAGGGGATGGGGAAAGTACCAGTAGGACTGGTTTGGATTTTGACCTTGGTCATTTCGAGAGGACAGAGGGCGATATCGGCGACGACCTCAGCAGAGGCAGAACCAGCTAGCCAGATAGCAGGCTTGTATTTGTTTGAGAGCTCCTCACCAGCCATGTTCATGTACGTATCCTTGAAGACTTCGTAGAGACCGTACTTGAACATACCCTGAAAAGAGTAGCCGACAAAGGTGGGACCGAAGCCTTTCCAGATGCCATTGGAGCCCTCCTCAGCTATGAGGGTCTTGAGAGTACCGCCAAGAGCGCTGTATTTGGCAGGGTTGACCTATGGGACTGAGCCAGGTATACAAGGAACTCTGAAGCTGAGCCAACACACCTGCATGTTACATTTTGCAACGTCAAGAGGGGTAATGCCAGCATGGGTGGTGCCACAAGCGAGGGCACCACCGAACATGCATTTTGAGTAGTAGCTGGCATCGTGGGGAACAGGCCCCAGATTCCTGCAGAGGTATATGTGAGCGGATAAGCTGAACAAAAGAAAAAACAAGCGGACCTTGCATCCCATTTGCCTGAGGGAGAAGCCATTGGAGTGGTGCGACAAGAAGGAGAAAAAGAAAAAAAGAGAAAAGAAAAGAAAAAAGCAGGCCGGCTCTTCCCGCACCAATCATACTTGTCCATGTCCGATACTGTCGACGCTGCCAGGCGCATCCTCCACGACGTTCGCAGCTTTCAGATCCCACGTCTCAGCAGATGTGACCATTCTCTTGCCGACCAACAGCAACTCGCTGCAGAGCTGAGAGAAGACCTCGACCGTGCGGGCAGACTTGTCGAACAGCTGGCTGTCGCCGTTGCAGACGAGCAGGACGACAGGGCCAGACTGCAGCTGGAGACGACCGTCAACGGACTACGAGACTCCCTTTGTCAGTAGGTCCTGCTTGCTTGGTGCCCAACTTCTCCTGAGGTCGCAAGTTCAGGTTGAGAAGGGATACCCGTGCCGCTCTCCTGCTTTCCAAGAGAGCTATAGACTTGAGAAATTCTACGGCAATCCGCCAGGAGCTCTTTTCCTCTTCTGTCGTCAAAGAAAAATCAGAAACAAGATCGTAGGCAATTTCAACCCATACGCTGGCCTGGTCTGACGTCGATACAAAGCAACGACGATGCACTCGCCAAGGCAAACGACGACGTTACTGACGCCCTCCGTCGCACAATATCCCTCATGCAGGGCGAGCTGGAGCGCTCAGTCTTGACTACCCAGATGCTAGGTAGCCACCCATTTTCTCATCGACCTTTTGCTCACCAGCCACATCAGATGAATCGTCAGCCACGTTGCGAGCAACATCTCAAACACACGATTCCTTGGATCATCTCCTGCTCACTTCCAAGCAGCTCATCACCGCTCTGGAAAACACAGACTGGTTGGATCGCATGGTCATCCTGTCTGCCTTTATGTTCTTCATTCTTGTCGTCCTCTTTATTTTAAAACAACGCTTCATCGACCGTGGACTTCGGATTGCCCTTTGGTGGACTAGATTCATCCCTCTTCCAGATATCAGAAGCAAGCAAACGGCTAGTTTGAAGACTGCGGTGGCGTCTTCGAGTACGTCTATCATTCCGGCAACAAGCTGCATTTCCAGTGCAACACCAAGTATCATTGTAGCAGCTCAGACGACGTTGACCTTGCACCCTCCAGGCGACTTATCTGCGTCTAGTAGCACATCTTCCAGCATTGTAGGTCATGTAGAATTGTAATTACACACCCTCTGGACATGATTGGACTCAAATATTTCGGGGCATAAATACATCTCAAATAGTTGCTCTTTCCCGTTCCGCCCAGTGTTGTCACACTTCGAGCACCTGTCTTTTCCAGGAGTTCCAGACTATGTGTCAGTGGGACAATTCCCTAAACCACCGATGCGCGATCTGTTCACTGCAGCAAGTGCTGACACGCTCAATCTGCTTGGGAAGTGTACGAACCACATAAACGAATTTCAGCACTAGGTGCGAGGGCTAGCCGCAGACTGGTAGGGGCTCAATTATGCTGAGGAGGATGTCAATGTTGATGTGACCACTTCCAAAGCGAATAAGGGTGTGATTGGCTTCACCTACAGAAGTGAAAGCGAGATCTCAAAGGTGCCTCCTTCGCCGTGACATCTATGTTTTGCATTATGTTTCGTATCATTATAAATGATTTCTTTTCTTTTGTTGGTCATATGCCATGATCGTCAAACCTTTTTTTGGCGAGTATCATAGAGTTCAGCATGGAATTGATACCTATTTGATATCATAATGCTTTATGGAGTACAATAGGATGTGTTATTCCAAAGTTCTTTTGTTGATCATCATCTTAAGTCGCTGGACATGATTAAGAATGAGGCAGGGTCGACGAGTCTCACCGTGCACTCGAAGCAACGGCAATGGGTGATGGTTTCCCAGCTACTGGGGTGCTGAATATACTGGGGAGGGTGAAAAGACTTCCACATCAGGAACAGTGACAGGTTTTGTTTCGTGTGATATCTTGTCACTATTCACTGTTGAGCCATCGATGCCATACCACAATCTGAAAGGTGCGTATGGTTAGAAAAAA
>Ga0153987_1000035_pt1 | contig 43486 bp, 54 predicted proteins | sample TSNC071MetaG_FD_102279 | JGI IMG/M metagenome (GOLD analysis project Ga0153987, IMG submission 102279) | Attine ant fungus gardens microbial communities from North Carolina, USA - TSNC071 MetaG | ecosystem: Host-associated > Fungi > Mycelium > Unclassified | place: USA: North Carolina, William B...
CACAGAGAAGTCATTTGTTACGGAACATCTGGGAAATTCTTTGGCGAATTGTACCGCTGTATCAAGGGCAAAATGGATCATGGCTTATGAGAATGCGAAGGGGCAAAATAAGTACCTTCCTCCGCTGAGTCAGCAAAAATGATATGTTTAACTTTCCGTTTCCCGATAGCCTTGCCCGAGCTCGGGAGAATTTTTGCCTCTTGAAGAATCTTCAATTCATCCTGTTCAATGTCATTTTTGTCTATTTCTGTCGATGGGCCTTTGATCAGGTCAACAATAGTAGCCAACTGGTTTTTGATCTTATCGATTTTCTGAAGGGGAGTTAACGTCAATAATAACGGATAAAAGAGAGCATCCAACCTTGTAGTTGGACATTCGCATTGTCCGAACATAATTTTCGTCCTGGGTCTTGAGAACCTTGACAATGTCTACCGGGAGAACGTTGTTCCCTCTATCTTTGACGTGTACACCTTTCTACTACACAGTAAGTGTACCTATTCTCCCTGTAAGCACAATCGCCTCACGTTTGTCTTCTCTTTAACCATAGAGAAGTAGAATTCATCTTGGTTGCGCCCGGCCGCCTTCTGCCTGAAACGATTTAGCCTGTCTTGTTTGGAGTGATAATCTCTGGCTCGCTGAATATAGTCCTTGTGCTTTTCAAGGATACCTAGATTACTGCGGTGTGCAAGTTGCGAACGCTCTTTGTGATTTCTACGATGGAGTGAGTTCCTGAGAGAAGACGTCATGATTGAAAGATAAAAAAGTCGAGTACCCTTAATTTTCAATGTGACAATGTGACAATCGTGACTTTGTGCTGAGAACAGGAGGGAAAATCGTGCCAATCTCATCCCAAAAAAGGCGGACAAATCTGCTGCAACTCATTTTGTCTCCGGAAGTATAACATCATAGGCAAAAATACGTTGCAATTCTGTTCGCATGAGTTTCCAGCATTTCCGTCTCGGGGACCTTGCTCTTCACCACCCAATTCAACATAACCTCCATTCTGTCCATCACCAACAGCCACCACCCCAGCAGCATCCCACGCCCCAACATCAGCACATCTCACCCCAGCCCATACCAGGCCAGTCTCAGTTCGCGGTACAAATTGAAAACCCAATCACGACTTTTTCTGTCAGTCTCAAAAAAGACGCCCAACAGCCGCCCTCAAAACAACTTTCGCCAAAACCGCAGCAGTCCAAGCAGCCATATGGATCTGGAGATGCAGATGATGGCTACACGCTCGCATTTGCTAGTCTGCAGGAATTTAATGATTGGAGGCAGGCAGAAGAGGATCGGACGATGTGCGAATTCGTCAAAGTGTGTCTCAGCCTCCTTGTTGTACACTGAGATCTGAACATCAGAGCAGGGAGACACGCACGGCAGCAAGGCAGTACCTCCACGTTTCAAAGATCATACCAAGCTTGTATGTGCCAGACACTCACGCAGTGGGCGTAAGAAGTACATCAAGAAACATCCAGAGCGCATTAGGAAAGTTCCAAGTCGCAAGGTAGGTTGATTTCATGCTAAAGCTGGTAGCAATTTCACATGTATCCAGTTGGAAGTAGGTTGTCCAGCTTCAATCAGTTACAAGACTTATTTCGATACGGAGCAAGTTCGCGCATGTTGTGGGTTCTTCTCAGCCTCTTCAATTTGCAGCATATTTCTGATCACGGCTCAGACGTTTCGCAACATTCTCACGAGATTGGCTTGGCCAATCTCCCTTATACACGTCGTGGCAGGAGAGATGCTGCAACCATGAAATTTGAAAAAGACAAATCCAACATGACCTCCACGCAGGCGCAGACACCCGACAACGATTGTGCCTCGAGGGCGACTTCGCTGCCGCCATGTTCAGCTGCGAACAATGATCAATCGGCTCCATCATCTGCAGATGTGTCTCCCCAGCCTACAATGCCGATTTCTCCAGCTGCTTCCAGTTCATTTTCTACTTCTGTGCCCATGCTGGCACCCCTACCACCTCAGAGCGCATATTCTGTGCCTCCTCAGCAAACTTATACTTATATTCCATCTGCACCCCCTTCACAAGTAACCTATCCTCCTGCTCCCCCTGCCTCTCGGCCTCAACCTATTCCGGCTCCAGCATCGACAAATCTGGTGAATGACCGATGGGAGAACATGTCCACGCTCTTCCAATCTATCCGTGAAAACGCCCGAAACTTTGATTATCCTAGCCCTAGTGTGGCCGCTCTGGAAACCATTCTGATACGACTGTATCTTGAAAGTCCAGTTGGCATGGGTGTTCAGTCAACTGGTATGAGTAGTTCGATTATGCCGATGATTTTGGCTCATGCAAGGGGCATGGAGAATACTCCAATAGCCATCCAGTCTAGCTCAACTTCTGGTAGAACGGTCACAGACGTTTCTGGTGGCTCGACAAGGGCAGAAGATGGTTCATGAATTGATATCAGTTTACGATATTAACGAGGAAAAATGAGTGACGAGATCATGAACACTTGCTTTCTACTAAATGTATTCTTGTCTTTCCGGTTTGTTTTTCCACTTATGGGTTCTTACGAGGCGTTTATAGTCTCTGTGATTTTTGTGTACATCCTTGTTTTCATCATGATCTATTATGTAATGGACCTATCGTTATCTTTTATTCTACCACGATGTCATTATCCGGATTCAATCTCAAGCATGCATTCGGTCGAGAGAAGCCACAGGTAAGTCTTATAGAACAGTGTCATGATGATGATTGACGGTATTGTTAGTCCTCTGTGGCGAACTGGATAGAGATAATGACCCAGTCACAAGTAGCAGAAGAATCGTATGAATGGTAGGTCCGCTGTTGTGGGAATATACATTAATGTGAAGCCTTCAAAATGTCGATCAGTATGCCCGAACTAGTTGATGCGATAGATCTGCAGCCTTCTGGGTGAGAATGATTGCATTGTCCCTGATTACTGATGTATAAAGATAAGACTAATATGCTATGTGATTGTGGCGGCTTATCAGGCCAATCGAAGTTGCTAGGGCACTGAGGAAAAAAATAAAGCATGGAGGACACCATCAACAGTATCGAGCAATAGTGGTTAGTTACTTGATTATCAAAGCTATCAAGTGGGTTGTGTATCTCTGTAGATCATGCGCCTTCTGGTCGACAACGTACCTCAGAAGATCAAAAGTGCGCACTGATCTTCATCTCTGTAATTATTATTCACTTCTTCTGCAGATGCGTTCAATGATACTCGATTCACTAGTGCTCTCAGAGGTCTTTTCGTTGATATCTACGCTGATAAACGGACGAAGAAGAAGCTGACAACAGTTCTCCTTACTTGGCAAGAGCAGTTCAAAGATGATGCATCCATGTCCGCATTTGCAGGACTGCATGCACGATTCAAAATGGAATTCCAGCACGAACTTCATTTTTATCTTGGACAAGGCGGGCCTGACGATGGAAAAGTGAAACAAGAGAATGAGAAGAAGAAGGAAGAGCAGGAAGCAGAGAAGAATATGCAGAAGAAGAAGGGAAGAGAATTAAGAAAGGAACAGGGCGGAGGTGGCGAACGACGAAGGTCTTTCAACTTTGAAAGAGTATTTAGACCATATCTCGACTGGGCAAAAAGCTGAAATCCTTTTTAGGACAAGGTAAAGGTAACAAGTAGTATCGTCAAAGCATCCCAAGCATCCAGTAATCTGATGAATGCGATCAAGGTGTGTTCTAGGCATACCTGTCCACATTTTGCCACAGGTTTAAAGGTGCTACTCAGCGTGCAAATCTTGATACGGATACACTTGAAGGCAACGAAGAGGTGCAGTCATGGTTGGCGCAGGCTCGAGATGCAAAGAAAGTCATTGTGCAATATATCCAGGTCTGTTTTCAGATCATTTGCTGCGATTGTTGGCTTATACCCTTTGTAGCTTGTTGAGAACGAAGAACTGATAGGTACTTTAATCGAGACAAATGAACGCCTTCAGGAGGCGTTGAATACCTACACTCAACTCACCGCAATTGATGGTGGGACTGCTCTTGCAGGCGATATCGCGCAGCTTAGCTTAACCGACAAGCTCAATCGAATACAAGCAGATGACAATGCAGAAATACAAACTGCTGAAAATCTTGATTCCTCCAATACCATGTCTGACCGCTCCGGTATTCGTAAAAGAAGTGGTCACTCCAACAACCCATATTACCAGGATATTGTACACCCAGACCTTGCAGACTTGGACTTCAGTCCGCCTGCACAAGATCTGCCACCTCCCTTGAGACCTACCTCAGCTTCAGGTGTCAAGACCCCGGAGAAGGGAATTGACGAAGAGAGAAAGGGATCGTTATCAGATTACAGTGATTACGAAAGTTCAGATGGAGAGACCCATACCGCGGTGCCGAAGAAGAATTATGTGACGACATCAGATAATATGGACAATGAACATCCCAGCCCAACGAATCAACCTATCATCCAGAAAGGGATAACCACAAAAGCTAAGAATCCCTTTGCTGACCCCTTTTCCTAGATGTATGGACCTATACATGTAAATTTGAGTATGATGTGAAATTACTGGAGCGACTCGCTAGCGAGTGGCTGTCAGATGTCTAAATATCATTTATACCCCGCCTTCCCATCTGATTACATCTCTTTTATTTCCAATCCAGAATGGTTTCAAGGCTTTGGGCAAGCGAACGTATTCAACTCTGCCATTCTCGTCAAAGACAGCACCATTCTCGAGCAAAGCTATAATGAGCCTTGGAATGGCGGCAGCTGTGCCATTGAGAGTATGAGCATAGGGCAACAAGCCAACAGTTTCAGACGGTGGGGAGCCTTTAGGAGAGAGAGGTCGATAGCGGATATGTAACCGACGGGCTTGGTAGTCAGTGCAGTTGGACAGGGAAGAGACTTCGCCCCATGTTTCGCGACCTGGCATCCAGGCTTCCATATCATATTTGCAATATGCAGATGCTCCGAGGTCTTCAGCTGGCATATTCATAATCCTAATGTTGGTCTCGTTTACTAGAGATGTGATGCAAGTGATAGATAACTTACCTAAATGACAATCCAAGGCCTTCTAGTATCTTTTTTTGAAGGTTTTTCATTGACTCCATCATGTCCTGGCTCTTATCCTGAACTGTGACTGCGAACAGCTCTACTTTCGTGAATTGATGAACACGATACAGCCCACGACTCTCCGCAGAAGCGCCAGCTTCAGAACGGAACGCATGTCCAACGCCGACCACTTTTCGTGGGAGTTGGTTTGATGGGTGGATTTTACCTGCAAACATTCCGGCAAGTGGGATTTCCGCTGTTCCAGCTAGGACTAATTCTGGATGTAGAGAGGGTGGTTCCTGGTTGGTGATGTGATACATTTGGGAAGTAGCACCTCTAGATTCTCTGGGTGCAAATCCACACCTAGTAGCAATATCTGCACGGACAACGTCTGGAGTGATTACTGGTGTAAATCCATCATCTACTGCCAGACTCAGTGCGTATTGCGTCAGTGCAGATTCGAGTAGCGTAGTTTCGTTGAGGAGGTAATACCATGAACTCCCCGTAACAAGTGAACCAGACTCAAAGTCGAGTAAATCAAATGCTTTACAGATGGATAGGTGATCGCGGGAGGGTGTGCCCTGGATGGGAAGGGGGCCATGTGTTGAGAGTACTGTAGGCACTCTGTGTGGAGTAGAAGAGTGGGTATCATTGGGTAACATAAGAAAGTAAGATAAGAGCTGTTCCTCGAGATTGTCCAAGTTCTGCTTTGCTTCGCCTAGCTCCAAGCTGAGCTGCTTTGCTTCCTCGCGTAATTTAGTCTGCTTCTCCAAATCGTTGGCCGCATGATGTATGTTAAGACCTAAAGAGCGTTGTGCATGACGTCTAGAGTTGACAGTTCGAGTGGTATCTGTATACTTATTATATATGTCCAAGAGAACTTCCGGCGTCACAGGGGGAAGTGGTGCTTTACGACGAAGGGCGTTTTCAAGCATGCGGGGAATTTCGGGAACTAGTTTTCGATAGTCGAATTTGGGCTTCGAAAGTTCGCTAGGAGTGGGTGTGAGCTTTTCAGACACGTTAGATTGGCTAAAAGGCCGTTCCCATCTGCCGGCGGCGAGACTATGAGTGAGGATGAACGCTGGAGTTCTTTTGACTTGGGGTAGGTCCATTGGCTTCCTGAGAAGGACAGTGATCAGAATATGCTCACCAGGTTTTGAGAGGATACGACGACGGCATGATATACAATTCGTTTGCCAGATTCTGCTTTGCATATTCTTGGGTAGGAAAAGCGCGATCGTTTGTGATTGTTACATCGACGACGCGTGACTATACGACTCGACAAACGAACAATACACCTGTCTGACCTTTTTATTGAGCTGTTTATAGAGGTATCGGCGAAATGTAGGTCTCCAAGTCAATTGTGGGAATCGAGGTTGCAAGGAATTGAATAATTTGCACAAAACGAAAACTACGTTAACTTCCGGGTTGTCACTGTAGGTGACGTCGACGGGTCTGTCACACAGCTAGGTGACATGTCCCATAATTTGGTTTAATATCAGGTACTTGAAGAACGATGGAAATGTCGGGCGTCACGCTTTCAGGCTTATCTAATCTGGATGTACAACTTCGAGATCAAGAAACCCTTGAACAACTCCCTGAAATTTGCCAAGCTGAAAGACATTAAATTCTTCAGGTAATACAATGTGGCGACGACAGCTCCACCGAAGGCATCAAGTGATCTCTAATTGACTTACTCCTGATTTCGTTTCAACGAGATCCAGTTGTCATTTGAGCGGCCATCATATCATGTTCGCTAGAAGACGAACCCTATATATAGGGATATTCGATTGTCGATCTTATGGCATTATTTTGTCGCAATTGGTTTTACGCTGGGTGGAATTCGAGCTCTGCGCAATGTACATGGTAATGTTGATTGTTTAGCCTTACAAGAGTCGTTGCGAGATCAAAGGCTTTACCATCGCTCGATAATTTCAACACAAAACGTGGACATTGGAAGGTGTTGGAACATTTACCTAGCTGAGAACGGGACTGCACAAAATGGTGACCTTGACCAAGTTGCTGATTCACCTGGGAGAACTGCAAACTGTTCAAGGAGTAAATTAGGAATGGAAGGGCATCTGCTGTATATGCGGAGAGCAGAGCCGGAAAGCAGCAGTTCGCAATGTTGAGTATGGAGTTCTTACTGAAGAAAAGGAGGACTCTGACGAGCTGAGCTATCTCCCAGACAAAAAGGGGTACGGTGATATCGGCGGTGATAGACTGTGGTGAGATGCTCGACCCATTCACACTCGGAGATAGTAGTGAAATATTTATCAAGATGACTGCAAAAGTGTCAAATTGAGTAGCGGCGTGTGAAGTGCGCGAAAATCTCAGACCCTTTTCTCCTTCAACCTTTCACAACTTATTATTCCCTCTGCGTCATGCATGATCACCCCTATACAACCCCGGAAGAGGATCCTTTCAACGTCCGTCACGTCGTCCAGGTCTGTCCTCGCCCATGCAAGTCCAACCTCTTTGACAAATGGATCCAAGAGCAACAATCCTTTACCGACACTCCAGGCTTCGGCGGTTCCCCTTCCTCGCGTCTCTCACATCTATACTTTGCGTTCGATGGCCCTGAGACTGAGGGTCAGCCGACCCCAGAATCAAACCTCCCTGTTGATCTCAACAACATAACTGTATGCACTGTCACATAGTTTATCCCGGTCACTTACATCTGATTCAGAATAACGCACCTTCGACCGTCCGTTCTAGCAGGTGTCGCCCGCGCACGTCTGCAGGACATTCCAACACCCAGTCTAAATCTGGCGAAAGCAATGTTCCTTCTTTATCTCGCTTTTCTTTTTTCAGCAAAAGCAGCGGTCGCACTTTTATTGGTTGCACCACGACAACACAGAAACTCTCTAGGCATGCATCTCACATCTCACCTTCCCGAAAGGATTCACAAGTCAAGACAAGGGCCAGCGCAGCATCGTCTGAATGGCCTTCATCTGTCCTCAGGCATTTGGGTTCAGTTGAGCTCGTTGCATCAGCTACTTCCCAGGCGTCCCTCCAACCGCCGTCGTCCGATTCAACTCATACACCATTTCGACTCAGTTCATCCTCATCTGTCGACGCTTCCCACACAGATACTTCACTCACTGTCCCGAGCATTGAGATTACGCCGTCTGTTGTGCCTCTGCTGTCTCGGCCACATTTTCATAATCAGGATTTAAACTCTTTTACTCCTGCCGTGTCCTCCTCTTCATCTGTCCTTCAACCTATACACCCAGGAAACATTATGACCCACACTCAAGAGGTGTCTACCATGCCAATTCTCGGTGAAAGCGAGCAGAGAACTGGTCATCATACAAGGATAGACCCCTTAGTCTACGATAGTGGTGTCAAATCACAAGCTCATGGCATTCCACTTATCAATGCATTCAATGGTATTATCAGTGCTTGGAGGTCTCGCTCCACTTCCTCCAATGCAGGCGTTGGTGTTGAGCATAACCTCGACGACGTTGAGGAACTGACTACTCATGAATCAGATCGCTCGCATGTTCCACAAACATACGCTCTGTCTTCAAATCAACAACATCAGTATCCTCATCCACAACAGGTACATCAGAATCAGTCACTGGAACATGGCATGAAAAAGAAAGCAGATGTAGTGTATGCTTCGGCTGGTCCTTATAGTAGTAGTGGTGGCACACTGTCCAAGATTGCCTCATTTTATCTTGCACAATTGTCAACCATGTCGATGAGGAACAAGAAAAAGAAGAAAAGACTGATATTGAGCGGTATTGAAACTGATGATACCAAGAAATTTACAGGTGTGAAGAGATGGTGTGAAGTAGGGCATTTTGGCTCTTTTTTTTCGCCTTGTCTGATCTTCTTTTTAGAGTTTCGGCGAAGTGCGACAGATCCTGCGTATGCCTAATGGGGACCTCGTCATATCATTCCAAAGCGCAGAGGTGGCTGACACAGTGTGTCGCATCCGCGCAAGCGTTTTCATCATGGGCGTTGGGAGTGTAGAAATGTCTTGGACGACCGAAAAAAAGCGATGAATTTGATCTCGATGAATTTGATCTTCATCACACTTTTGATGCGCAATCACAACCACGACAATAACGAAAAAAACTAGGTATCTCCTCTGTATTTTGGGGCATATATCATCTTTCTTTCTCCATGGAGTCTCCAAACTTCCTTCTTCCTGGCACGCCTCATACACCGACTTGCACCTCAAGATCATTTCCCATCTCCCTTTCCAACCTCTGATGACACTTCAATCCTTGCTTGTGTTCCTGTGACGAATTCGTTTACGACCTTTACGCTCTTCTCTGTCATCCCACTTTCAATTTTTTCGATGTAAGGCAATTTCTTGGACGAAAAATTTGTTTCGAAAATGTACATAAACGCCTGTTCCGTTTGATTGTTAGGCCATTAGAAAACTAACATTCATCTCTCTCGGTCTAGTTAATTTTGTATCTTCTATCCATTTTTTCTCTTCCCTTCCCTTTTAGCCGCTCTGGTTGTATCTCTTCTAGATACCGTACGACAATCAACAGCTGTTACTGCGTTCGTCTGAGTGTTTCCAATTCGCTGTGTCGCTTCATCATATGATGCTCTTGCTATGCGTCATTGTTAATAACTGATCAATCGTCAAAGTCATGTCAGCATCAGGTTTGCGAGGAACAAATGATTAAGATTATCGAAGGTCATCAAAGAAGATCACTAATAAAGGAGAGATACGATAAAAAAGTTGTTGTTTAGGTTTTCTTACAAATTAACAGTAACAACGATAGTAAAGAAATTTGGAAAACTGAGAAGTGTGATCAAGAAGATAGAACAAAATTGAATAGGTAGGGTTCAGAAATATTGATATTATCTCAGCGCCTGATGTACTGATTCCAGTCAGAAGTGTTCCCAAATTGAGGATTTCGGTGGTGCGAGTTGACTCCTTCCGTATTTCCAGTGAGATTTTGATTGTGTATATGACCGCGTCCATTGCGAGCATAGTTATTCGAACGTGAGTTCCGATTACCGTTCTGCGTCGGATGGAAATTTCTTCTATTATTACCCTGTTTCTTAGCCAATGGGGAATTCGTTTCTGAATGATCGTGGGGTTCGCCAATTCGAGTAGCAGCGTGAACGTTGTACGTCGGCGTGGCAGGGCCGGTAACGATCCCAGAAGGAATGGGCGGAAGTAAGGGAGGTAGAGGGTTCCAAAAAGGATGGGTAACAGGTACAGGATGTATGAGATGTGGATTGCTGCTAGTCTGAGGTGGCACACTCAAGGTAGGCACCGGTCCATTGACTGCTTGCATTGAAGGCCAGACTGAAGATGAATTGATGGATTGCATCGAAGTTGAAGGATTACTACCACCGTTACTTCCATTACCTTGTCCAGACATGTACTGGTCGAGCGCATCCGGCGAATAGACTGCAATGAGTGTGCCCTGATCGTTCTGAATGAAACCAGATGGAGCCAAAGGTGCTTGAGAGGGCTGTGTGAATTGAAGTCCCGGAATCGGCTGAGGAGGACCTTGTTGATCCATGGCCGGTCGTGGTGGGCCGAAATAAGGCGCATAAGGCTAGAGATATTCTAGCGGAAGACTCAACATATTACATAGGAAACTCACAGTATACATCACGTTTGGCCAGGGTATGGTTCCTGTTGTTGGCCCATTCGTGTCTGGAGGAGTAGTCGGGTGTGGAGGCATCGGGAGTCCAGGTGGGTAAGCAGTATAGGGACCACAGTAGGACATCTGATAATGACCCGCCTGTGCGAGGGGAATCCATGACATAGGATAATAACCTGGGGGAACAGGATAAGGTAGAACCGGGGCTACCAAGGAAGGTCCACCTGAACCACCTGAAGTGCCCGCGGACTCAGATCCTACCCCTGGAACATCATACCACTCGCGGTATTTTTCCCCTTGTGTGTTCTCCAGTTCTCGATCCACAGGTCCATCTTTCTGTTGTCCGTTGACAGGAGAAGATTCTTCTTTGCAGGTCTCAAATTTTTCTGCTGGAGCATTCGGAGAAAATACTGGGGTACTGTTGGTGCTGTTCTCCGAAAAGTTCTGCCTTGGAGACGAGCTCTCTCGTTTTGGTATGTAACTTATATGTCGACTTGAGAGCATGACTTTGCGTGATTGGGGATAATGCGTAAACCGGTTGCGACCTCTACTGGGTTTCCAGGGACTGCGAGGAGGATTCAAATCGCGGAGCTGAACTTTCAGCGCGCGACCGGCATACACGCGGTTATGCTGACGAAGGGATCAGCCATGGACTAGTTAGGGATAGATTGACTTGCCTCCTGCATAATCGCCTGGGCCGGAGACTCTGTGTTGTCATATTTGATAAATGCAAAAGCGGCATGGCTGTTGGCTATAAAGTTTCGGGTAAAGGGACCATGATGATCATTTCAAGGTGAACACATACGAGGACAGACAAATTTGACATGCGAAAGCCCTCTGAATCTTCCGAAGAGTGCCTCTACTTTCTCCTGTGTCCACGCACCGGGTCCCAATGTCTCCAGACCACCAACGAATAAGGCTGTCGGGTCAAATTCTCGACTACTCAGAGAGGCAGAATCACTGGACTCTACAATATTTTCGCTGGTCCTAAAGCTCGAGAATGGTGTACCAAAGACAGGTGTGGCAGGCGCTTGAGATGAAATTGTCCGGGGTGTTGGAGGCGACATTGCTAGACCTGGCGTAGGTATCTCGTCACCCCGAAGCAAGGAAGGAGAGAGTCGAACTCTTTGGGGGGTGGATACTCCACAGACCGATTGAGAAGCTATCAAAGAGGGTGCCCTAGCCGTGAAGATGAGGATCGTTATGTCAGCGGTAGCTCAAGAGAAGCGATGCTTACTTGACCATGTCTCCTTCAAAGGATGTTTCACCCCAAACACTCCAATCGAGTTTGGAATCATACTCGGAATCAACGAACGACGAGAAGTCCGAATCCGCCCAGTCAATCCTTGTGGGCTTGCTCCCCACATTTGACGAGTCATTGGCGGGCCCAGACGCTAAACTGGGTGGCGTCGCAGGTTCTACCCAAGATTCAATTTCGTCATCGAAAACAGTGGTAGATTTCAACATTGCACGTCCTTTGTCGTCAGAAGCGACATTTTGCCGGAGAGGGTGTAGGGGTGGAGATGGCTCACTGCTGAAAGACGTTAACACGGATCGAGGATTGGAGTTATATGGTTGAAAGCGGTCCATCCTGATTTGGGTTCGGGAAGCAGTGTTGTCCATAGACTGGTAATCCTGTATGTGAGAATGAGTGCGTTGAACAGAGTGCTGAATTTGAGGTTGATGCGCCCATGAAACCGATAAATAGGAGACCCGTCGTAATACCTAGAGAATATTAGGCCATATTAGGCCAGAAGGAACCAATTATCGTAGAATAACACCAACCATCAAGGCAGCGACACAATCATCCCTATGATTCCATTTAACCTCCCAACAACTATCATCCATTTCCTCACTTCGCACAGCATTGTGGGGAAGGGGATAACATTCTGGACCAAGTATACCGTTCTTTGGGACTGGATATCATATGAACAAATTCGCCCCTTGTCCCCTGAAATAAATTTGGCAACATGCCTTTGACGAGCTCGTGGCTTCCGCTCAGACATGAGACATTCTCCAAGGGGCCAAAGTATCCTGCAATCTTAACAAGGGACTAAAAAGATCGTTAAAATTGCAATCTATATGGACAGAAAGTGAGTAGACCTCTGCGTCAAATTTCAACGGCTGGAGATAGATTGCTTCCTCATTCAATGTTGCTTCTCCCTTTGTAAGGCTGCGGGAAAATCTCTCGGCTTCAATAGCTTCTCCGTTATACACAATTCTATGATATCTTGGAGGAACTTGAGCAAGTATATGTATGCGGAAAAACAAATTGACTACTTGGTGTTTCTCGGTTTCCAAATGCGGATGGCAATGGGAAGATCAAGAGGGACTTCAGGCATGTTTCGTACCGAGATCCTACTGGGTGCATCGGGAGTCATAATCTGAAATGGTTTTCTAAGGTACAAGTAGGTTTCATCACGATAATTGGATGGCTAAAGAACGCTGACCTGTACGAGATTAAGAGTGTTCTGAAAGCCCTTGCAGGTTCATAACGCAACATTCTGCCAAGAAACGGTCTTGGTGAGCTGTTTAGCAAGCTTTTCAGAAATATTGAGGCAGAAGCGGCATCCTGAGAAGACTTAGCCAGAAACTGCACACATTTTTGCAGAGAAACGTACTTCACACTGTATAAAAGCGCATACACCTCCTTTTGAATCGCGAATGACCTTGATGTTTTTGATCTCGGCATGCTCGGAAAGGTGGCTAGCCAAGAGGTGCGTGAGTTCTGCTTGGTCGACGTTTGAAGGAAGACTTGAAAATTATTAACAATGAGTACGCGTACAATTGGACAACAAGAACGGACCAACCTCCCAACGAATATACTTGCGTCATGTGGCTGTTTGTCTTCTTTGTCTTCTTTGTGTATATCTTGGCTGTCGGAAGACGGACTGGAGCCCTGGAGTACCAGCTGTGTTTCGTCCCTCTTGGCTCCTGGAGATGCTGGAGGTGATGAAGGTAATGTATCGTACCGGGTGCCCCATGCGCGGGCTTGGTTGGTTTTAGGAGGCATGCCGTCTAGTTCAACAATAGATATGTACTATGGAAAAATGTTATAGAGACGGAGTGAGATAATGGTGGAAGTAAGAGCCAGAACAAATAACGGTCGATATGTTGATGAAGACACAGTAACACCAAACTCCCGGGTCAACCGCAGAAGAGCATTTCGACTAATAGATTTTAAAACCCAAGCAATCATTCCAAAAGAAGGAATCGTTCAATGACTACATTTTGAGCAGCGAACGACAGATTTTGCAATTAATCGCCGATTTTGCACGATTTTTTGTCGATGGCAACAGATGTACTCGAGATCCATTAATCCTCGGCACTGGACGACAAGCACGTTCGAAGCCGCCCGACGTATATTTATGCGTATACAGGTAAAGAAATGTAAAACGATTCTCTTTTTGGGATGTCTAGTTTCCTGTCATGCCAGAAGAAGCAAGCAGTCATAGATATGCGATCTCCTCACTCCCGTTGATAAAAATGCATCTCAAGACAGTCCACACAAGATGAAAGCATAAGAGATGGTACTGGAGGGCCAACAGTCACAAACTAACATCACTGACAGCGCAAAGAAATTCTGGCTTAGAACAATCCGCGGTAACCAGTTGAGCCTACAGCAGGAGATCTTGACAAGGTGACTCCGGAAGCTACAGTCCGAACCTGCAAAACTCTGTGGTCCTACATCCCGGTGCATCGCTTGTTAAGGCCCGTTCCTGAAAGATAATCGTCAACGATCTTCTGAAATAGTCCAGATGGACAATTGATCTTCTTCTGATCGTTTCTACGTCATCTACGCGTCTTCTGTATGGGCATGCCGGATCCGAGAAGAGAGTACCAAGCAGAAATGGTATGTCAACCCAGTGGCCGCGGACAGCGAATACGGCCTGTGGTGCCTTTTGATCAAGATTTGTTTCAAAACATTTACGTATAGGATGTCAGTCTGCGATTGCCACAGATTGACAGTGCCTTTGAGAATGATGCTGCAATGATGGGCAAGTCAATTTTCGCACATATTACCCTTGTCTGCTTGAGCTTAGAAGGTCAGTCTCCAGATGTTTCAACCATTCCATCCAAACAGTCGAGAAAATTGGCATCTCAGAATTGTCTGCGACTAAAACGTATGCCAAGGAATCAAAGCATCCGGCTCAATCGGTTCAAAAAATTCCAGGAGGCTGGCGTATCAAACAAATTGAAGGATGGCAGGTTCTTTGAAGGTTCTTCAAAGGATGATAGAAGTGGGTCGATGTCCGGGGCTCGGATCGTGTTCAAAACTTGCGACAATGTTTTCGCATTTCACCAAGAATGAGACAAAAGCTTGAAGGGTGGCTAAGGCCCAGGAAGAAGAATGAGCCTTCACATGAGCGAACGCGTTATTTGTGCAACCAAACAAACAATTTCCAATCGCAAGGGGTAGTACCTCCTGCCAAAACCCTCAGGCTGTGGTTGAGCTACCATGTCTGATGACGGCTTTGATGGTGGAGGTGTTGGCGATGATTACGACTACGGAGGAGGGTACGTCAACCTCATCATACGCAGTTTCTGATCTATTAATCCAACATAAAGCTATCAAGAGGAGGCATTCGTATGTTATTTTGGCGACTTTGAATCAGAATTATGAAACTCTACACCACTTTCTAGGATGAAAACTATGATATTTTGGGGCAGGAAGAGCAGGAGCAAGAGGGCGAAGGTAACGGTGAGAATGATGAATCTCAAGTCAACGGTGTCAATGGTGCAGACAATGACCAACCTATGATGAATGGAGAAACCTTGGCTAGTACGACTGTCACTGGCGAGAGGCAACCAAACAAAATTCGAGTGACAACTCCCTACCTGACAAAGTATGAAAGAGCACGAATACTGGGAACAAGAGCACTGCAAATCAGGTTAGTTGGACTTGATCAGGGATTCAGCAGGAATTTAGTAGGGTTTGAATCTGTCCTTCTAGCATGAACGCTCCTGTGCTTGTTCCTCTGGACGGTGAAACGGATGCCCTCCAGATTGCAATCAAAGAGCTCTCGCAGCGCAAAATTCCCCTGGTTATACGACGCTATCTTCCAGATGGTAGTTTTGAGGACTGGAGTGTTTCTGAACTCATTACTGATTAAGCCAGCCACTTGATTGTGTACTTAATTCGCCATTATATCTTTTATAATGTGTCAAAAATTCTTCATATCTCATTGATAGTATACACAATAAATAGAATAACTCGTAACTATCTGGCTGAAGCGCTGAAGCGTCGCAAGGAATAGGAGGTAGGTGACACTGTAGGAGGTCGAGATCAGCACCAAGATCAGGGCATGACAATCTCAACAACGCATTTTTTTTGCTGTTCGCCGCTTCGCGGTGGGACCGGCTTTCATTCGAAATTGGGTTTTGATAGACGAAGCTTTACGTGTTGAGTTGGTGTGAGGCTTCTTTACCTCCGGAGGTATATTGCACATAGAGAGATCCACCAGCGATACGTTCATCGGCGTAGCATCTTCCAGCCCAGTACTGGCATGATTTGTGCTCTCACCAAATAACAGTTTACGCTCAGAAGACAGCAGCGCATGTTTGGGGGGTTTAGTTGCGATGGTTGATTGGCGTTTCGATGGACTGGCTTGAAGGTCCTCATAGTGGCATGTGCTCTGACGGCGCTTGCAAGGAGAAAGAGGCACTGTTTGCTTCCGCTCAGATGGACTCCATATCCTATTCTCGTCTGACGTCGATGTTTTCTTGATGCCTGAAGAAGATATAAGATACAGTACTTGCATTAATCAGGAAACTGGCACACCTTTCCTGACTTTGGTTTTCTCTGAACCAATCTTCATTGCTCTGAAGGGACTTGCAAGGCCAGAGGTCCCATCTAGGGTGAGCTGAGTTTCCCAATCGTCTTTTCTGATTTGCTTCCAGTCCTCGATAACTTTGGTCACCCACGCATCAGTTTCACCAGCAACGTGATAGTCAATGACATCGGCCCATTCAGAACCAGGAGCTGTTTTGTTGACGAAGATAACTTTCGGTTTTGGTTTTGATGCCGACGACATGGAATTAGATGAATTATTACGGATCGTCCGCGCAAAATCCTTGACGAGCTTCTTAAGACCATGAACTTTCAAAGAAGTTCCCATGACGATAAGTAGATCCGGCTTGCGCCCTACATCGGCCATTTGCATAGAGCCTATATCATCACCCAGAGGGTGTGGTTCATCGTAGAGAACAATGGCAGGTCGAAGGATCCCGACCCTGATTGCTCGTGCGGAGCGAGCGGCTCTAGCTTCAGCTGGGTTTACATGAGGATGACAGCAGATGAGATCAATTGAAACGCCTACAACGGGTTAAGCATTCAGGACAGTCGGGGGCCATTCCTTGTTCGAACACGTTTAAATACTCCTCCGTGCAAGGATACTCCGCTGAACACGAGATGCATCTGACGCGATGGATATCTCCATGCAACTGGACATTACGGACGTCTTTGGTTTTCAATTTGTTCTTTACTTTGAAAGAAACTTTTGCCTCTTCGCTTGAGCTCCCGAGAAGTCCTGCCTGTCCCTCCAAGCCATCGATATTTTGCGTATATGAACGTAAGAGCCTCTTCTTGGTATCAAGGGCTTTGATGAAGTGGTGTGTCGGCGTTGGGAGAGTCGAGTCTATGGAGCGCTTGAGGTTCGAAATGAAGGTGTAGAAAACTGCAGTTGTAGTGGGATCCCGAAAGAGTGACGCATCAAACAAATCTTTGCCTCTCAACACGACGCCAGGATACTTCTCCTTTACAAGCGCATATAAGCCATCAGAGGATCTGAAGTCCTGAAGAGTAGTATATCATCGGCAATTGTATTCAAAATGTGCTGAGCAGGACGAATCCATACCGGGATCCCACATGAACATGATATACCTGCTCCGGTAACCACAACAATTCGTTTACTTCTAACCACTGCACGAGAAAGATCGAATAGAGTCCGTCGAGTGTGATTGTCCGTCAATGCTGCGCGGAGGTCAACAGTGATAGTCATTACTGTCTGGAGGACACGTAGCAGTGACTGCCAGCAAAGGCTCTGGTCCACGCTCTATGATTAGCACTTCAACATTTGAACGCGTCACACCACGTGCTTTCGGGTCTTCTCGCGCCAGATAACATACAGATACATACAGACTCATCCTGAAGTAGATATCTGGGCACTATAGACATGAGATAGTGTCTTAGAACTTCCTCGGTAAAAATGTGATTATTCTTTGACTCAATATAGGAAATACATTATTTTGTATTTTTGACCCCAAAGATGACCCCAAAACCATGAAAGAAAACGGTCTGCCTACGAGCCCCGTGTAATAAACCGATGATTTAAATAAATAAAAAACCACGAAAGAAAAACCACTGAATTCAGAAAGTTCTTGGCAGTCCAGATGGAGATATCGGAAATAAAATGAATATGCTGTATCCGCCGCGTTGCCTAAAAATCTCAAATAATGATGCTCAAGAAAAGAATCTGAAATAACTTTCTTCGTGGGACCGTCAATCCCCTATAAGCTCAGCTTTTGGGTTCGGTTTGGTTCTCCAGGTGACCTTCACCCAATCTTTCTAAATAAGACGCCGCATCTATTCATCCAAAGTAACTACTCCCTACATGTCTTCCTTGTTCCCACCCAAAAATTTGGTGAACTGTTTTCGATGACATAAGATGCTAATGGGTGAAAGCTTACCTTGAAAAGGGACGCAAAGGTTTAGCCATAACTTTTGCAATTTAGACGTATCCTTCGGATTTCTGAGCTTAAAATTCTTTGTGCCCACAGAAAACGAATATCAATTAAGGAGACCTGGGACCCAGGAATCGAATATCAGTAATTGATCCACCATTTCAGGATCTGAATACTTTCCATAGGGGTTTGGGAGATTCTAGTAATACAAACCTATGGTCTGAGGAAATGTTTTTCTGGCAGCAATCCCAATAATGGATGACTTCCCGTAGGCAGTCTAGGGGAATCTGTGAACACATATTTCCCCAGACATGCCGAGATGCCGGGCCTGAATTTCAAATTTGGGGATCTCCCAGACTTCCCTAGATGTTCTCTGCCTTTTATGGATAGAAAGTTACATACCATATCCAGGATCTCTCCTGATGTGAAATGGGGATGAATATAGGCTTACAATAGTCTCTTCTCTATCACAAGCTACTGAAGGCCATATTACTTCCCAAGTCATAGACAGTGGGAGTCTGAATCATTCCAATTCTTGTTGTAGAAGGTAAAGGTGATGAGGTATGTGGTGTTGTCGTTGCATGTCATATTCCTGAATAGTAGTATGAATATGATGGCAAGCATTGCACAACTTGCAAGTAACCCTGAGGGTGATTCAAGATTCATCATGCAAAACATGTATGAGACACACATGTGACATTGTGACATCACATCTAGGGATTCCTACGGGAAGTCATCCAACTAGATGTGACATAGTGGTGTCATGCGCGCATGTGACTTCGCGCTGGAAGGTGATGTCATGTTGAAACAAATTCACTTTTCTACTAGGTAGTAACTTTTCTTACTTGTCAAAATTGTACGGCCTTCGTGTAGAAATTGGGGCCAGCGACGTAGCGCGGTGGTAAGCACTCTTGCTACTCACCTAGTAATAGCTTCGTTCACACAGTGGGGGATTTAGAGACAAAAGCGATCATCTATCCTCCGAGTAAGGGACAGTCTTATATACACAGGTAATGATGGGAATGGAGACATAGGAATGATAACTAACCATGTTTGTGAGACAAATGATTATATACATCATTTTAATGTTTCGACACTTCGGCAGCTCATGATAATTGTCAGCGACTCTATATCTGTCTCTCCATTCCATAGTCGATGCCATCAAGGGAAGTCTGGCAAGGCCTCCAGATCCCTTGCCAGATCACAACACCTAGGGAAGTTCAGGAGACCCCCAAAATTTCCTGGCATCTCGGCATGGAGCAATCTATGTACGCAGATTCACCTAGACTGCCTATGGGAAGTCATCCAATAATGAGTGACACCCATAGGAATCTGGTAAAACCCATCATTCCCTCTCTGATTTTGTATATCTTTAGAACTTTGATCTATCTAATTTGAATAGGTATCTCGGGAAGTGAGGATCCGTAAAAGTCTCTGAAGAATAAAACAGGCCACAGATTCTCTCGGACTGCTTATGTGCACATAAGTCACCCAATATTTCTAATTTCGTGCGGTAAAGAACTCGGTCACATTACATCCTTCTATAGAATTTACAACATAGCATGGAGCTGTTTGAGAACTGGGATCGCGTTTCCAGTGGATACTGGGAGTTGGTTGAGATAATTCTTCCATTGTTCGTCAGTAATGATTGGAGCAGTGACGTATTGTTCAATATTGATATCTGAGAGGAGGGTAGAGAGATGAGGAATCATGGATGAGACGGCTGCATCCTCTCGGAGTCGCTGGTCGAGTCGGTTGATACCAGCACATTCAGAATACCACGCTGGATCCAAGTGCATGACTGAGCATTCGAAGAGGTCGAGGACGTATTGTGGTAGCCCGGCCTTTAAGGCAGCAGAGTACGCAGAGGCGTGACCCATGGCTTCAATGACCGGCTGGGACTGTTGGAGAAAAAGATTATTGAATAAATCACTGCGATGATCACAGTTAAGAGAGGTGAAAAGTTGTCTGTTTTCTTCGAGAAGTGCCACGGCATGGCGAGCAAGCAATGATTCGTCCTGAGGAGGAAGAGGGACTTCATATCGTTTGAGAAGTATTTCTGAAAAGAAGCGGATACATATGGTCAAGACATCGCCCTCCGCGATAATAGCACCTTTGACATCGTTCTAATCTAGTATTCAGCGCAATGTTCACTGAAAATTGATTCTAATCCGCTTACCTCGACCTTGGCCATATAGTTGTGTTCAAAAGTACCCTGAGCGCCACAACGCTCAGCAACCTCACTTACACATCTCTGGAAGTATCGGCATATCGTCGTTTTCGCAATCGCAGCAACTGCATGTTGGATTCTGTAATCTGATTGATTCATCACGGTATCTATGACTGCAGGATACCATTTATCAAGTACCATAGCCACCGCAGTCGCATTCAGGATAGGCCATTGTTGCGTGCGGAATGAAAGAATCGGGATGGGATGGCTATTTTTACCCAAAATGGACCGTACGGCGGAATATCGTCCACCAATGACGGCTGTGGCTTTCAGTGCTGATATCCATGGCGCCGCAACTACAAGAGTCCCTATCGGGACACGCCGAACCTCGTCCCACCAGGCCTGTCGCCGATCTACGGGAACCAAGGTATCTTGCCTGATGTCAGACCCGACCAATGCGGTTGGCGGGAGATGAACATCATTGAAACGGGTGAGGGACCAGTCGAATGGCTGTGTGCCACTGCGATGAGGAAGAGAGATTGATTCGACACCTTTATACATCTCGTGTTCGTTGCAGAGGGGTACGATGAAAAATCGTATGCCTCGATCCTCATTATTCACGATTAAGCGGGCCATGGTCAAGGCAATTTTAGGGATACCAAAACGTGGCGACGATGCCGGCATGAACCTGACTAGGATTAGGTAGGCGTTGATACAATTAGTTAGACACAGACTTTGTCGCTTCTTCCCTCGGAGTATTGAGAACGAACCCGTCCGGAACTTCGGTTGCCGTGGTTTCGATGTTGAAAGCGTCCAGTCCGTGGCCACGTTCTGTGATCAAAAAAATTCCTCCGACCTCAAGAAGCAAGAGCTGATCCATGAGAAGTTTGAGATCAGGTCGCCTTGTAAGATGACGAGCAAGTGTGCCAATGACCAGGTTGGTCTGACTCAGAATGATAACGAACATAGAAATATCCATTGCACATAATGGGTGCCTTATCATTGTCCAGAACCGAGGGGTACAATATTGTATGTCTTGCACTGTCAGGTCTGTTTATTCTCAGTACTATAATCACGAGGGATGGGGAGAGGTTATTCACTGTGGGCTCTGAGGAAGATACGAGCGCGTTGATAGGACAGAGTTATACTCTCCTCAGGTGAAAGTAGCTCGGTGCGGGTCTGGAAAAGTGGATGTATGTGGAGTTGGTCTGTCATGGAGAGGCTGAAGTTCTAGCGGTTTCTGAAGAAGAGCCTTTTAAATGGGAGTTTCTAAAGGTAAAAGGTCCCGGATAAACCGTCATTTGAAACCAACCAGGAGTCAAGGCACTGACGTCGAACATAATAATAGTATCGGACTAAGCTATAATGCAGTAAGTAGCTGATCGATGGAAACTACCTGAGATGAATCCAGGAAAAGAAGAATACATGTGAGCAAGTCCGGAGATTGCCAATTGTGTTTACCCCAAGCATGAATTGGACACGAGGTATGGAAAATACATATCCCAAGATCGCGTGAGCATGACGCACGTCAAGGAACAGGAACTTCCATATTCATGAATTGTTGTAGATATCACTTGGAAAGGGCATCATAAAGCCGCCGAGGTCCCGATTCTGGAAGACTTAATGGAGGCGTCTTCGCACAAGTCGTGAGCCACTGTGAAAACGCGCGTGTATAAACTTTTCCCTAGTCTTGAATAGCCTACATAGCCTTCCTAGTTTTTATGCTGCTTCAAGTGAGTGATATCTTCACCTGATCATGGGAATACCATCATGCAGAAAACTCCATAGAGGACTCAACGAACGATCCAAGGAGATTTTTTTAAGATAGGTAGAAACGCGTCACCTAGTTGGATGTCAATCTGTCAGCCTGACAATGATCCAACTCAGCCTGATATTCATAGAACTGAGGTTACAAAAAATAGTGCGTCTCGAAGATACCACTTGCTGACTAATCCATCAGAGCCTTGAAGAAAAGACAATTACAAACACGAAAGAGGAGAGGCCCGAGACGCACACACAACAACAGATTTTACAGGTAGAATTGCTCCTAACCGTTAGGTGCGGACTCCATTAGGATGAAGTCAATTGCAAGAGAATTATGTCAGTCTCAATGAACAATCATTAAGAAGTGGGATTTCACAAAGCAGACAACTAGTAAAGGTTTCGGACGCCACTAATATAGATAACCCGCGGACTGTGTACGTACACCGCATTATAAATAACCCGCAGACTGTGTACGTACTATAGATAAGATTAAGATAACCCCTACGACCAATGTGGCGCTCATTGGGGTGTTCATCACAACCTTAAAATACCCGTGCAAGTCATAGGAATAATCTACGCGGACGTGGAGGTCCGCGCGATCTATGTAAGTTGATATGATTCTACAATGATATAATGATATACTTGCCTCAGTGACCACATAAGCAATATAAATCACCTACATAACATCCTGTCTACCAAAAAATCTTGCATTGTGGAGAGCCTCACACATAACAACTAACACGAACCCCAGACGTTGATAACAACTACAATCATACAAGTACTCAATGTATAACGCAATCAGTTGAGTTCTTTCTAATTCTCGACGTCCTGTTCACTACCAGATGCCCTCTCTGGGTACCAAATTTTATCATTTCTATTGCAGGTCGAAGGAGTCGTCGAGTTAATACTCTTGAAACTACCAAACTGTTCCTGAATTCGAGGTCAGTGAAACGTGCCAATTTCAATTCAATGTATCACACACGGTTCCAAAGACGTGATTGAAATACCAGACTTCGGAGAGCACGGTCCCATTATTCACGCATCCAAAATAAGGTATCGCTCCAGTTTGGGATTCTACGATGGACTCGAGATCGTTTAACATATATTGCGTCTTGTTTGAGGGAACAATGCCGCCGCTTTCGTACCGCGCATAATTAATTGTATGTGCCCACAGGAGGAGGGGTTGATACTCACGCAGCAAGAAGGCGAAAGGTCGGAAAATTTTGGAATGCACGAATGGCGGCGTCAAAAAAGTCGATAACCTCGGCGTTTTTTTCGTAGTCCTCGCCATAACATGTAACGTCAAAAGTAGAGGTGCATGTAGCATGCTTTGAAAACTGAAGGAATGCTAAAAGGGATACCCCTCGTCTTAAGTGAACATGCTCATGCTTACTTCATGTGCCCAAAAAGCTTCATTAGGTGCACCTTGATTAATCCAATACTTGTTCACTAAACGTAATTATATGACGATGGAATCGGAAGGTGTAGAAGAACGAACTATAGTTCAGGAGCTGTTGCCTTCCGAACTCCTTGATAAAGGTGTCAACACCAGGGCCTTTGTACGCAGGAATTGCGGTTCCATTCGGAAAGCTTGCCGGGGAGGGAGCAGGGTCATACTGTCTGGAAGGGTCGCAGTACTGCTCGAATGACCTAGAGATCACTTGTGGGATACAGAAAAAGTGAACCCGCATTTTGTACGTACCCGTCACAGTTATCGGGCCAAAGTCCATGGATAGTCCAGCTTCCTTGCGGAAGTTTCTGGCCCTTGTACTCCAAACCCGTGTAAGTTGACCAAAACTGTGTGGCAAGGACAAGACCACCAGGTGTTGGAGAGCAGCAGGTGTTGGCGATGTGAGTGGTGTTTTCACAAGAAAAGAATGCAGGTTCGGGAATGCATGAGGTAATTCTGGGATACGTGTGCAGACTCGTAGGGTCGTGTCCTCCGGAACCAGGGTGGCAGGATGCCAGAGCGTTCGCGGCGAGCAATAGTAATAAAGGAAGTGCTGAGTTCATCTAGTGGGTGAAAACCGACTCCAAGAAAGAAACTTAGATTGACAGATCTTATACCTGACATTGGGTGTAATTTGAATTAGAGAACGTGGGTGAATCACGCCGAAGAAGAGAACGTTCGTGATGCCTGCAGAGATACCACCATTTGACATGTTATTTGTATCATCAAGTAGTGACACATGTGAGTAATCTAAACATCGCTCCAACCTCCTTCGTCTAATTTATAGGATGCTTCACTTTCCGGCCGGTCGGGACTGTCGACTAACTTAGCTACACGTTCTTCGGCACGACCTGTGGGGGCGTTTTCAGAGATCGTCAGCTTAGCAACACACCAATATTTAAAACCTTTTCGCAAATAGAGGCGCGTGGCAGAGGCATGGGAGAGGATGTGGCCACCAATGGGCTTGAGAGCACCTCCGGCCACGAATGTCATTGTAGCACCAGGATCAGCTGAAGAAAGGGGATTGGTTAAGAGGATGCAAAGTTCGACATGGAAGTGTATTGATACATTGTACTTGGTTAGTCAATAGGATGGAGATCTGTTCGGAGTCATCAGTAAACTTTGCCTGAAAAATGGGGCTCGGGAACCATAAACATTGTATTCTTCGGACAGCTTGGTTAGCTTAGACAACATCTGGAGATCATTTTGATGAATAAAAGAACTCCATGAACAGAATTTTCACCGCCTAAACCTGTGCAAGCTAACAAAGTCTATCACCTAGCCTCAATTCATACTTGAGATATCTCACCTTTTGTTGCCGTTCGCTGAGTTCACCCCGGCCCGAATAATCGACGCGAAAAAGAGCCATGATACTATCGATAATCTTCACAATCATCAGTTCGCAATCAAAATAAAAGTTCAGACTGTAAGCGCACAAGAAGTCGAAAATCTTTGTCTTCGGCAAAACGCAAAGAACATTCATTAATAAGCTCCATCTAATAGCCCATGCATTCATTCAGAGCTTGACTCAGCTATAAGGATGGGTAGACGTACTTGGTGCTCACTGTTGAAAGCTCTGGCTACATGAACCGTTGTACTTGAAGTGCTTTTAGGTGCCATTCAAGTGGTAACTACTTGCCATATAAGATATTCTCGAGTGCCATAGTACCATCTACGCCAAATCTGTCTGCTATGGCCCTAATGCGATCCGGACGGAAGGTTCCTGGTACGCTTTCAATTTATTTATGAAATGAAACACAGGCAGTCAGTACCCTCTGTGTCAATGTAAGCGACCTCAAAATCGAGTAAAAACGTGAAGGAGCAGTGTCAAGAAATCTGATGCACCTTTCCGGCGGCGCCACCGAGATCAGGGGGCAATTGAGTTACAACACTCATTGTATGTGCCATCTGTGTCTTGCCAGTACGGAACTCTCCATAAACTACCCGTGCGTCAATCAACATAAGATACCTCAGATTTCAGGTATACCCTCTGTTATAGATTGTGACATGAGACCTCCTGCTGCCATAGATCGATGAACTCGATGAGACCTCAAATGGAGTAAGACCTACCGCCGAGAATAGCGTCGACAGATTTGCTACCGGTGCTGATGATATGTACTCTTTTCCGCCGTTCCTGTACCTCGATGCCAGTGGCGAAAGACGATCCCTTGTAGTCGAAATTTCTAAGTTGAAGAAATAACTGTATTGCCTGCCGGACCAACCAAAATTTTGTGCGTAGCTTCCTGTACAATGAGAATTGGTCTGGGATTCCAGGTGATCTGCCAATAACGGAACTGGCCTTGATTTTTTCGACTTTGGCTTCGGACATACCCTATATGTGCCATCAAAAATTCAACGAGTGTACGGCATATACATATATGCGCTCTATCAACCTTGATCTTCAGAAGTTGCCGTCTGGTTGTCATATTGACTCCAGACACTGTATTGATAGCTGCAGACTTGACTTCCAGTGAGCACCGATTTTCACGAATGTGGTTGGAGCATCTACCTTGAGTTTGAGGATATCCTGAACGTTAATCCCCTGTCATGCAATGTTGAGACATAGATCTTACAACCCCTCAGGCAGCACTTACATGTTGTTGGAGTTCGTCGACAGAGTCAAAGAACGGCGTCTGAAAGTTGATCAACATAAGGTAATTGATTCACAAATAAGCTCTTTAACTTCATCTTCCTCCATGACAGGGCTTGGAGCGCGAGAGGCAACGGAGGGAACAGAAGGCGCTCGACGAGCGGGCATTCTTGCTTCTTGGTAAAAGGAAAAGGATTGTAATAAGTAAATACGACGTCTGAGGCTTTTAAACGAGTTTTGAGGATCAATATTCACGTGAGTGCATATATCCACCGTGTTTCGTCCGCAGGACATCAAATATATGACCAGTCAAACAACATCCGCTAAATAAACGAACCCGACATACTAGTCGATAACCAATGTACCTCTTGTCCTTCGAATGCGATCCTCCAGACCTCCTTCGCCGTAGACCTTTTGATAGTCGGAGTTCATGAATCCACCAATTCCACCGGACTTCGCGGATTTTGTACGTTCTGATTCCTCTTTGACTAGCTCAGCCTTCTCTTTTTCCAATAGCTCTGCAAGTCGCCGCTTGCGCTCGCTCTGCATGTTGGTGGCATTTGAAGCCATTGCAGCTAGACGAGCGTTTCGTACTTCGGAGAGTGTTTTTACATCTTGCTTAGGTGGGCTAGACTGGCAAGGTTTGGGCGGAGGAGATCGATCTGCATGATACTCTTTGGAGTGGAAGCGGTGGTCATCTGCCTCTCGGGAATCTGAATTCCTGCCATCGATATAATTAGGACTGATACTTCGGCGTCGACCATGAGAAGAATCCAAGTTCCTCTCTCGCTCTCGTACTCTGTCGTTACGTATAGGACTTCGACTGTAGCTTCGTCTCCTGAAATCGGGGGTATGTCTGTAGCTATCGTGCCGGAGCAGACGATGGTGACCTCTATCCCGACTTGTTGAGCGTTGGGCATAAGGAACAGGCGATCGCCGTCTTTCATATGGGCTCTGCAATTGTCTACGATCTCGGGGACTTGGTGAACGGGAGTCACGACGATGTTTGCGCTCTGCTTTCAACCTCTTGCGTTCCTCTTTCTTTTTGATTCTTTCATGCTTGTCTTTCTTTGGTTTAATACCATTCCGTTCTTGCATCTCGCGCAAGCGCAAAGGATTTGACATGAGAGCTTGGTATGCAGCCTGTTCTTGTTGTTTAATAGCAAGCAGTGGATCCTCGCGAATTTTAGCTTGGATATCACGAACGCTGTTGGCATTTTGGACTGCGATGAAGTTTTGATGTGAAGCACCAAGCTGCAAACTTGATGAGGCGAAAATCAGAATAGGTAGAATATCAAAGCACCTTTGCATTGTCATCTGCAGTTAGCATTTTATCAACCCGCTTCTTCCCCAAAAGATAATCTTCCAAGTCATTTGTATTTTGACTATTCCCTGTGGCTGGAGTTGCATACATCCATTCCAGTTTCTCCTGCCGCTTTTTACCAGTTTGTTCCTCTTGTAAACGTTGTAGTTCCTGAAGTTGACGCTCCTCCTCCTTCTCCTTCCGAAGTTGATCTAGTTTCTTCTTCTCTTCGAGCTGGAGAGGACTATTAGTAAGTCGAAGACCCAGACTTGAAAGAGGTACACACCGCCTCCTTCTCCTTGAGCCAGACCTTCTCTTGATTTTTGAGAAGGACCGGATGCCAGGACTTTTTCATGTTCAGGTCACCGCCACCCATTTTGACTGATAGTTGAGCAAGAAAGATAGATGAAGAGGATTGACCAGGCCACTGGAGACAGAAACAGCAAAGCACTGAAACAGCCACGTATATGACATAATCAAGGGTGCATGTGATCTTGGCAATGTCCTATCCAGGTCTGGCGCGAAACGTCAATGGTTCAGGAAATCGGATACCCACATGACTCAGATTCTTATGCGACTCATCACCCGAACTCCGACGTGGAAGACTCGTCAAATTATACCCAGCCTACGTTTGTCTCATCCTGATCCCCAGCGTGCGACACTCACATGCTCTACGCGCGCCCTAGACCAACGAAATCCATCTATGCTCTTACCCGCGAGGAAATAACTCATGGCCTTGCCAATCGTTTTGTCCACTCTCAGACATACATCTTCCTTTATCTTGGAATGGCTGCACTCTCAGTGACCACCGTTGTGCTGAGTTTGACGGACGGGTGTCCTGGCCTTGCATTCTATGTCCTTGAGATCATTATCAATGCTGCCATGATCATTGAAGTTGGTATCCGCTTTGTGGCGCTTGGCAGGGTGTGTTTCCTTTCAATACATCAAGTTACCTCTCACCCTCCTTGTAGCAATTCTGGAAATCACCGTTCAACATTATGGATGTAATCCTTACAGCTTTCTGTGCGCTGACACTTCTAGTGCTAGCTTTCGCCGAGTGTGGCACAGGAAGTAAGGAAGAGGAGGTGTTTGACACCTTGCTTCTAGTGGCACGAAATGTTCTTCAGTTCGGGCGGTTGGCTGCAGTGATGCGACAGCAAGTATTATAGGCTGATGGGGTGATTTGGGGCTGAAAAAAAATTAGATCTGGGCAGTCGATCTTTTCTCGACCGAAACCAATTGATATCAATGCTGCACGTCGCGCTGACTTTGGCATGGAGTTTGATGTTGAAGGTGATGAAGAAGACGAGTTGAGCCGTCCCCTGGTCCGCAATTCTGTTGTATCCGACGTAGAGGCCAACGGCCGATCATTGGAAGACCAAGATGTTAGAGACTATCTGGACATGCCGCGTGCCATTCAGGCGGCGCGCAACAGAGACACAGAAGACGTCTGGGCAGAGATTGGATAAATCCTAGGACACTGACTTTGTATTTTACTGGTATATTATGTCAGACAATAGGTCGCTGGTCCCTGAGAAAAAACTACTGCTTTGACCCAAGGGAGTGGAACAGCATGGTGAGTCTTCCAGAATAGCGACGAGCATCAGAAAGATGATGGGACCTGCCCAAACGCGTGGTATTGACATTTTGGCAAATGAGGTCGTCCTACAAACTGACATAGGCACTAGCCAACAGAACTGATGATTTGTTTTGATGTGACCATCTATTCCAGGTTGCTTTCTTTTCGGCTTACCCGTCTGCTCCTTTTCTGACCTCCCCTTCATGTCTTCTGCTCTTCCTCCAGAGCAATCCCGTTCCTGGTGGTCTCTTTCATCTAAATCCTCGAAACAAGACTTCCGCACCGACAACGACAAGCTTCCATCCAAGAACCCCGGCAAAAACTTGTTTTCTTCTCTTATTGGTCGCAAGTCTAAGAAACATCCAACTCTACCAATTGAAGACCCTCCTTCCCCTATACAATCACCCACGCCGCATGTGCATCGAACATACCTCCGAAGGGAATTCCCACTTAGATCTCCATTGTCTCCTGCCGAGTCAATCGAACCATTGACACCTGTGGATAGTTTTCGCGAAGGACGACTGACTCTGGATCACGATCCCTTTGGAGTCCGAGGCCTAGTGGCTCGCGGACCGACGAGCCCATCCACCTTTTCTACCCACTCAAATAGTTCCTTTCTCGATGTCTGCTCAGGACCAGACAAATCTATCTTTTATTTCCGTCCTTCCTACTCTTCGTCTTCCTCAAATTCCAATTCAGTACACGAGCCCCAGCCTTCGGAGCTACTCAAGATTCACAGTGCGAATATTGAAGAACAGATCTTTTCTTCTTCGTAAGGCACGGCTTATCTATCTTTCAACCAGCTTATACGTTGATAGACCGATGAATAATAACAAGCAAAACACCGGTCCCACTTATCCTCAACTTCTATTGCCAGTCAGCCAGACAAATCGGTTACCTACCCGATTACGAGGAATGACTCAAAGTGACTCCCATCGTCCTTCATACTCACAGGAGGCTTATGCTACGATAAGGCAGAGATACCTTTCTTCACCTGGTAGTCGGCCACTTCCCAATCGGGGGACGACTTCCCCCCCTTCTTGGGTACCAGGGAGTCAATTGTCTAGTCACCCTATCAAACGGCCCTCTTCCAGTGGGTGTATCTTACCAAATCAATCAGCCACAGCTGTGCCTATATCGCATACACAAACTATTACACGTCCAACCTCAATTCAAAGGCTGCAACCGCCACCCACGCCTCCAACTCATGAATCGCCTTCACGACCATCAAATGCTCCCCGAGAACCATCATTGGAAAGTCAGGTGGAGGATCAATTGGATAGCCAGCCAAATTGCAGTGGTTCATCATCATCTAGCATATCATTTGTTTCATCAACTTCGTTGGACAAGAAGCTCGTCAACGCTCCTGATCGGACTAAGGAGCATGATCCTGATACAGAAAACCGGTCGTTTGTTACCAACCTTCAGCCTGAGCCTGAAATGGCCGATAACTTGATCCCCTCTGCTAGCAAGCCGCTGGTGGAAATAGTACGAGTCCCTTTACATTGCCCTCCGAAGCATCGCCCCTCGGTACAAACCCCGACGTCAACACTTCCCTTAGAGACATCTCAGATTCTCCAGGAAACAAAGTCGTATGACCAATTCGAGCATGGACAAGGGGTTTCGTTCACTCCATCTTCTCAGTCTTCCCAACTTCTGGCTCCTTTGGCACAAGACACACGATGTGGTAGTACTCTGACTCATACGTCAACTTCAGCTTCAGTCTCAATATCGCCCATGCAACAGAGAGTCTTTTCTGGGTCAAACTTTCGTCGGCCTTCGACCTCATCGGGTGTTGATACTCATGGTACACGTTTGGACCACGGATTTCCCGTCAGTGCTTCACCACCCAAAATGTGGCCTGCAAACACGCTGAAATTGAAGTCTTTCTGGGAAGATCATCCTCCAAGTCCCACTCAGTCGGACCACCTATCGCAACCAATCATATCTCCTGATCTACTCGCTCAAATAGAGGCAGATTGCTCTTCCTTGGGCTCACTTCCTTTTCTTTCCATTCCATCCGACTGCGGACAAGAGCGAACGATGAGAGCAACAGTCGTCCCATCTGACTGGTATAGTCAAGTTAATTCATCCAGTATATCGTCCCAATCTCTCTTGAAGGTATCTGAAACACCGCCGTTGTCTGCCAAATCGATAACAGTGCCCATGACCGAAACAAGGAACCCGTCAGGGACCATCGTGGGACGTACTGCGTCCTTGGTGAAAGTGAGACCCTCGACAACGTCTTCATTGTCCCGTCGACCGGCCACAGCGTCGGGTACTACAAGTCTCGGGGCCCTCCTACCAATGCCAATTTTGCATGAACCAAAGGTCGTGAAAAACCTCCGGCCCGTTCATATCGATACTATGAGTCCGACTCATACTGGAATGACTCCTTCTACTCCTATATCACCTCTGAGTCTCAGAAAGAGTCAGCAAGAGGGATTCAATGCCAGCAACGTAAAGCTTCCGCCGCTGCAGTTGAGAAGTTTGCCACCGCCACCTCGCCCCAGGGCAAAGGCAGAAACTGTGACTCAACTGCAGAAACTTCCAGAAGAACCTCGGCAGAAGAGGGGTAGGGTGAAGAATTCGATCGCGATCGATTTTGGTCCTGAGCAACGACCTGTCATTTCTCCTAGTATCCAACCCAATACTTGTCATCCTCCATCCCAACCGATGGTTCAGGCTGCGACCTTTGGCACACCTCCCATCCCGCCTAGAGACCCGTCGAGGCCCTTGACTCAGAGTTGCCGACAGCCTGAACCACCTGATGGAGTCCAAGAAATACCAGGTCAAAAGGTTCTATCAAACACAATCTCATCGAACGAGCAGAAGCTATCACACAGGATCTCACTTCAAAGAAAACCATCATTCTTGGATATTGATAAGGATGACGACACGGAGGCAAATGGGATTTCAGATTCTCAGTTCATGAAATCTACTCCCAGTTTTTCACAAACCACATTGGCTGCAGAGAGCTTTCTCGAGCTCGAAAGGGAAAGTTTTGATACCATCAGAATTCGGCCCTGAACAATAGTCGGGAAATTTTCTCCATTTCATCTCTCTTCATTGCAATCACTGGTCAATCTACAATTTTGTATCATTCATTGCTTCGACCTTTTGTGTGTTTTATCACTATCTCAATTTTAAAGATGGACAAACCCAATCTTGAATGTGGTTAATCTGTACTATTTACCCCCCATCTCTCTAAATTTGATTCTATCGGTACCTACCTCTGCTTTAATGACTGTACCCTCTTTATAAATCAGACAACACACATTACGCACGAGATTCTTTTTCTGATATCATCACCGTGGTTGTTATGATACATTGATATAGAAGTGGGGTTTATAGAACCCTGGTCACATTGAGTAGCAAGCAAAATGCTTCTTTGTTAATACACAAAATTTCTGCTTTTCACCAACTCAGGTGTTTAGGCAGCTATGTTGATCAGGATCATTCCTATTCATTAAGAGATTTCAGTCTTCAGTCGCGGTTCGATCACCTCTGGCAGGTGCCTGAGAACCTCTGGGAAGTAGATCTGTCATTCTAATATGATTTATTTTTAGCTTAATCAGAAAAATGGGACGAGAAGTCCTGTAAATCTCGATGAAATTTCGATGGTTGCAATCACCATGATAGGCGAGTGTTGGCACAAAAACCCAAGGCATTAGGCACGCAAGATAGATTAGACAAAGTAGAAAAAGAAGTATTCCAATGAAGGCAAAGAGTGAGGAATTCCACCAGCACCGAATTTACTCCGTTTCTTCTGAATGATAACCAGCACGACGCATAGCTCCCAGCCTATGCCTTGCATGACCTAACTCCCTTTCCAATTTGAGGATCTCCACTTGTTGTTCCATCTCCCGCTTCTTGAATTCTAGAACTGCCATATTTTTGTAATCGACCTCTTCGTCTTCAATTTCCCTTGCAGATACGGCTTTGACTTGACGGACAAGTGCTCTGCAAGCTTCTGTGACCGCTTTGGCAGCAGCCTCAAGGCGCTCCTGGGTCTTGGACATCAGGTTAGCTTTGACACGAGACGCAGCGACGAGCTGGGCTGTGGCCGCTGCCACTTCATTAGATGCAACAATCAATTGCTCTAGCGAATGTGTCCCCGAAAGAACACCGTCTGCGCTCTCGATCAAAAGATTTGTTGCAAATGCAACGGACTTGGCAGCTGAGATGAGACCTTCTGTCCAGCGATTGTTGCGTTTATAGAATTGCTGGACAGTGCTGGATCCTTTGCCTTGAGCTACTATCTCTTGTTGAGATTCAGTGGCAGCTTTGATCAAGCGAGCAATGGCATTGGTGATAGCCATAGCAGAAGAGAGAATAGACTCGTGAACTTGAAAATCGACTGCGCTGAAACGGGTCGAGTCGCGTGGTCGGTTCATGAGCTCTCGTAAACGTTCTGTAGCCGCCTCGATCGCGGTTGCGGCACTGTTCATCTCTTGCTCAACGATGTCGCCGATATCGCCATTTGTTCGAGTCAAAGAGCCACCTTTCTTGGCAATCAGAGCATCAAGTATTTCGGCAAGTCCCGTCAGAGCCATACGAGCCTGGCTATTGTTGCGGGTAGGAACATCTTTACGTTGGGCAGGTTGTAAGAGGTCAAGCCTATAGGTTTGAAGATTATCGAAAAACCTCAGGCCAACGTCACCAGCTGCTTTTGCAGTGTTGATAAGTTTATCTACGGCATCATCATCGCTGACGAGGCGCGTGATGCCTTTGGTATTAATCAAGACATCCGAGAGGGATTGAGCAAATTCATTGGCAGATTTGATGACTGCTACGTGGTCACCACCTTGCTCGCCGCCAAGATGGAGATTATAAATGGTCGCAAAGTCGGTGGCGTTATTGATGGCTTTCTCGATCATTGAAAGTGTATATTCCGGGGTAGAGTTAAGGTTGCCCGCTTGAGATGGTGATTCAAGCTCGTAGATGGCATCATCTACTTTTTGGACACAAGCTTGCAGTATTGAATCTAAAACAGCTTAATCTTATTCCAATGAAAAGAGCATAGAAGCATACTGATTATCTGATTTAGGTTCTTACGATGGTCCAGGATCACAAGGTCGAACTGTGCATTAGTTGTTTCATCGGCCAAGCCTTGATTCTACTCGGATGGGAAGATCAGGATACTTGCAATTCAAGATAAGGGTTGGAATAACACACCGCTCGAACCTCGGCCAACTCCTCGATGGTTGAATCCATTCCCTCTTGGAGAATCTGGATTTCGGCGTCTTTTTCTTCGCGTAAATGCTCAAGATCAACCGAGGCATTATCTAGCTTCCCAAGCAATTCATCGATGTGACTTTGTTTAGACTGCGAGACAAATAGATGATCGTCTTACTCGATCGACAAAACATGGCTCACCCTGAGAGAGTCTTCAAGCTCGGACAGCTGCCTATTATACTTGGACATGATGCTAGTCACTTCCTGATTCTTGGATCGCGATGAATCATCAACCCGCTCATTGGCAAAATCAAGCTCCCGCCGCAAGCGGTCCATTTCTTCTCTGTGTGATGATTTCTGTCTGTCGACTTCAAAACGAGCGCGATCGCGTTCCCGAAGCATATCAGCCAATTCAATGTTCTTGGTTTTGAGGTCTCGTTCCATTCTCTCCACTCGATCGTTTGCCTCCTGTGCTGAGTTAGCCTTTAGCTGAAGTTGCTTGAATTTGGAGAGCATGTCAAGATGCTCGGTGCGAAGTTGACTGTAGAGTTTTGCAAGGGCTTCATATTTGTTTCGCCACAGAGTGACTTGATCTTGAAGTTGCTTGATGAGTTCATCTTTAGATGCAAGTTGAGAGTTCACATTCAGTGAGATTGAACTCAGTTCGGCCTCAAGAGCTTTCACTCGCTGGAAGAAAAACGATGAATCTTTGATCGGGAGAGATTGTAGCAACTTACGCGATCGTACTGTTCTAAGAAGATCTGATCTCTCTCATACTGTCCTCGCATGGCAAGTATCTCCTGTTGTAATTGCAATGTCTCTTGATTGACTGCAAATTGTTGCTGTTGCATCTGTGCCTGCATAAGTTGTTCTTGAGCAAGACGCTGAGCTTCCTCTTGTTCACGCTGCCTTTGTTCAAATTCTCGCTGCTGGGCCAGCTCAGCTTCTTGTCTATGACGCTCCTCCGCTTCGCGTGCTGTCTGGAGTGCCGCCTGTTGGTCTTCATATTGTTTGAGAATACGTGCTTGCTCGTCTATTTCAGCGTTTGTTGGTGTAGGCGTCGACGACTTAGCAGGGGTTTGGGACTGTTGAGGGCGCGCAGGTAAGTCAGGGGCGTCTCCACTATCCATTAAGTTGGGTGGTTCCTGTGGTGATGTGAGAGATAATGCTAGGTTATCATCAACATGAATACCCACATGTCCAAGCTTTGGAACGTTAATGAGACCAGTCAGGTATTTGAGATTAGAACATTCATAGTAGAATTTCCGAAGACTGTAATGTTGACCATTGTAACGTTCTTTGAGAGGCTCCAAAACGTCAACATCATTTGTCCCTGAGCAGTGATATTAGATTAAGAATCAAAACATGTGCTTGGACAGTCTTACTGCGGTACATAGCCCGCATCATACTGGTGATGAATCTATATATTCCCCAGCTTTCCTTCACGAGTGGCACAAGGGAGGAAATACGACATTCATTGTTGGCAGAATATCGAAAATGAGAGAACACCATCTTTTGGAATGACTCGATCTGGTCTTGTAGATTCATGAGCTCCGAGATAGTCTCATATCTATCATGTTATGGTAGATCGAGGGCATAGACCATTCGAGATGTGGCACTTACCCCTCATTGGGATCATCTATGCCTTTCAAAGTCACGTACTCATCATAATCGAATAGACCATTGAATTCAGGGCGTAGGCGATGGAATCTTAGTTTCTGCAAAAGAAATTGGACATATGTCCTGATAAGAGGACCGTAACCTCTCAAGTATAAGAATAGGGGGTTAATATAGCTCAGCTGGGGGGTACTCACCTCGTGTGCCATCGCTGCCAACCGACTTTGCACAAGTTTCAAGCCATGCCGTTTGTCCGTGAGCTTCTTTAATTGCCTTGGAGATATAGTTTAAGGCTGTGAGGATGGTGACAGGTAAGATGGGCTTACAATAGGGTGCCCTTCTTGAAGAACTTTGTGTACAGTGATCAGGGCCTTGAAGGTTTGAACCTCATCAGCAAGAATTGGTTGAACTCGAAGACCACCCCAGAAGGATATGGACGAATGGTAATCCCAGGTATAAACGATACATTCTATTCAGAACTGAGTACTAAGAACAAGTGCACTCTATACCCAACTCACTTCGAACATGCTTTTGCTTTGGTGCGCTTTCCTCTGGACTTGTAGCCTTCTTGATATTTACTACGAGTTCATGCTCAGCCTTTTCTTTGTCCACAGGCCGCGTGGGGTAGTGAATCTCTTCATCGACGTCGAAACCACTGTGACGCCCTCGGCTGCCAGCGAACCTTTGTAAAATCAGGGTGATATTTCCATCAGCACGAGCTGGCCTCACATTTGTCAGGTAGCTATTGTATTCTCCGACGAGTGACACGCAATCTCGATAGTAGAATGAACAGATGTTACGTAGCCGTGTGAATGACAATGACAAACGGGCCGGTGTCTCCAAAGATAATTCTCGAGCTTTATGTTCGCCTCTAGACAGCTCATCCAACAACGCCCTCACTCTGCACTTAGATACAGCTTCCAATGCTTTCAGAGAACAAAGCGCACGCTATGGTGGAACAAGAAGTCAGACGTCCCTGCAGTATACAAGCCGCGAAAGGAAGCGTGGATCACCCCGATCATGGTCATCGTTGGAATCATACCCTTCTTTACTTTTGCGCTCGGGACGTGGCAATTGAAGAGATTGAAATGGAAAATCAATCTCATAGATGAATTGGAGGAAAAATTACAGCTCCAGCCATTGAGTTTACCCAGTAAAATCAAGTACGTCTCTAATACCCAGTCGCAGAGATTCCTTTGAAAAAAACTAGTCTTTCAGTCATCCCTGAATTTGTCTATCGAAAGGTCGCACTGAATGGAACGTGGGATCATGCCCACACCATAGTTTTATCACCTCGTGTTAGAGAGGGCATACACGGGGTCCATATCATCATGCCGCTTGTTCGAGAGAATGGGTCCACAGTTCTAGTCGACCGAGGCTTTGTCTCAAAAAAACAGTTGGAGTCTGGTGCCTATCTGAAGGATTGTAACCAGGTTGAGATTATTGGCCTACTGAAAACGTCACAGAAAAGGAGCGTATTTACGCCCAACAATGAGCCAATGGATGGGAAATGGTATTGGACTGATGTTGAGACAATGTCGGAGTTTGCGGGTGGCGAGAAGGCGGGTGTCCAACCAGTCCTCGTGGAGCAGATTTTCGGTCAGTTGCTGCTTTTTTTGAATTTCTACCCACGATTTATATAGATTCATAGAGGGACATGCAGGAGAAGCGACTCGGCGAATTGAACGGGGCATTCCTGTCGGACGCCCGCCCACTGTTGAATTGAGAAACTCACATCTATCATATGTTATTACATGGTGCGTCGTTCGTTCTAAACTCGAATTCCCTAAACAAGGAAGTAGGTATGCACTCTCTGGACTGACTGCAGTCATGTTTTCCCGGCTCCTTATCAATAGACGACGAAATCCTGGGAAGCGTATGCCTCGGTTTAGGTAGACAGTAGGAAACATAACAAATGTAATCGTCTGTTCGGAATTTCGGCTCTATAAGGGTCCCAAGAAATGGAATTCTTAGACTCGAGTTGTTTTACAAAGTATTCAGGACTACATGGGTCTGAGATCCATGTTTCCGAGAGACCGCTGCTACTGAAGACTCTGTCTGACATTCACGTGCTCCTCCTATTCCTGAGCGCTCGTCTGGCCAGGATCGACATCGGTTCAGCTCAACTGACGGCTTGACTCCTGCCTCTGAGCCACCTTACCATATACGACGTCCTCCTCTATTTGTTTCCATCATGGACAATCAGTCTCCTTACAATATAAGGACGGTGTTGGATGCCGGAGCAAGCCAAGTTAATACATCCTCAGACGAATATGATCCCTGTGAGTTCAATTTAATCACACAACATGACATTATTTTGACTTGATACTCCAGTCCACGAAGGCAAGCTATCGTGCCGAGGGAAATTGTTCGCTACTCACTATACCGTAACCAGACCCGCGAATACTTCAAGATGTAAAACGAGCACTCAAGGTCAAGGCCAAACGCGAGGCTAAGATGAAGGCAACGCAATCTAGCAATCATCCATACATACCCATGATTCAAAATATATCGCTTGGCAGACACCCACTTATATCTTGTTCTTCGCCTTTGCGAAAGGTCAGCGCTAGTACTGGGTCTGATGTTGACTTCAGCCCTTCAACTCGACGGCATTCGATACAAGTGTCTCAGCACCCTGTTCCATCTTCTTTGGACAACGGGTTGACACTGGATTGGTGCTCTTGTACAATCGAGGAGGAGAAGAATGATAGGAAATGGACATTACCCTCTCGCCGGAAAGAGAAGATGCCTCCGTTAGAACTAATGCAGGACCAACAGGAGAAAAATCATCAAGGTGCCTGATATAGTCGTCTGAAGCTATATCACACTCTGACACCCACCAGAACGACTCTATAAAATCCGTGCTTCAGCCTCTTTGCAGACTCAACGCAAAGCAGCAATGACATCCGATCAGTTGCAACGGCGATATAATATCTTTTCACACGTTCAAACCGTTTCCACATCCATGAATCTTGCCGCAGTCTCTCGCTGGTACGGTTCGCAAGATGAAATTCTACGACAAGATCTAGAAAGGTCTGAACCATTGACCTGGCGCAAGCACCTTCCACGACGAACGCGATTACTCTCACGATGGCATCTCTCAGCGCGAATCATTGAGACCTTCGTTACTACCCAGACTGTTCCCTCGCAATCCCAACTCCCATCACAACCCATGCAACCTATCCCAGAAGATCACCCAATCCAAGATTTATCTCACACTTTAACACGCATTCACTCCCCTGAACGTGTATATCTACCGACTGATAAGTTACGTGTTCTAAAGGAATCCTTTGACGTTGAGTCGAGAAGAAGTGTAGATTCCTTTCCTAGTAGCATCGTCAGTGATTCATCCAATCTCGCCATGTCACCTGTCCCATCAATTCAGCAACATAATCGATCAAGAGTCAAGACGCCTTCACGCTTAGAACATCTGGGGAGTAGTGGAGAGGGATCGATCAGGACGTCTGTAATGGCTAACTCCAGTCCTGAACAACCGTCAAGAAGAAGGGCTATGTCTCCCGATATCACGAACATGCGCAAGAGAGCTCTCACGAATTTCAGTGACAATTTGCCGACGGTTGTTCCGCCAATGTCTGGTACTGAAGAGACATGTAGTCATGATAAGAGATCTGTACTCTCGTCGGGTGTAAGGTCGCGATCAAATGTCGATTTAGCAGTTCGGAATCAAAGGTTTTCACACTCGTCTCTGCCCCGACATCAATTAATTTCAGAGCCCCTCCTTGAAGACTCGCAGAAAGAGATCGAGGTTGAAGAGGCGCTTCGGAGAGATTACGGGCAGAAGGCAGCGTGTGTATAATTTTTGTTTTCCCAGGTCTAATTTTCTGATAAACATTTTGATAGTTTACTGCGAGACACAGTGCAGCACAATCATCGCATCAGACAGATCCTCAACCGAATATCTATCGGTGTGAAAGATTATGATGCCATACAGCGCAAGACCATGAGTATACTTGGTCAAAGGCAGCAAGTCCTTCCGAAAGACCTTGTCGAGTCCTTTGGACATGATCCAGCTGCCGTAACTGGTTTAACAAGACGCCTGAAGGGGTGGCGAGCAGTTGAAGACATCCATCAACGATTGGTCAAACAGCGCCAGATTTTTTCTGCGTTCATCGCCTTCGAAACGCATAGGACGTTCGACCACGAGAGTATACTAGATGATAAAGTCTCTCGGCTAACCCAGAACTTATCTGTCCTAGAAGAACGAAGGGAAGAACTGACCAAGAGAACAGAAGACGTGGAAAGCTTGCTTCAGGCTGTACAAAAATATTACGAATCTGCCAAGACGGACTACGATAAGTCAGTAGCCCTGACATCTAACCTCTACCCTGAGGTGAGAGTTTGAATTTGCCACTAGCCATACTGGCTATTGATGACTTCAAAACAGCTTTCACAAGCCGTCGTTCTAGAGGAGAGTTATAAGGACCAGTATCAGCAAATCTGGGAATTTGGCATGGATGCTTTAACGCTTTTATTGGATACCGTGACACCCTTCTGGAGAACATACGGTAAAACTATAGGCCAAGATGTCCGAGATTTCCTCATTATTCCATTATATCGAAATGAGTTCACTGGTGAGGCCAAACGATACCCTATCAATGCTCTTCCGAAGCGATCACCACATCATTGGCTTGGCTTGGCAATTGTGTTACTCAGTTCTATCTTGTGGACGTTTGTACAGGTTCGTGTGGTGCTTTCATCTATGATGCACTCCAAATTGCGATGGATACCGATTGAAGGGATGCGATATACCGTTTTGCCCTTCTTCTGGTTTGGTGTTTTCATTCAGTGGTTTGCCGTTCTCGTAGAATGTGGAATTGTATTCACGGAGATGGGTGTCGTTGCGTGGTGGTTGGGATGGTCTGTTAACTTATTAAATTGACTTGGTACTTGTTCAAATTTATCCTCACCCTGATTCCTCTTTCTAATTCTAATCCACATTCTTTGTAAGCACTTCGAATTGATGGTACTTTTTTTGAAACTTCTTCAATCTAACTTTATATAATATGTGATATTATGAGTTGTAGCACCACTTATTACCTCTGCAGAAACTATACAATTACGTGGAAGCACCAAGTTCGACTTTCTTGACACCTGCTGATGCAGTGACCTGAACGTATAGCTGAGGATTGAGTTGACTGCAGTGGACGCTGAATCTATTGATTTCACGGGGATGTGCTTGTAAGTGACGTCACAGGGATCTCGGCATTAGGCTTAGGAACTATAAGGGAAGTATTATCATATGATGAAAGAGACGGTTTTCGAGGCAGTTGGGGAACTGTATCATCCGCCTTTCCAGCATCGACGCATTCTCGACAAAACCCTATCAACGTTGTCAGCCGCTAATAGAACAGTTGAGCTGTAAAGACTCACGCCCGCCCTTCATTAGTGGTACATCCATCTTGAAACACACAGTGCACCGTATGATTGGTGAGGGTTTTTGAGCGGATTGATATCGTCGGCGCTTTGGTTCTTTGGGTTCTGAAGATTTGTTGGATTTTTGGATCTGAACAGAGGGGGTTGCTGATGCGATTGCCACATCCTCAGTGGGTGTTATAGATGGTACTGGAACTGTCTGAGAAGTTAATTTTGGTTTTGGTGCGGTCTTGCGACGAGGACGAGGGTTTAAGGGGCCTTGTTTCATCGGCTTCATGGTGTAACCGACGGTTCGTACCTGGCAAGGAAAGTTAAGAAATCAAATTACAGAGTTTGACCGGCACCTACAGCTTGAAGTTGTGTTAATAAAGCTCCTTGAGAAATCTGATGGGCAATGTAAACTTTTGGTCTCTTGGGCTAAAAGACGTGAGTTGGAGCATTAAAAGCGGGATCAAGTGCATACCATCTTCGCTAAGGCTGCGGCGTTGTCCTTATTTTGATCTTCCCCTCCAATCCAATTCAGGATCAGATAGTAAATAGCATCTGGTGCCTTCCGTAGACCAAACTTAATAGGTCGAGGAGGATTCTTATCCGGCTCGGACGGACTCGCATCATCCGGCTTGGACGATGCTTGTGGTATTGGAAGGCGAATAATGAAGGAGACCTCGGATAAGCCAGAGCCATCTTTCGACAGAAGGCGTGAGCATGAAGCAAGAGATCCTCGAGGTATCAACCACCGCTCATTAGGAGTTTCTTGATACTCCATTACAAGATCCCATTCTCTGATGGGTGGAAGGTGTACTTGTTGTTCAGTGGATAGTGTGAGTGAGGATGGTGCGCCCGAAATCTTGACGCCAGGAAGATGAGGAAGGGCGAAAGCAAAGTTTCGTATTTGTTCTGGAGTAGCGCTAGGTTCAACAGCAAGCCGAAACTTGGCTGCGAAGATCGGATTGACGGATGCCTCATGGTGGATTCTAGCAACAAGGTCTGATGATATTGTATATTCCAGTCCCCCACCCAGAGCGAGCCTTAGCTGAGTTACATCTTTATCACCCGATGGGCATGATGATGTTTCTGGTGTCGCAGGTGGCATAAGGATGGTTGTAGTTTGTTGGGCCTCCTTGGAAGAGTAGGAATTGGCTGCGGTCGAAGTGGGCGGCAATCGGTATGTTGGGACAGTAGATACAGGTTGCATGTAATGTACCTCATAGAATGTGGTCTGCCGAAACTGATGTGGGCCAATGACGAGGTCGCACTTGCCCCTCGACATGATTGTATGGGGCGGTGGTGGCTCCGGTACTTTGGCACCTCGGACCCTACTAGTAAATTTTCGAAATGTGTGGTTGAGCCATTGGTCTCGAGCTGTCAGTTACGGTGAGCGAAAATTTACAGCAGAGAGATACACGGCCTACATTGACGCAATGAATGTGCAAGCACAAGACTGAATTGCAGTGAGCAATTGGTGTTGAGAATCCAGATACATGAAACGATACCTATCAGGGATAGACTTGAGACCAATATCGACGTCCGCAGTATCGAGTTCCCAGTTTCGCTTCTTACCATAGGGAAAGTCAATTCGAGCCATGAGTGGGGTGAGTGTGATGAGGAGACCCACGGGCTTCCATTTCTGGATAGTTACCTTAACCATCACATCTCATGTACGGACTTCATCTCATTCATGAATGCTCTTTGCTCGACATTGTTTCTGATAGACAGGTTTAACAAACTTGCACAATGAGCAGTCGAGTCCGTGAGTTGTGTCGCTTTCGTTCAAAGCATTGCTCCAATTTGCCCAATTAGAAAAAGGGAACACTGTCTTCCGCCCTGTAGCGAAAGCGCGTTCGCGTGCACCGACAGCAATTCCTTTCCAGACCTCGTCTGGCCTCTCAAATCCAAGAACATTTCATGAAGATAATCCAACTCAACAGTCCCTTTCACAAGCAGCCTCTTTCATCGCACCTCCTGAGCCTCAGCCGATTCCTATCCTACTCCCACAACAACAGAATGAGATGATTGATTCACTTTTTTCTGCTCACGGAATAGATCTTTCCGGTCCTCCCATACATTCTCATTCTCCTCCAGTCCTCGTCAACACTTCTAATTTACCGTCCAATCTGATTAATGTTGGACGCAACTCGATAAGTATGCCTCAGCAAGACAATCGGCC
>Ga0153987_1000036_pt1 | contig 43372 bp, 48 predicted proteins | sample TSNC071MetaG_FD_102279 | JGI IMG/M metagenome (GOLD analysis project Ga0153987, IMG submission 102279) | Attine ant fungus gardens microbial communities from North Carolina, USA - TSNC071 MetaG | ecosystem: Host-associated > Fungi > Mycelium > Unclassified | place: USA: North Carolina, William B...
ACATGTTCCAGGGTATCACTTCTAATCTCCCACAGCTGTCCATTGATGACAGCTGCCAACTTCTGATGTCAGAGGCCCATCGAAGGCAAATCATAACAATAATAACCACTATCTAATTCTTATACTAACTCTACACTCAGATAATCTCATAATGTTATCAATAATGGAACTCTCCTCTAGAAGTGCTCTCAAGAACAGATAGGACACTAAAAGTCCAAACTTAGCTAGACAGCAGGCTTAGTGTCATGAACACTCCAGATGTAATTGAAGAACTCTATGGCTTGTACTCAGACAAAGAGACTTCCCCACAAATTGAGAACAATAGACTAGAGCTTGTTACAGACTTAGAGGATGGGCTGGCTGACCTGTACCTGGAATTGTAGGAGTATTTCTTGATGGATCAATCAGATAAAATAGTGGCATCACAGAATGAGCCATTAGAGTACCTGTAGGACAATAGTACACAGACCATGTAAAGTAGTATAAAGTCTGGAGCACAATCAAGCAGGAACTCTATCAAGTTCTCTTGGTACTATCACCTTGAGTGAGTCTAAGCACCATCCTGGCTAACTTGGGCTTTACAATTCCACTATTATGTTTCATAGTAGATACATCACTTTTATATCTAGAGTAAGTACTACTAGAATGTTTGACATGCATGTGGAAGAATAGAATAATGTAGACCAGCAGAAGAAAATGGAGCTAACTGGAAGGCCCTATAGCTGTGCTCATCAACATGACTCAACTTGCTTACTGATGTATGTTCAAGAATGTTCTACACTGATGCCTTAAGGTTTCAATTGCATGTACTCAGAAATTACCAAGAACTGACATATTCATTCCAGACCATCTATCATTTGCCAGTCAAGTGTCAAAATACAAATCCTTTGAAGATGTTGTACAGATCAAGTGTTAAAACACTGGTATAATTCATTGATCAATCTCAAACTCTGAAAGTAAGGTCAGAAGATGTTTTTGTATTGTTTTCTATAACTTTGACACACCCATATGCATATTCAACCTCATCCACACCGGCGCCCTCAGCAAACGGTGTGGACTGTTCACGAGGCGCGGGGCCTAATTCTGATTCTTCAAGATCGTCAAGGTCGATTGCGTTCCCGTTGTCCAGATCAAATCCAATCGGCATGACTGGGCGAAGGCCATTGCCAGAACTCGATCGTCTACCTGCAGGAGATTTAGGCAATGCAGCCATTGTCTTGGGACTTAGATGCTGTAAATATATAATCTTCAATTTTAACCAAGATTTATGAGATTTGAGAACATACCTCCCAATTATTCCTGTTCTCATCAACCATACCGCTATCATCTCGATTAGCTTCACGTGCATCTTCTCCCAGTTCACCAATGGTCACAACACTTTCACTGTCGCTTATGCCGTCTGAGATATCAGTATACGGCAATCGACTCCAAGCAGATGATCCTTCAAAAAGGGGCATGTCTCCTGATTGATCTGAGTACCCTAAGTCTTTCAAGTATTCTTCATACTCTTCCTCGAAAGCAATGTCTTCAGTGATATAAGGCAGAAATATGTTGGGATCAGGTATTTGTGATCGGGGAGGAGGGAAGACGTCAGCATCAACGGTGTTGGGCGTCCCAACAGGCCTGATCATGTCTGTCAACTCCGGAGGTTGTAATCCGTCCATTTGCTGGGATATGCTGCCCGATCTACGATGCTTCGGGCTGTTTTGGTTTCCCAAAGCTGCATTTCCGTATCGTTTCGTATTGTCTGCGGATTCGAAAAAGGTCAGTCACCTATGTTGACGTACAGAACTTGACTTACAAAACTTGACGAGATTACGCAGTGCTTGTTCTTGGACCTGTGAATTCGGTTAACATTTCCACACAAATCTCCTGTCCACTTACTTGAGCTCCTTGGCCTTCCTCCACTTCGTTTCCAGTCAACCACTCATCTCTTAGGTCAGGGCGACAGTTGAGATAGATTGCGGTGATCACTTTCATATTTGCTAAAATTAAAAAAAGGTGATAAGCTTCATAAACGAGGAACACAACAGAATTCGTACATTGTCGCCATCTCCTACCACAATAAGGCACTTGACTTTTGATGAGCTTGAGGATATTCAGCTGTAGCATTGGATGCATTACGCGAAGTACTCGTTTGAGCACGGCCTTACGAAATGAATGAATTCTCATCTGAAACCAGTCCTCACAAGTTAAACATACAGAACTCTTGTAATGCACAAGCATCCATATCCGATGCGGCCGTCCTTTCGACAACTTTTGCATTATTTTGGCGTAATTGATGGTCGCAAAAAAGTTACGCCAAGAATAATCGTGGACATATTCGATCTCTTCTTCATGTTTACCCCCATTTGGAAGTATCACTGTTCGAGTAGTAGTTTGTCGTAAATTTCTCTGCGAAAAATCTTCTGGCTGATGGGGTTGAGGTTTCCTCGAGTAGTTCAGACAAAAGTCAAAAAAGCTGATTTCACCTGAACCTCTGTCAAATATGTAAAACTAAGGGCTGACGCACTTGTTCTCGGGTGAATCGGCTTTAGAAACAACAAGTTGTGAGATTTCTTGCAAACCAAACATTTTCAAGATCAATAGGAGGCAATTTGTATCAAGTAGGTGGTGTCCAAGATGATGGAACTTCATTGCATCTGAAGGATCCTGAGTAGTCATGTTGACACCTGAGCAACTGACACCCACGAGAAACCTTGAACCATTTCAACACGAGAAGGATGATAGCAGATACGGCCTTGGATGTAATTTCACGATGTCGTGTCACGTCGATTTCTTCCAAAGTGAGTGGATGAGCCGGAGGCGGCTGTTCAGGTCCAGGAGCTGCCGAATTGATTGCTAAGACCAAATTGAGTTATCCACAAATGCTTCTGCTGTGCTTATAAGATGTTCTCACGCGATGATACTCCTGGAGGAAAGACAGATGACCCAGATGGCTGAGGATTTTGAAGACCATTTGTATTGGCTGAGACCGTTGCGAGTAATAACTTCAATAAGACCAATACCCAACCTGCAAGGTGCGGCAGGACAGCTCCCTAAGCCTTATTTCAGTAATTCGATAGAGTAGCAATGATGCTACGTACGTATACTTCTTCCACTCGCTTGAGGCGCATTAAGTCTTCTCTTCTTTCTCTCCACTTGCGCTTGTCCGATTCTAAGGTTGCAGTCTCTTCCTTCCTCTTTGCAATATCAATTTCCTGGTTGATCTGTGCGACGTCGGGCAAAGGTTCACCCTCAATTTCCTGAGAATTCCAACTCAAAGGGTGCCCATGAGAGAAAAACAAAGCAAAGAACCCTTACATTTGACAAGAAAGTGGATGATCTATATGTATCATCCATTCCAGGCATTCTTTCCAACCCACTCTCGAAAGTCATACAGTCTTCTCTCGTTCGCCACATCTGTGCTAACGTCAAGCTCACATACAAATGCTTATTGAACAATCTCTCAGCCTCGTCGATGGCAAAAGGGACCAAAATCGCATTCTCCCCCTTCTTCCCGGAAAATGGTAGTAAGAACGGTCGATTCTGATCTGTCTGATATTGTTGCTTTTTCGGTTTTGGTGAAGGAGGGGGCGAGGGTGCAGGTGTTGGTGGCTGAGGGTTTCCTCTATTAGGGCCCATTTGCTGTTGTTGGAAGGCAGATTGCCCAGGTAGCATGCCTGTGTGAGATGGTTCAAGGTCGTCATGGTGGTAATGGTGTCGAAGTGGAATAGGGTTATAGGCTAGTGAGAGTCGATGAGTGAGATTAGAAGAATTGGATTTAGCGATGAGGGAGTCCGCGAGATGAGCGGGAGGGGTTTTCGGAGGAGTAAAGGATGGATATTTGACAGATGTTTCAGATCGATACTGCTCGACATCCAAAGCGGTGGTCTTGAGCGCCTTGTCTCAATTGAAAGTCAGCTTAATCCCGATGGTCGTCGTTGAAATAGAACTTACTGCACTGAGTTATCGGAGGAAGACCAGCCAGCTCTCTTGCTAACCGCTTGACCCTTGTGTAGTCTCTAATGCCCCCCCAACACGCAAGAAGTGTTTTCCACATAAGAAGTAGAAGCTTGCTCTCAGATTAGGAGTCATAAATCAACAAAAACAGAAAATTCACTTTCTTGATAGGATATCCTTTTGCGCTCTTGTCGCGCAAGTTTGAGATAATACTAAATAGATATATCGGCAAAGGTGGCTCCAGACTCACTGTATCATGTTCAGTGAAGCAAAGACAATAAGATTGATAAGAACTGACTTAATTCCTCAGCGAAGTCTTCATGTCCTTTGAATACCTCGATCAAGTGATAGAGCATACCAAAATACACAGAAAGCTCGGTTAGAATCTCTTCCAGAAGGTCGCTTTTGTCTGTGAGACTTAAATTGAACCGTATTGCATCTTGGTCTGAAAGGCCACTGCCAGCGAGGTTCAGACTCATCAAATAAATCGAATCAAGGTGCTGACCAAAGAAAGTCATGTTTCCGAGTTCCAATCTTGATAGCCTCGACGATGCAACTTATACCATCGGCCTTCCTGACGACCTTGGCATTTTCAAATATCCAGTGCAACTGGTCCTCAGGCGAACCGGTTTCTGCAAATGTACCTATCAAACGAGTGTCAGAGTATCCAGAAAGCATTGACTCGACATACCTTGAAGAACGTAAAACAATCGACGTGCATTGGTGAATCGTATCTCAGTGTCTTTATGTTCCAAGCTCTCGAGTAGAAGTTGTACATGTGTTCTGCGTTCTGCAGGGCTCGCTTTCATCCATTCTAAGAATATAATTCAATGAGAGGTATGCTGCGATACGTAAGGAGAGCAGGTACCTGGCATATATGATTCCTCCCATGCCTTCAAGTTCTCAGCCGTCTGTGGCACTTCCACATAGGAATAGAATTCCTCGATCTCGGCCATGACTGTGTCCTCATCATCGTACTTGTAGTCGTACCATGATTGCTATTCAAGACCCAGAAGATTAGTGTACACCCGCCAGCATGACTTAGTGCACACCTTCGGTTTCATACTATTAGCCATAGCCGCCTTCAATTGCCCGAATGTCATAGGGTCGATGGGAGCGTGCGGCCCCTGGGCATTCCCATTGATGGGTGCGTCCATGTCGATAAAAGGATTGATGTCCTTCTCAAATTTCCTTTGGGAACAAAAAACACGTCAGAAAGTGTTGCGCTAGAATTATGATGTTTGCAGTAATTACTCCTGGCTAATGAATATTTGTCGATGGCTTTCTGTCTAAATAAAGTCGGGCTTACTTGGATTGGTAATCATCCCGACTGTATGATGTATCGCTTTTCCGAGCTGATTTTTTCATGTCAAAGGATGAAAACATCCCTTGACGGAGAAGGTAGTGATTATTCAAGTCCTGGATACGCCTCAGAGGGACCCAATCAAATGAATTTATATTGCATGTTGATCAATTCGCGCCACTTATAGCAATTTTTTGGACGGGAGGGATTATCCGATTGCTCGTGATCTATTCTCATGGTCTTAGAATGCAAGATAGAACAAAAGAACCGATTAAATGTCTGGTTGTGCCTATGTCTTCGTAAACCCTTAACCCAACCTTTGTCATCATTCTGATTACAAAAACTACCCAGCTGAGCTAATCCCCCACGACATCCAGGAAAAATCGTAAAAAAGAAAAAAAAGAAAGATCCAGAAGTCTGGGTCCGTCAAAAGTCTAAGCGAGTAGCATATTGGTTTTTCTCTTTGAGTTAGCTGGAATGTCTCAGAAACGAAGGAAGAAAGGATATGCAGTTGGTCCCATTTGCCTGAATTCGAAATGTGATCGACCTGCATGTTGCTGAAAGCAAGTTGCCAGTGCATATTGCTATCCCCAACCTCGACGAAAAATGCCTATTGGTTCATGATTTTCAGCTTATTACAAAATTGGTTTTGGGGTTGCTCACTTGAGTACCATGTCATCTTATCTCTCTTATGGCGAGATAGAATGGACTGAAGTTTCGTTGGCATTACGCAACAAAGGGTACATTTCGAAGTATTTGAACCATATCATCTGTTTCTCCGATATTTCGGCAGTTCTCTAACCGTTCTATTATGAGATTCTGATTCGTGGGTTTACGAAGCACCTCAAGGTACATCCGGATCTTGTGTATTTAGCTATTCTTAGAATCCCCTCAACACGCGGTGCCATTCTCGGACTCGCCTATGTTACTCGAATAGCAAACGTGGCGAGGCCAATGCGGGGTGTGATCCAGGTATTACATGGGAACAATCATAGCATCTAAGTTATAGATTCTGGGATAGAAAAAAAATAGGAGATTTGTGAACCAATGACTGAGACTGTCGGATTCAAATTAGCCTGGCTCTCGCCGGCTCCATATCCATCCCCCCATGTCATAGTTCCCTGTCAGGACGACATTATATGAGATGAAGGTCCTGAATTCCAGGTCCTGAATTCGGGTGTACTCTGCATACGTGGCTGCATGATCCCATCTCTGATAAATAATGAATAATCGATGAGACTGATCATTGTCAACGCCATTCGATATAACCCACTTGCTCAGTTGTTTGACCAGTGATGGTAGCCATCAAGTGACGGATTTCTTTCATCGCATGGCGTAGTCGTGTTGCGCGGCAGCTGCGGGAAGCTTACACACCCAGCATGGCAAAAGAGTCGCCCGTGCTGAGGATGTCCCGTAGAATTCCAACATGGACTATGTATAGGGGTACCAATGAGAGTGTAGACTTGAGTCAAAGGTCGACTGATTCTATGACACAGATCAGGAGACCAGAGGAGTGAGGCATGATGGCGATCGATATGTTGAATTGCCCGATCTGGTAAGACGGTGGGAAAGCCATTACATAATTGAGTATATAGCCCGACATGGATTGTTTGAGTTGGCAACTCTTGTACCAGGCGGATTGACCCTTCTCCCCTCACCAAGCTTTTCTCCTTGTCCTTTGTGTGCTCAGGACCGAAGAGGATCGTCCTCTAGATTGACAGAGTCTCTTGTGGTTGGGCTTAAGCTGGTCCCAAAAACACGCTGCCAGCAGTGAAAAGTCAATTTTCTCTCGGCCCCCAAAAGGCACGCCTTCGTTGTGCGTCTGCCATCGCTTCCTTTATCTCTATACAAGATATCTTTTTGCATTCCACGACTTGTCTCTCGACTCGTTCCCCTCTCAATCCTGCTGCTCCTTTTGCACGTGGGAACTCTGTAGATCGGCCCCAGTTGCCTTCTCACATTCCTGGTGCGGAAGACCTCGAGCTCAATTCTACTTCTCCAGCGCAGATGCCCGTTCCCGTTCCCCATCTTACAAAGCAACCCTCTCACCAAGTCGTCAAGAACAAACAGTCTTATCCTCACGTGGCTGATCTTCAATCTCTGTCCGACACCCTCCCTCCCTGCCCCACTGGCCCTCCCCCTTCTTTTGGCACTCGCGAAGAGTGGATAAAATCTCTTCCTGCTTGGCGCAGAGACAAGCCACGCCGTATCTGGGAGGACGAACCCTGTTTCACTGACCACTTGTCTAAACAGGGTTTTCCTCGGGGGTTGACTGCCGCGGGAAACGCGCCAGTTATTAAAGGAACGCCCGCTGAAGCGTGCCTTCCGCCCTTATATTCCTTGTTTAGTCAGTTCACGCCTTCTGACGCTGCACTGGATGAAGAGGACGACGACATGGGTTCAGATTGTTCCATGGATCATCTTGATAATCAAAGTCAATGGACAGCCAGTTCTCCTCGTCGAGATGTAGAAGACTTTGAAATCACTATCTCCAAATCACAGTCTGATGACCATGCCCATGAACACAGTGGCCTTTCGCCTGTGTATGACGACCGGTCCCCCGAAGAACCTGTTTCAAGTCCTTTGGAACCTATCACTCCGTTCGGCATCTTCGTAGATCGTGCCGTTGCCGAAGCACAAGTCTATCCGTCCGATGAGAACATGCGCCCAGTTGTAATTACTACGCAAGCACCTGTTATTGACGGATCAAATGACATTGTCCATCAAGGTTTCGCCCCTTGGGTGCCCACCGGTTTCGGTGATCCCCTGAAGGAACCTGCGCCCACGGTGGAAATCGCTACTTCAACCATCAGCGCGAGATACAAAAAACTCGCAGAGCCTTTGGCTGACTGGGTTGCTGAATATGTATGGAAAGTTTGCACAACTGGTCTTAGCTTGCCTCATCCCATTGTCATCCAACCGTAAGTCCATTGTGCTCACAATCAATGTCTTTCATCCGATTTTTTAGGTATTCTCCTATTCAATACACTGGTCCGCCTCAAGACTTGGCTCTGTCTGTGCATTCTTTACTGCTTTCGACCTTGTTACAACCTTCGGCTATTTTCCTTGCTATCTGGTACATCATCCGGCTTCCAGTCTACTTCGGTCACACAGTACTAGGTCCCGAGTGTGGTAAGGAAGTCGCCTTCCGTACTGCTTTGTTGGGAGAATTGTCTTGGAATTCGGACAGATTGAGCTTGGAGTCTAATGCTCCTTTTCGTCTCATCGTGCTGGGATGTATGTTGGCAAACAAGTGGCTAGATGATCACACATTTTCCAATAGGACTTGGTAAGTGTGTCTTAGTGTAGGCGAGACATCACTTACCTATTTATAACCAAGGAACTCCATTTCGAGCGTGCCTTTTCATGTTCTGAACAGGCTTGAGTCCTTAGCTCTTGACATATTCTCCTTTGATTTGTCTGTTCCGGGCCGTGAATGGTCTCAATGGCTTGCACATCTGCTTTCCTATCATAAATCGTTGTCATCCCCCAGACACCCGCAGCCTATATCTCGTCCCGGTTCTAACCCTCACGCATTGATTCGCAAAGCCATTGAAGAGGTTATTGACGTTTCGGCAAGTCCTCTTCTTAGTGGTAATCTCCCTCAGCCTGTTTTCATTGGCCTGGAGGAGCGCCGTCGCGAGAAAATTGAAATGGAAATGCACGCCAGTGAGGTATCCGATATCGATCTTGATGAGGACGGTCCTTTGCGTGAGGAATATGTTCCTCGACGTCGCTCGATACGTAATGCGAGGACCAATGAGCCTTCGGTCTCTACCCAGGACAGCGAGAACAATTGTAGGGGTTGTGGTACCATTGATGCCATAAAGCACCTGCCTCCACCCGCTAAGTGGAGTCCTGCTGGCGATGAACCCATCCTCCGGGATCGCTCCACTGGTCATTACATCGCTGTTCAACCTCCGCACGTCGCTTCACAACCCCTGACCTATCATACTGCACCAGCCGCTTCTTACAATTCGAGTTGGAATGTTGCAGTCTATGGGCCCATGAAATTACAGCTCAACTATGTTCAAGACTTTCCGCACGTCCAACCAGTGCTGCAGAACACATGTGCTCACCCTTATCTACACACTCTTCCCCTTCCACACCCCCATTCTCAGTCTTATCAGGGTGATTGTCAATCCCATGGTCATGCATGTTCGTATTCTCAGTCAATCTCCGAATATTGTCGTAGCGACCTCCGTGTGGCTGTCAATGAACATGTCCCCTTCGACTCTGAACTCCATTGGTCTCATGAATATGCGTACTCTACTGCTCCTCCGTTTGGACCTATCCCTACACAGACAACCTGGCTGCGCGTCTAAGCTCGGCGATGGTTGAGAAGTGACGGAACAGTGAAGATTGCAAGACATAGATTTCAGCTTTTTCTTCTCAATTGTCCTTCAGCACTCCTAAAGTTGACCGCACTCGATAAATTGTGGTCTATTTTCAATTCTTCTGTCTCGTCCTCAAGGCGTGTACTATTTCCGTTTGTGAATTTTGCCGTCGTCATCTGCTGTTTTCTTTCCTGTTCTCATAACATCGGTTCCTCTTCTTTCACGACATATCCCCTTGATGGCCACGGGAACCAGAGGCTACTTCTCAACATACCAGATGCATCGTCAACTTTGATCTGACGCCCGTTCGCACCAGCATCCCCACCTCTTTTTGATCAACAAGAGTTCTTCATGCAAAGAGGGATGAGGTGTCGAGCACAATTCTTTTTCAAGAGCGACGCTTCGTCGAGGATACCCCTCCATTAACGACTTCAAGCTCTTTTACTTCTCCGCTTCATTGTTGAGATGCCTTCTTGGACTTTTTTCAATCCGGCATGGGTTTCCCTAGCCTGGTATTTATGATTCAACATTTCGTCCACTAATTGTTCATTGCCTTGTCAGCCAGTATATTTTTCTCTGGCGTCTCTGATTTCCTTCTCACCCATTATAAAGGATACTGTTTGTGGCACATTTTATTACCCTACTTCTTCTCTTAGCTTAACACTCAAAACCCAAAAAAAACTTCCATTCCGTTTCCCTGTCGCTTCATCTCTTATCATTTGACCTAAATCTTGGTCGCCCTTTTTTGTAGCTACGGCTTACATTCTCACCGTGTTACAATTTATCCACCACGTCCTCGTTTCATACGTCCGGCTGCATGTGATTCAGTAGTAGTGTTCTTGTTCGTAGGTTGGTGTGGAAGTCGTGGAAATCGTGGTAGTTCATGTTTGATGTCGGTTTACTGGATATGGCGGCTATACATGCTTCTGTTTCCATTCATCTATACAACTCGGTCTTCTGTTGAATTGAGCTATGATTTACATGCTTGAGTAGAAGATGACTAAGGGATTACATTCATATCCGGACCACTATGAACGGAACCTATCAAGGAGCTATTAGTTAATTTGGCATTTGGCCAAAGAATGATCATAGGATTACCTCCACATCCTCGTCTTTTTCGTCGCTAACCATAATCTCCGTAATGAGCTGTCTTACATGAGGCGGAATCGGCTTCTTGCTGACAAGTTCAACAAGATCAGAGAACTTCAATGACAACCTCTCCTGGCTCTGATAGAATATGGGTGATCAAATTGTATCCCCGATGGGTCCAGATGAGACAACTCTGACTAACCTTTTTCTGACTGATAAACGAGCTCCAAAGCATGCTGACACCTTGACTAACCATCGTGACCTCAAGCTTATGGTTCGTTTGGAACCAGTCGATGATATCACTGAGGGTCGGGTTGTTCTCGAAAACGAATCGGTCCCAGAGCGTCCACTCCGTTTCGCCGTACTTCTTCTTGGGAGCAGCGATGGGTTCGGAGAAGCCGAAGAACGGTAGAGCAAGGTTGACGAAACCATTCTTGTAGTCATCTAACTTGCTCTTACCGTCGATGATTTTGTAGAGTTCTAGGCAGACAAGGCCAGTGATGAGCGAGGTGGTTGTTGCAATGGCCGGAATGATCTTTCCAGCAATTTGTTTCGTCGTATGACGATCAGCCGGAGCAATGCTGTAGTTCATGGCTCGGAGATTGGAAGCTGCGGTAATGAAATCAATGTGATAATTTGTATCATCATCTTTCTCAAACTCGACAGGGGTCAATCGGTAGCCCGCCAATGATGATGGTGCGGGTAGCTGTGTCATCAGCCTCTGGATATCATCATCTGGTCGGTAGTCAACGATTTGAGTCGAATGATATTATCAAGGATAAAACACATACCACCTGATATCTGTCCTACCTGGGAGACTGGCTCATTATCATTTATCTGTATTTTGACACCACTTTTTGGATTGAATTCGGGTACGATGACAGCATCTGCAATTTTGCGGAAGAGAGAGGGATCTGAACCTCCTCGAAGACCATAGTTGTAGGCATGAAGGTTTGCAGCCGCAATGATGTATCCAAGATGGGTAGACTTGATCAACGTCAATAAGGGACGTAGAGGCCTGGTTTTGAGTTGCTTACATCGTTTGAGTTGAAAGTTAATGGATCCGGTGCTCGTTTCGGTCCACTCCAGAATGGCTGTCCTGTACTTGTCACAGCGTCCTTAGGAAGGCTGAACAGAAGTTGCCGAATATCATTATTGTAATCGCGCTCGAATTGCAGGCGAGCCCAGATGATGCATTGCTCGAACGTTAAAGGCCTGTTGGTCACGAGGAAGGAAATAAGCTGTTCAATTTGCTCTTTTTGTTGGCCCGAGTATTTGATATTACTCTCCAGATACTTGGGATCAGATAGGTACGCGTTGACTGCCTGAGGAGGCTTGACGAAAAGACTGTCGAATTGTGTCCGGCTCCACTACAACAATACTGAGTTGGGCTCAAAAGGGGAGGATGATTTCACTCACCTCAATTGTATGGTTTATAGCATTGGGGAAATTCTTGATCGTGCAGGACGGCGTCTCCTTCTCCGGAGGATCTTGTGACGAAGCATAGGACTCCGTAAGGTCTGGAATGACGACCTGGACGTTTCCTTTGGTCCCAAGGGTACCAGAGTCGAGGAGCGGCTTTTTCAAAAACACACAACGTTGATCCATATACAACCCTAGGTCAGTTTTGAACGAAAGAGAACATCTGACAATCAGACACAATTCTTACGGGCTTTGATGTTATCCAATGCGTTGGTCGTTGCATCGATACCATCGAAGAAAGTCTCATCATAAATATCTACAGCGCGTTCAATGATATCACCAAGAACAACAGAAAAATAACTCGCTCTCAGTATCTGGCCCAACGGGCTCTTGCTTTGCCAGAATTTTGCCAACGAGATCAGGATTCATGTCAGCAACAGCCGAAGCAGCAACCTCAGATTTGAACTTTCCCAGATCCTTTGCTCTGAACAGAAACTGTCGATTAAGGTTAGACTTCTCAATCGTGTCCAGGTCCGTCACATGAATAATGCCCTTGGGTCCAGATGCAAGACCAATCATGCTCCAATTCTTCAACATTTCACAACCAATGGCACCAGCGCCAACCAAGAACTCGCGGAAATTCGAGATTTTCTCCTGGAAGGATCTTCCAAAGACAGTAATCTGACCATCGTACCTCGAACCGATGGGCTGGACATCTGCTTCGGACGGTATCTCGGACGGTAAAGATTCAAGGGAGTCGAAATACATATTTTGAACCATGGGATGGAATTTGGCAGAGCAAGCTTTGAGAACCTCCTGCGCAACGAAGCCGCCTATGACAGCATTCATAGGTGCAAGGTCTCCGCTGGCCTGATACGAAAACTCCGTTAATATGTTTTCATGCACATCGGCATCAATCTTCTTGGCCAATGAGACCAATTCAGCAGCATCTTCAGCATTCCTAGGTCTTGGAAATCTACCCTTCTGCTGCTTAAATTGAGAGAGAGCCTGGAAACCGGCATGAAGGACCGCCGGACGATCAAATTTGGCAAAATCAGTGATGAAATACTCTGGTTCTTTCAACGCTTCTCGTAATGATTTCTGCGAAAAGGGAACGGAAGTAGTATATCAAGTTGTCAATGAAAAGATGTGAGACTCACGAAACCAATGAACTTGGGCATTTTGACCTGCGTGAAGATACCACCTGTCTGATAGTCCTGAAAGCCAGATGTATCGCCGATGGAGAATGTGTAAGGTCCTTTGACAGATACTTTTCTAGGTTCACATGCGTTCAGCCCGATCATTCCTTGTACTTCAGTGAAAGTCACAAAGTCTCCATCTTCAAGACCATGTCGTGTCTCATCCGAACAAGTGACGAGGCCCTCTCGATCCTATCGATTAGTTCAGTAAGATTTTCTGGGTAAAAATCCTCGAAGCTCACTTTTGCAACCGAGACAATCATCCCAGATAAAGGCTGCTCACCAGTGACATCTACACACGTAAATCGTGGCCCAAAATCATTAAAAACAGAACTTGACTGCGGTTCAGCGGTGAGAAGAAAATTGATATGTGCACATACGCAAAAAGACCACGTGTTTCAGCGGCGATGAAGTGAATGCCATTCTGGTGTGTCCAGTCGTTTATCTCCAATTGCTTCTGAAGAGAAACGTCACAAAGCACTACAACCTGAGGAAATGCGGTTGTAAGAGGCACAGAAAACCCACAAGAACTTATTCACCTGAAATCCATGGACAAGATCAACCGTAATTGACTGCCCAGCTTGACCTCCAAGGTCTCGTACTGGGACATATGCGTTGAGTTCGGAAAGGCGAGGGAGGGTGGCTGCAGCTCGAGGTTTCCCTACATCATCTTCGCGGAGAAAAAACTGAAGATCATGTTAACCCGCTGAATAGGGGATGACCGATAGGCTTAAAAACCTGTGATGATAGATCTTGCACAGTAACAGGCTCGGGATCGTATATCGTGACAGACCTAACACCGGCAAGAACAATATTTTTTGCTGGACACTGAGAATGAGATGGTATGAGATACCTCGAGAGTGGTAGACATACCAATTTCTGCACCTAAACCTCGCAACCCAACAACAAGAACATTAGAGGCTGCCATTCGCTTCATAGCTGATCAGGGGATTCAGCGAAAATTGGAAAAAGTGGTCAAAAAATAAGTATACACCTTCATGTCCTAAGACATAGCTGAGATACAAGACAGTTAGTTGGGTGCCCAAAGGAAGAGATAGGATACTGATTACAGTTGACGTGAGTACAGGCCCTCATCGATAGCTGCATCGTCAATATCCATTTGCTGGGCAAGACTCGCCATTGCTGCCATCGTGATTCAACAGAAATTTTGTTCCTTAAAGAGTATGTAAAGTTGAATTTGAGATATTGGTGGTTCGTGGTAATTCGTATATCACTACCAGTGAATTGTCATTTGGCACGTGATCAAGATCTATTACTGATGGTAGCTGATGATACTGATAGTTATTATATCTATTTCTCATTTGATGGCCGATGCCACGAAAAAAGATTTACTTCCGGTAAAACTGAAAATAATTCTCAAGCTGTGTTTATCAATGCATTCAAAACCACTCACATTGCGTCTGAAGTTGAACCACAGTGACAGACACCCACGGTCGAAAGCACTTCTGAAGCCCCTAGGAAGGAATCACCTCATTTAATGACTGAATTAGCGGGGCGAGCATGCATACCGTTTGTGTGAGAACTCCCATTCCCTATTAACGATGCGGAATGCAACATCCTCGTATGGAGGACCGGCACTGAAATGAAGGAGCACAGTCTCGTCATTTCCAGGCTCCTTCACAATTTTGTAGGTCGGAGCTTTAGACTTGTCGATGAGATCCGGGTAGAAGATATTGAACTTATATCCTTGAACCACTTTCGGCGGTGGGTTATCGACACTACAGATAATGTCAACAGAGAATATGCCCAGAAAAGTCATCTACATACTCATAATGGGTCTGGTTGTATTTATTCCATTCGTACCCAGTATGAACTCGGTTGAAATAACGGGGTTTCCGAGGTCGATACTTATCTTCCCAGTTGTAGCTGGTTGTGCGTGTGATGTTCTCTTCAAGATTGAAAAGTTCCTCTTCCTCGTCCAGCTCTTTTTCGGCTTCTGCACGGTATAAAGCTTCTGAAGCGAGATCAACATTGCCAGAAGTATCCTCTACTTGTACCTCGACGGCCTGTTGTGAGGTCTTGGGTACAAATCGACTCGCAGCAACTGTACGACGTTGTTGTATCTAAAATTGATTTGGTGTCAATGTCAAAAAAATGAACACAGGGCAACATACGATGATGCGACGATCCTCAGCGGCGGAAATGATCTCAGCATCCCGTTCCTCTCCGCGCAATCTATTGATATCAATAGGTTTCGGACTCATTGACCTATGGTAAGGCTCAGCCTCTTCAGCACGTTCTTCAACGTCTCTGACGTCCGTAGGCACACCAGAATCAATAGACCTTTTGGATGCTGCTGTGGCAACACCCGCAAGAAGCTCTTCTTGGGCTTGCAAGGCTTCGTCACGCTGTCGTTTCCTTAGCTGTTTGAGGCGATTGCGAACGACAATTTCATGGCAATTTTTGAGTTTAGCCTAGATGGGGCGAGTCAATATGGCAAACATCGAAGATGGAGAACATACCTTTGCTTTCCAGACCAGCAATTTCTGCAGAAGATTCTCCCAATAATCCGTGTCAATAGGTTCCCCGCTGGTCAGCTTATCTTGAATCTTCCTTTGCAGCGTGGCCAATTGGTCATAAGTTTTCCCGGCCAATAAAGCGGTGACTTCGTTTGTCACTGCTGCTGTGGCCTCGAAGCCCAAGTGGTCATTTGTCCTAATCTTCTCTAGACGATCTTTACAGACGACCATCATGTTCTAAGCTGATTGTCAGAAAAAGGCTTGTGAAAGAAAGATATACCAACAGTCCAAAAATCAATATGAGCTTCATCTGTCTCAAGCGCAAGGTATTTCTCTATGTCGTCATGAAGTTCATCTGTTTGTTGGGTGGTAAGGTTCTGCAAAGGTCCTAAATACCACCTGAAGTAGACAAGAGCTGGAAACATACATCCAATATCTTGTAAGGTTCGTCTAGGTCAATTTCCAGACCAGCATCCTCCCTATCCTCCCCTTCCTCTTGAAAATTATGCGGATTGACATATTTCAGATTCAGAGCAAGAAAATCGATAGCTTTGGCCCGTTTTTCCTTGATACGGATTGCAGCTCTTTTCCTCTCCTGCTCCAGCTGGAAGTCTTCTTCCTTTGAGAGCCATTCAGACATTTGGGCGGTCTCTTGCAACCGTTGCATGCGCAGTTCTTCTTCCTCCCGAAGCCTCTGCTCTTCCTCCCTTTGAGCGCGACGTCTGTTCAGCCGTTCCAATTCTTCTTTTGCTTCTTGACGGCGGAGCACATCACGTCTCTGTGCCTCAGCGAGAGTCAATCCTTGCTTTCTCTCTTTCTCTGTCTTCTTATGCCATCGGAATTGTTGGTTAAGATTGACATCGTGGAATGGGTTATCTGTTGCACTGTAGGCACTGAGTTCGGCAACTTGTCGTGCCTCTTCCTCTTCCCTGATACGCTTCTTCTCGGCCTTTCTAGCCTTTCGATCTTCTGATTTGTCTCTCTTGCGCCTGAAATGAAGACTTGTCAGTAACGTCACAAAGGTGGATATAGTAGATACTGACTTCCTTTCCCTTTCAGGACTCTTGCTCCTATCCCTGCGTCCAGAGTTCTCCTCTCTATCTATACTATTGCTTCGCCTTTCTCTGCTCCTACGTTTTTTTCCAGAATAATCTTCGCTTTTGTCATATTTTCGGAACCTCTTGTCTTGTCTGGATGAGCGATGTTCTCGCTCGTCACGTTCTGAGTCATCATACCTTCGACGAGAGGGGCCCAAAGGTGAGCTAGGACGTGAATCACGGTCCATAAGTTGAGATTGTCTAGAGTGTGTTAAAGTAAATGATGGTGACGGTATGAGGAGAAAGTATTTGGTCACTAGACGGGTTGTATGTACATAGCTACACAGACATTTACCTGCTTTCACCGGTCATCCGTTTCCAAGACATTTATGCTCTTACGACACAATCTGCGAGCTCGACCTCGCCTTCTCCGTCTCCTTGTCCGACAGCTCCGAACTCAACCTTTACCTGATTATCAAGAGAGCAATTATGTAGATACGAACGGCCCAGCCACGCCGCGCGAGGTTATCCTTTTCCTTTTCCTCCGGGTCATCTGTTAGCTCACGTTCGCGGTGACAGCTGGTACAGTATTTAAACCAGTTCGTAGTTGGGCAAGAGAATGCGAAAAAAGTACTGTCCGTGGCGTGCGTCTCAAGATTTCGAATTGTTTCGAATACAGAGTTCATCTTCTCTAAGCGTCTATAACCACTACAACCGGGTTCGTGCCAACCTATCCATTCTTGAACAGAATGAGTTGGGACGAGCTACAGAATGTGATACATCGATCGACCGTATGGCCAATGAAATAATTGCTAGCTAGATCTGACCCCTCATAGCAGAAAGTGGTGTTAGCTCTGCACGTGTTCGACCTATGCGGCAGCCAACCGAGCTACTCTTCAGCTCTGGGCGGCGAATCCCACAATTCGAAAAAAGTAACGTTTTGGTGATGTATGTATGAGAAATTTCCGTGCACTCGCGGTACCTGATTTTGCTGACTTTGCTTTTAGTGGTCCCACAGGATCTGGTGCGTATGAGGCATAGTTTACCCGAAGAAGTATTAGCTGAGTGTCTCTCGTGTTTGATCTAGGAAAGACGTTATTAGTGAAAACATTGGCTAGGGTCTTGGATGTTCCATTTTCTGTAAGCGATGCAACATCGTTCACTCAAGCCGGATGTGAGGCCTCATCCAGCCCCTCCATGTGTCAATTAATTAAGGATGACTTTTTCTCTTAACCTAGATGTCGGTGAAGATGTTGATATGGCTATTCAAAGGCTGGTATGCAAACATACCTAATAAATCTTGTTCTGATGTCGAAATCACCTGTATAGCTGCAAGCAGCTAACTGGGACCCCGCTCGAGCGAGGTAAGTACGAATTCTTTCCTTTAATATCATACAACTCACCTCACTAAGCATGGGAATCGTTTACATCGATGAGGTTGACAAGATCGCTCGAAAGACAGGTGGCATAGGAACAGACTCCTCCCGAGATGTTGGTGGTGAAGGGGTTCAACAAGCTCTGCTACGTATGATGGAAGGTTCAGTTGTCTCAGTTTCGGCCAAAAGCGCAGGTGCGCCTGAGCCAACAGCAGGAGCAGGTATTCATCCTAGAAGTGGACAACGAGCACCTCACTTAGCTACAAGTACGTGAACAATCTACTACTGTAAACTCAAACTTAGATGTCTTATCTCCAGCCAAACCCGACGTTTACCACATAGATACATCAAATGTTTTGTTCATACTCAGTGGAGCATTTGTTGGCCTTGATGGTATTATCAAACAACGCATAGCCAAAGGTGTGAGTAGGCTCTGATGTATAAGTCTGTTCCATTGATTGAATGAGATATGTAGTCTATAGGATTTACGGCAAATCTAAGGTCCCAATCGTTCGAGCTGTCCAGACAGCTTCCGTTTTTTACCTCGAATCGTAAACCTGCTGATGTTCTAGACCATCTTGAGACCGTGGATCTCATCAAGTTCGGGTAAGCAGAATTGCCACCTATTAGGGAACCTGATTGACGTCATCCCAGCTTCATACCCGAATTTATATCTCGACTCCCCTCTATCACGACACTTTCTCCGCTGACCGTACCAGATCTGCGGCGAATTCTTACAGATGTAAAAGGCTCCTTGGTATCACAATATCAGGCCCTGTTCGGATGTTTTGGAGTCGAAATTCGGTTTACAAGTGCTGCTTTAGATGCCATTTGTCGGAAAGCATCTGAGCGGGAAGGAGGTGCTCGTAGTCTGCGAGGGATCATGGTGATTGAGTCCCTTCTGCCTTAGCTATTGGCCTGACTGATGGCCATCGTAGGAAGCGCTCCTACTTGAACCAATGTACGAAGTACCGTAAGTTTCTGTTCTTTCACACATTCATTCAGCATTTTGATTTGTATTTCAGGGGTTCTGTGAGTGGTATCTCAGCACATATTCCCTGAATCTAACAATATATTGTAGGACGTGTATCATATCCTGATCACAGAAAATGTTGTTGAAGGAACAGCGGCGCCTAGGTACTGGAAGAAGGACCAAGGTGTAGCTTTTTGGGAAGCTTGGGCCACAGAAGAGAACAAAAAACCAGCTGAATCATGAGTACTTTTTTAATAGAGGACTCACTATTTTCTTGTATCGTACTTTAAGCGAGTTGTAGATAGTAGCAATGATGCAACGCAAAAATGATCATTAGCGCAGTAAATCAATCAATGCGACAGGTATTAGAAGTCATCCACGGGAGCAGCTCAATTTGAAGTTGCAGCGAGGGCATAGTATGCCAGGATGTTTCAAGCCGTGTCATCCTTTCCTACCTCAGCCTCATCCTCCTTCTTTACCTCATCCTCTCCCTTCACCTTATCCTCTTCATCTTTATTAACCTCTTTCTCCACTTCGTCCTCTTTCTTCGCCTCTACCTCCTTCACCTCCCCTTCTGCTGCCTTCTCAGACACTACCTCTTCGCTTTCTTTTGTTTCCTTAGTTAGTAGTGTAGCATTCTTCATCCGAGCATCCTCAAAGGCAGCCTTGAATTGATTTGCATCTGACGAACTTGTCAATATCGAGTTGCCAAGGTCCAGATGTTCATCCTACCATCAGAGTTTGCAAACCGGACAGCCAATGTTACAGAAACGGGGGCTAACTGGTCGGCGTAATCCGCGTGGACTTTACACACCCAGCTCCTATCAGAACCAATATTAGGCTGTAGCTTCATATCGGAGGTTACTAGAGCAAAGATCATCGACTTGAGTCATCTACAAAACATAAAAGGTCGCACTCGAAAAATTGGTGGCAATTTTCAGTGTTTGTTCCCGTCGCATGAGTACCCTGCATCGTCCCGTTTCCCTGTTCTCTAGTATCTTGACTTCTCCAGTGCCCCTTTCTTTCCATTCTGCGGTTTGAGTGTCAAAACGGAAGAGTTTGGCGCGCCTGGATGAATTTGATCAGTGTGCTCTAACAAGTGGTTGTGTTGGATACGATCAGATCTGATTATGCGCACCTTTTGAAGCGGACATCCTCTTCTTCCTCGTAGGTTCTGACTGGAATCTTTTCGAACGCGCTAGTCTCGGACTGTTCCTGTCATGTCGATGGTAGGTATACCAGAGAAGATAACAGCGACAAGCGATAAGTGAAGATCGAGGCAGAAAAGGGGTATAATGACACGTACTCTGGGAGCAAGGGCTTCAGGAGTTTCGGACATGGTGATAAGCAGAAAGTTGAACAAGATTAGCTGAGAGCAATACTGATCCAAAAAATCAATCCAAAAATCATCGTTATCGTGAGAACGTTCTCGGAGTCTACCGCTGCTATCCTTGTTTTCTACAATGACGATTCCCATGTTCAGGCTTACACTATCTGCCGTTCTTTCGGTGCTTATACTCCTACCATTACTGGGGTCGGCTCACTTGATAGAGGTATTGGCAGGGAAGAAGGAATGTTTCTTCGAGGATCTGCATGTTCATGACAAGGTACACATATGTACTCGAGTCGTAGTTTGCGGGCTCAAGTCAGTCATATCCTAGATGACTGTATCATACCAAGTAGGAGGAGGGGGACACTTAGATATCGACTTTTGGGCTGGTATCCATCCATCTGAGATTGGCAGTCATTTGCTAACCGGAATCACCAGCTTTCTGACCCTCAAAGTAAAACTCTCGGGAAACACGTTCGACAAGACACTGGTTCTGTATCTATCACAGCGGAAACAGACGGTCGACATGAATATTGTTTCTCTAATGTTATGAGCGCTATCGCAGACAAGATAGTTAGGTATGTAAACGCTGCATGTAAGTGGTGGAACGGCTGAGCAAGGATTATGACTTCACTAGTTTCAATGTCCATGGTGTTATTTATGTCGAAGAAGCCGAGGCAATTGCTCCAATAGAGCGTGAAATCCGCAATCTTGCCATTGGTCTAACATCTGTCAAGGATGAACAAGAATACATCGTTGTTCGTGAGCGTGTGCACCGAAATACCGCAGAATCAACAAATTCTCGTGTAAAATGGTGGTCTATACTTCAAGCTTTTGTCCTGTTTGCGGTTGTTGCGTGGCAGGTGTATTATCTTAAGGTATGTCATTCATTTTGACTTTCGTGGGACAAATACGAATGATTCCCATGTAAAGTCATTCTTTGAGGTTAAGCGTACCATCTAGTATATTCTAATATACTCATTTTTCAATCACGACGTCCAAATTTAGAACGCTTTCATCCAAATTATGAATCAATATACGAGTACAAACAGACAGTTTATACTGTCAGGGTATCATTACTACTACATTACTACTAAACCACTAGGGAAAGATAATGTGTATCTGGGACAAAAGAAGAAAAAAAGGCCAGGTTTTGTAAAGGGAAAGTGCGAATCCGACTCCTGTGTCGGGCAAATTCTTCATCGCCAAGAAGGTTTCGCCAACCTGTAGCTCAAGTCCATGCTTGTACTAGGATCCCCAGCTGGGACTGCCAAGGAGGCTCGACCTCCAATTGAATTCTTCTTCGTGGCAGTGGTAAACACTCTAGTCAATGATGGCCTCTTTCTCTTCCCTGGACTTGCCAATAGCACCCTCCGAGCACCTGAATTCTTCTGTCCAGCCGAAATAAACTCATTGCTTCCGCTGCCACTAGCAGTTGAATGATTGAAGCTTCCATGCATCATGCTCGACCGCCTGCGTGGGTTGTCGAGGCGCATGGCACCACCATTCGACTTTCGTCGTTCTGCTGCTGCACTAGAACGCTTGGTACCAGATTCTATCAAAGAGGAACGATTCCTACTAGGAGACGTGGATCTACGGCGGGTAGGATAAGTACTAGAATCCCGGCGACCCTTGTGTATAAGAGAGATCCCCCCTTCCTCTGTGACGTTCATGTCCAAATTTGAGAGAGGACTAGCCCTTCGTCCAAGTGCTACACTACTCTCATCATCTTCCGCCAAACTTGCAAGTACTGGGTTTTTGATTCGTGACTTTAGAAAGCTGGGGTCAAGTCGACTAGGCCGTGACCGTTTATTTCCGGACAGACGAGACGAAGAGGGCGACCTAGACGTTGAAAGGGAGAATCGAGCTTCGCAAGAAGAAGAGAGGGACGTCGGCAAAAACGACACATTAGAACTATCGTTTGTTCTCTCATCCTCATCTTCCCATTCACTTTCAGAACCCATGGCGGATGAAGGTCGAGGAAACGAAGATACCGACTCGTTCATCGATGATCTTGGTTTGGGCGTCATGGAAATGTCGACGAGGCCAGGGCTGGCGGGAGTGACACTTATAGCAAACCTCGGCGGTGGTTGATGCTGTATCTGCTCTTCTATCAGGTCGCCTCCGGCTTCATCGCGCCATTGCACGTTCTTGCTGATTTTGAGTCCCCTGCGCTGCTTGTCTGACATCCTGGTATAGGGCTGTGCAGAAAGACTCGAACGCAGAGATTTTCGTGGAGTCCTATGTAACCGACGAGGGGAGGGAGGAAAGGCTGATGGTCTCCTGGAGATACGCCTTTCCGTGTCGGTCACTTCCAGGGCTGCGGGGCCTGAGGCCAAAGGCTTAGTGAAGGAGGAATTAGAGACCTGGAAATGGTCTGCTGTAGTATCCAAGGAGCTGATGTCCGCGAGTGCATAAGACTCAGCAGAATGCCCGAGGAGATTTTTGAAGGTCACATCATTCGTCTGTTTGACACTCTGCAAGAGATCTGCGATCTTTTCGACTGTTATCGGGTCAGAGCCAGTATCTCTACCACTCTTCAGCATAGTGGCAGCATCTCCCATAATCACACTACACCGCCCTAACAAGCCAACCCATTTGACTGTGATCTCTGCCATGTCCTCCATTGACTCCTTAATAGCATCTCGTTCTCTCTCCACCTTAAGCCTCTCCATTTCAGCACGGCGGATCAGCGTTTCATACTTCACCAACTCCAGGCTCGACTCATCCAACTTCTCCGATCTGCGTTCGGATACCGCCTTCATTGTAGCATCAAACATTGCACTCGAATTAGACGACCGTTGAAGTCTGATGTTAAGAGCCGAATTCGGCTTGACAACATCTTCTTCAATGTCCGCCATAGCCTGTAAAAGATCTCTTTCAAATTCGATTTGACCAGAGATTGCATCGGATGTGGTGATTTCTGCAAGACGCTTCCGTATCGCTGCAAGCTTCGTCTTGGCTGCAGATAATTTGCCTGAGCAAGTGGCACCATCAACAATCGAAATCTTGGTCTGCTCCACCTTGAACTGTACATCCTTTCTTGCCCGTTCAACCTCGGATTTTGCCTCTTCCGCCTTTCGTCTTGCAATTTCTACTTCTGTTTTCCGTTTTCCAGAGAGCTTTTCCTTCAACTCTGCAACTTCGAGGTTGAGTCGATTGATGGCTTCGACATAGCGGCCAACATGGCGGTCAACATTGATGACGTTACGCGTCACGACTTTTGTTTTGATTTTAGTAGCCCGTTCGGCATAAACGAGAGTATTGTGGGTATCGTCAAAATGTGCTGATGTGGGTGCAATGCAGACTATCATGACTGTTTTGCAATTTCCTCCCAACGAAAACTTGAGCAAACGAGTCAATTTGCTGTTGCGATACGGTACGTGGCGGACGGCTCCACCGCTCTCGCACAGAGCGTTTATACAATTTCCAAGGGCAAGAAGAGATTTATTAATATTAGCACCCTCAATCATTCGCTGGCCCATGTTTGTGGTAGCTGCTGCTCGTTCACTGCCCGCCAAGTCAATGATAGATAGGGTCGCCAGTGTTCGTTGTTCCGTCAGAGACGCTGTTCGAGGTGATTGGCTGACATGAACTTGGAGTACAGCATGGGAACGTGAACTGGTCTCGTTGGCATGCGTAGGACTCTGCGTTCGGCGAAGGTTTCCTTGAAGTACAATTTCTTTGACTTCTTGTGCGTTTCGTGGTTTGAGCTCCACTAACCCCACAACTTTCACTGTTTTATCCTCCCTGATTGCAAGCCCTCCGCGAGGTTGTTGAGTTCCAGGTTCTGCTAAGAGATCTCTAATTTCCTCATTGTAAATTTCCAAAAAGGTGACTGCAACCTCGACGCTCCACTCGTCTTTGCGATCTTCAATTCGTTGAAAGAGGTCTGCCATTGTCAAGTAGATGATTCCAGGATCAGACTCTGTCCCACTAATAGTGTGTGTCTTGCCACAACCAGTTGCCTGTGAAAGGTTCTAATCAGATTTCTTGGCACATTTTGTGAGAGATTAAAGCTTACTCCATAAGCGAGCACTGTAGTGTTGTAACCATCGAGTAGTCCATTTAGAAGTGGCTGGGCAGTTGCCTCGTACACGTCCGCCTGCCGAGCCTCATGTGCGAACACACGATCAAACATGAAACGTCTATCCTTGTATCGCTTTGTCCCAGGAGGAACAAAGCCCCGTTCTATGAATGCCCGAGCTTTGTCCTTCTCGTCCGGGTCGAAGCAGAGAATGCGGTCGTCGACTATGTTTACAATATCCCGTAAAGCCGTAGTATGCGTCAATTTTGCGGGAGTTGAGAGGGTACCGTCACCTCTTATTGGGGAGTCATAGCATGCTTCAGGCAAGCGGGCGGCTTCCCATGTTGTTGGAGGCCGCACACGGACTGTTTCAGTCATATGAGAGCTCACCTAACTTAAAGAACACGAGCGATACGAACCTACAACAGTGATAGAGCCGGCAGCAACCATAAGAAAAATTCCACTCAAAGAGTTTTGTAATAAGATATGGATGCTAAATTGAAGAAGATGGTTGAACCACTAATTGCATTGCTGCATGTTCATTTCACGACTCCGAACCATCAGCGTGTTGACATCACGTGCCGTGAAGATCTTATCTCTACTGCATCCATGGCTATCTCTGTCAGCTCCCCAGCAGATTTTCATGTGCACCTGAGGCAAGGAAATCTTACAGAGCTGACTGTTCCGCATGTGCGAGCGGGTGGCTTTCACCTTGCATATGTTATGGTATGTTCCAGACTCGCAATGCAATTTTGATCAAGTCTCATGTGTTCATGCAGCCCAACCTAAAACCACCCATCACGACCACGGAGAGGGCACTTAGTTACAAAGCGGAGCTTGAGAAAATTGACCCCAATATCGACTACCTTATGACACTCTATTTGTCTCCCGAACTCACGCCTGAAGAAATTCGGAAAGCAAGTGCAGCTGGCATTGTAGGTATGTCAATCGGCCTCAGTGACCGTAAAGAGAGAGATGTTGATCAGTATTATAATGTAGGAGTGAAGTCGTATCCTCGTGGGGTGACAACGAACTCAGACGGAGGGATAGAATCATACGAAACCTATTATCCCATCTTTGAAGCCATGCAAGAAGTTGATATGGTTTTAAACCTCCACGGGGAGGTTCCATCCAACGCAGATAGTGTAATGTCATCATACTTTCATTGGGGTTGGAGTTTCATTGTCTATACAGGATATCCATGTCCTAAATGCTGAAGTTCAGTTCCTTCCTCAACTCTTCAAACTCCATGCTGCATTTCCCCGACTCCGCATCGTTCTTGAGCACGCAACTACACGAGCCGCCATCGAGGCCGTCAAATCTTGTGGACCAACCGTCGCCTGTACAATCACAGCCCATCACTTAGCACTCATCGTTGATGATTGGGCAGGTCAATCTTGGAACTTTTGTAAACCCGTTGCCAAGTTTCCAGATGACCGGTCAGCTTTGAGAGACATAGTAAAAGAAGGTGTGATTTTTCTGCATTCTAATTTGGCAAATTGGTCAATTTGCATCATCAGGTCATCCTCGCTTCTTCCTTGGATCAGATTCTGCTCCTCACCCGCCTGATTCCAAGTCTACGAGTACCCCGACACTGCCGTGCGCTGCTGGAATATACACCTCGCCAATTCTCTTGCCGCTTGTTGCGGAGCTCCTTGACTCATTTGGAGCTCTTGATAAGCTGCCTCAGTTTGTCAGTACATCTGGTCGTGCTTTCTACAGGCGACCTGCAGAACCAGACAGAATTGTTGTGTTGAGAAAAATCGAAGGCGGAAAGCTTATAGACGAAAAATATGAGCAGGGAGACAATCAACTTGTTCCCTTCTGGATCGGAAGACGCCTCAACTGGGAGATTGCCGAATTATTCTGAAGACTTCGGACTGATTGATGTACTGATATCATAGTTTTCGAACCTGCTTAGATGTTGCGCCAAGTCTACCTAGAATTCCCAGCGTTGGGCCTTGGGAGTGATTTCGTCCATAAGGACCAGCAATAGTGGCAATCATCCTGGATCATACTCCGGTGAGAACCGTCCAATAGTCGGGCATGAAACTCACGAATCAGGACCGCAGACCAAAAATAACATCTTGGATGATATGACAGATCGCTCTTCCTTGTTTCCGAACCAACTTTGCCAGAGACCGTGTTCAGGAACACCCATGATGCGTTTTAGATGATCATCACTTATTCTACCTTCTTTGAAGGTTGACACAGGCGAATTGGAACCATCATCCGCATCTACAAACAGGCTGAGCTTGAATCTGTCAGGATATTTGTTGGCATAAGTGACCAAGGGCCTGAGGATTTGTTCTGGTGGCAACTCTTCAGGGGTTCGTGAACTATGTACCAAGGAAAATCGAGTTTTTCGCGAGTAAGTTGCCGAATGTTCAAACACCCTGCGGATAAGCTGGTAAAATGGGGTGATTCCTGTACCACCTGAAATCTGGGAATTTTTTTAGAACCATTAGAACTAGGGATCAGCTTAGAGAGAAGCCTACCAAAACAATCTCATCCCATTCTCCGTCTATCCAGTTCAGGGTTTTCAAGGGTCCACGGAGCTCAATGGCATCTCCGGGGCGCTTTGAATGCAACCATCTTCCAACCTCTCCTTGAGGATACTTCTTGATCCAAAATACCATATTTCCCTCCTCATCGATACTCTCCAAGGGTGTGTACGGCCGCTCAACTTGGATGTCGTCATCTTTTATGTACACAGACCATATAGGCTCAAATCCTATCAAGTCCTCTCCATCTTTGGGTATGAGATGCGGTGAAACTTTGAGTTTAAGGATTTTGGTGTTGGGTCCAGAATCCTCATTTGATATTACGGTTGCAGAAGTGAAATTTCGAGCAGAAAGGGGTTTTGTAGATAATGTCGGTGCACTTTTAGACGCATCCGGCAGGAAAAGGTAGAGAGAGGCAATCCCGGCGAGGAGTCCGCCTGGGACAAGCAGTGTCCAATTCCGGATGCAAGGACCAGGTAGAGGTGTTTTCGACGATACAAGCCTGGTTGCATTTATTCGAGAGACGGATAGATCGTGCTTGCATGTACGATATGTTATTCGGCCTTGAACGAATGCTTTAAACATATGTGTTTGCTGATATACAAGGACAAATATATGCCTGTAGGCGTTCCAGTTGGGACTCCTTGGTCTTTATTCTCCCGCTTTTTTGTACATACTCTTACATTACTCGAGCTCCTAATCCTCTGGCCTTTCTCCATCCTAATCTTGTGCCACATACCCTATAATATTACTCTACTCCACTAGGAATGTTTTCTCGGTCACAAATGGCTGGGAACGCGACGCTGGCGTCTCTAAATTCTATGTTCTCCTCGCCTACGAGCCCAACAAAATCACAACTTTGGTCCCTAGATGCTGGCGCTCCTGCTGTTCAATCCTTCTTGGATGATGATTTCCAGTCAAATATGACTTATCAGGTTTCTACTGGTCATTCTCACTCGGTTTCTTCGGATATCGCAGCTGCTGGGCTTGGTATTTTCTACCCTTCCTTAGGGATGAATGGGATTCATGAAGACACTTGTGGGCTGAAAGCGACGTCTTCTCACGATTTGGGTTGCCGACAACGTAACATTATGCGTATTGACTCTATCTATGAGGCCGAGATGAGTGCCGACTTAATTCAAGAGCCTTCTCCTGATCCTTTCGCATTATCATCACTATTTGTTTCTGCGCCTTCTCTGCACGATGATTTGAACCTGCTGTGCCATGAACCGGTCATTGAATCCATCCCGGGATCCACTTCTTCGGTCATGGTTCAAGAACCAAGGACCAAGACGCCGGTCGACGAACAGGGACAGTGGGTCTTACAGAGAATCTTGGAAATTTCTGGTCATACTGTCGAGAGCCTTTCCGTTGAACTGAGGAATTGCTTCGGAGGTACGCATGAGTTTTGACTCTTTTGATGGTAAAATACCCCTCATCTGTCACTGATTTTCAAGGTTCCGGGCTTCCAGACGCCACGTCTTCTGCCCGAGAGCCATTTCTACAGTCAAATGCTACTTATGCCCTCAATGATCTTGCAAATTCTCATGACTCTCCCATTCTTGGCATCAATCCAGCTGTGATCCTGCAACCTCAACTTGAGGGGTTTCCTGCCGTTCCGTTAGCAACACCTGTCCTTGGTTTAGCTTGTGGAGAGAATTTCGAAGCAGAGCAGTCGCGTGGATCTTTTGCTCCTGTGCACCTGGCTGTTCCCAAAGTGCTTTTTTCTCCTATCCCGCCCATTGAACAAGTCCCCGAGGAACAAGAGGAGACCCTGCTTCCTTACAACAAAGAAAGTGATTACGAACCTAGCCTCTCCCCAAGTGCGGAATCAAGCCCTGAACTTACATCTATGCCCAGTTTTTCTGGGCGGAAACTCCGGGTAAGACCCTCGAAAGCTCTTAGACGATCAAACAAGCGCATTCTTGATTCTCCTTACATTATCCCATCACCTATTATGGGTAAAACTGCGGTGCCAGAATTTCGAATCAACTATGGCACTCCTGTGTTGGATGCTCACCGAGGAATTGAACTGAATGAACTCAAGGCAAAGGCTGCGCGATACAGAGAGCGGAATCAGAGTACCGAGTATGACAAAAAGTGGTTACTCTCTTTTGCGGGAAAATTGACCCCCCAGGGTTTGATGACCGAGGAATACCGTTGTTATATTATAGGATGCAATCAATCGAATCGGAGGCGCGACCACATCTTGATCCATGTAGGAGGCCATCTGGATCAACGTCCGTTTGCTTGTACTCATTGGTGAGTACACTATCTGATGTCAGTTTTCTCAACTCAGAGGAATTTTTTTACGTTAGCCCAGCAAGATTCCTTCGTAAAAATGAGTGCAAGAGACATGAGTTGAGCCATACTGGAGCCCGTCCATTTACCTGTAATATATGCCCACTGGGTACCACTGCCTTTGTTCGTCAAGATCTCCTCAAGCGACACCAAAAAAGGACACATAATATGGACAGCACTCGAGGACGGATAGGAAAGCGTCATCATCAAATCTGACTCCATACGAACATCGCAGATTCACCTCGCTCGTTGAATATTTATTTATCGACTAGAAACGCACAAATAAATATGTATATCAATACTTGTAAGAACTATAGGAAACGACATATTATGCAATTGTCCGAGGCTGTAATAAGATGGTATACAAGAAGAGAAGATACAATTATTGTCCCGTAGCATTGGGAGGAATTGGACCAGTATTGATGTGATATAAACAGTGACAGCAAATGAGCAGCATAGTTCGACCAATAATTACCAAAGTGTAGATTGCAATAGTTATGTATCTGAACCTCAAGGTCTCCAGAGACGAAGAGGAGGTGTATATGCATTGTCACCTCTGGGCTGTTTGGTAGGCGTGGTGGGTCGAAGCAATGCTGAGTCAAGTTCAGCTCGGCGAATGAATTGCATTGGTGTGAGTGGTGAGCCCTTTGTCGAAGGTGACGAACCGATCGACCTAGTACTCTGACCGCTGGGTGTCAGGAGTGAGAAAGATGGAACAAAGGGAAATTTAGGTTCTGGCGTTCGTGGTGAAGCAGGAGGTGGCGATTTCGTAGCATTGTCAGAACTAGTGATCTCAGCAGCCTCGAGCAGTGTCGTTGAGCTGATCCACTTTTCCTCTTGCTTGTTGGCTCGAGGCGGTGATTCAGGGAGAACTTCGAAGCTTTCGGAGAAGTGATTTTTGATGAATCTCCAAAAAAAAGTCGGTCAGCGCTTTGAAAAAAAAATCCAGGAACATTGTCAACTTACTTGGACAACTCCTGCCAACCGCCTCCAACCCGGACCATGACTGTCTCTGACCTTAGAATTCGACAGAAACAAAGCTTTGGATCCTGGTTTCCAATCCAATATTTGCCGCTCTTGTCTTGCCAAGTTTCTGTCAGACCTTCAATGTTGATGCCAACAGGGAGGCTGTTCACCACATCTCCGACTGCGACGTCAAGCTTGCTCTTTGGATTAGGAACATATTTCTTCCTGGGAAAAGATTGTTCTTTTCTCTGGAACGTGGCAGCACTGGGTGGCAGGATCGAAGATAAGGAATCTCTAGGAGCGCGTGACCAAGTCGAACCACTACTACCGCTCATGGAAGCACGACCTCGGGAAGCACGAGAATGTCGTGATGTTCGCAAATTAGAACGGGATGATGAGGATTCTGACGCAATTGGAGAAGTTGGACGTGGTGTCCGGTTACCTGTTGGTGTCTTTGAGCGAAGTGGATTATGGGACGATCTCTTGGCAAGCGGTGGAAGGGGTGCATTACTGGATGATGACAAACTGGTAGCACGTTGGCGGGAAGAGAAAGTTGGCTGATACAAAGAGGCACTGAAAGGATTCGATACTGAACGCGAAGTCGTCGACGGTTTGCTTGGGGGGCGCGGCTTGACCACGCTACTACCAGATTTTACACTACGTTGAGTAGACACAGGATGAGGCGGTGCCAGCAATCCTCCTCGCGTTGGTCGTGAGGGTTTGGGCCCAAGAGAAAGGCCGCTGTATGACTCCTTTTTACTGTGAGAAGAACGAGTCGTTCCACTGCCCGATGTCCAAACAGAGGTGGCACTTCGCCCGCTAGAGCTTTCATAACAATCGGTCGTGCTGCCCGGTCGGGATTTCCGGCCGATCCGATCGTTTGCCATGTCAGCCAAATCGTTCCATGTTTTCAACATCCTTGAGCGTTCTGCTGCAACTCGGGTATCAGAAAAGGGTGGCTGAGCAAATTCGTCAATTGAATCAATGGCGTCTTTAGTAAACTTGATGCACGCGAGAAGCTGTTTTTCCGGACTTAGCATTTCCGTTGTTGAAAATGAAGACTTGAGTACGGCAGGAGGTGCAGGATAATGATCGATATGCTCGAGAAGATCACTCAAAGCGGTGTCACAACTCTGGATACGAGAGTTGAGCCCAGACAACCGTTCTAGATACTGAACTTGTTCGTTGGCAACATCGAGCTCAGCTTGAAAAGATCGGAAAACCGCATTCGTCATCTTATCGCTAATGCCTGGGGGCAAAAAATCAACCTCGTTGACCAAATCCGCCAATTCTCCCCTCAAACATCTCGTCTGGTCACTGGTCGGCAAGATACAAGACGAGCTAACAACATCTTCTAGTGCAAGGGCACTCAAACGCCTCCTGAGCATAGAAACACGGGTCTCGAATTCCATTGATTCCCGAGAATGAAGTTTAGACGTGATTGATGACACTTCATGCGTAAAAACATCTGCGAGGATCATTGAATGAAAATGTGCCCAGAACTACATAAGACTACGGACCTTGGACATCTACGCGAAGTAGCAGATTGTGGGCCTTTTTTGTCTGCTGAGCCTGACTTTCAAGGGTTTTAAGGGCATCAAGTTTGTTATGATACTCTCTTAGTAGACCCTCAAGGTCCCGTCTTTGCTTCTCTAGATCCAACACGGTCTTCGCAGTCTGCTCCACGGAGGTCTTTTGTTGGTCTGACTGCAGCCTCTTAGAAGACGTCAACTCCTCTTGCAATTGTTGAAGCTTCAACGCAAGTTCATCCCGTTCCTTCTGCGCCTGCAACCATTGTGTCTCCATTGTCGCAGAATGTTGTTGTTCCAGGCGTAGTCGTTCAACTTGAGCTTCCTGCTTTTCAGCAAGTGCCCTCTTCTCTGCTTCAACCCTCTCCTGCTTCATTCTATACCTCTCTGCCTCCGCTTCTACTAACAGTTTTCTTTCTTGTTGTATGCGGGCTTCCTCAGCCAGTCTCGTTTGTCTTTTCTCCTCCTCTTGCAAGCGTTTACTTTCCTCCTCTCGCTTCCGCTGCTCTTCTTCTGCTTGTTTTCGTTCTGTCTCTTCTCTTTTTTTTCGCTCTTGCTCTCGCTTCGCTTCGTCCAGTCGGAAAAGCAAGGTTCGAATGGCTTGGTCCAACTCTTTCTTGAAAGAGGCAATGTTTTCAGAGCATGTGGTAAAACGCAACTCCAGGTCATCCACAGAACGGACGCGCATCATGTAGAGCGTCTCACGTATGGGCTGGTCGAGAGTAGTTGAAAGGATCTCCATCCTCCGCAATTGTTCTCGGTGGGATGGGAATCGTTTAATGATGCTCTTACGATGTATAAGCGAATATTCTTCGACCTCTTCAAGAAGGCCATTAAGTGGGTCGAGATTACTTCCATCTTTCGTGAGTTGTTCCGTCCGAGTCTTCCACTTATTCATTTGTTGGTTGACGTTGTAAATTTGGGCAATTGTCTCTGCAACGTCACTGTCGAGGTCCTTAGATAACAGCGCAAGAGCGAGGTGATGGCTACACCTGACAAGGCCATCAATTTCTCCTCCGAGTCTCATGGAGAACGAGTTACAATCGGCCCGAACAGCAGCATCAACAGAAAGGAGGTCAAAATGAAATTTATGGTCACGGATGAGCGCATCATTCAAATCGAGAGACAATGATCGTTGCCTGGCAGTGCCTAGTGATGTAGAAGGCGACTGACGAGCGACAAAAGGAATTTTAAAGACAAGTCCTTCAGTAAAAGCTTTAACGTCGGTTTGGAGGCGGTCCACCTCACGATCGAAAATAGCCACTCTGTCAGTCATAAGCTTTCGATTAGTGTTCGCCAAAATGCCCTCGAGGGTTGAACTTGAGCGAATCTTCGCGTCCTCGATACGTAACTGGAGCGCATGACACTCCTCGCGAGCGGAGATCATGGATGTGGCCTGCTGTTGCAAAGCAGCCAGCATGTCCAACGTGTCGTTGCATGTCAAAGCAACGCCCTTCAATAAAGCAATTTTCCGTGTAAAATACTCCCTAAGAGGAGTCTCTAGACGTTGTGATAGTAGAATGAAGGGACGCTCGGCCTCATTCACAATAGCTTCTCTGACCATCGTTAACTGCTTTGCGAAATCAAGGGGTGGAAGGATCGAATCGTCTTCGACTGATATAGTTGGGCTTTCGGGAGTCAACGGCAGATTGTTGTGAAATGTGTCTTGACGCCATCGCGCCTGTTCCATGACCTCCTTGACTTGCAGACTGAAGTCACAGAAACATTGTCTGATCGTCTCAATGCTAGAAGCAATTCTTCGAGCCTCTTGCAAATGACCCAGCTTATCAAGCATTCTTTGGAAAGTAACCTCCACTAAATTCTTCATTCCCCACAATTGTTGGATTTCAGCCATAGCCTGAGTCCTGTACTCTGGGTCTCTGACACCTGATGCATCAAAAAGGACCAGCGACGCTTGTAGCTCCGAAAGAATGGCGTCCGTACGCTCCAGAGCTGCTGTGATTTCTGCTGACAAAGAAGGCCAGAGTACCAAAAACACGCTATGACGACCAGTTTCCAGGCAGCGTTCGGTGCTCAGGTCAGGAGCAGAGCCATCACCGTTGACGTTGGACACCCCAACCTCCATTTGCTTCTGTAATGCCTTGAACCTTCGTGACATTTCGATAGCATCTTCCAGTGCAGTGTCAAGCTTCTGCACTGCTTCAAACATCTTCTGATATTGTTTGGCAGAGATGCTAACCCTATTAACTAGATCAATGGCTGATTGTATTTCTGCAGCTAGCATTTGGGCAAGGTGTAGATTGAACTCTTGTTGATCCTCAAAGAGAGGATGGGTAGGACGAGGGAAAAAGTGGGGCGTGGTCACAGGATTGACCCTGACCGACAATCGTTTGAATAATACATCTGCACGCGACATAAACAAATTGCACTGTCTTTGAAGTGGATGATGAAGTTTTGCTGTCTCAATTTCTTCAAGAAGATTCTGCGCTGCCGTTTGATCCTTCATTGTTTCAATGTGGATTTCGTCGGCTCTAACATAATATCAACGACTGATTAAAGGCAAGTCTGAGAAATCAACGCACTTCCGCCATTGCATTACTAGGTTCATGGCAAATTTGCCGATCTGTTCCAGCTCGGTAATTCCCTTTTCCTCAAGACGATCCTGCTCATCCAAGAGCTCCTCAGGCACAGGCGTTCGCCCGAGATCAATCAATTTGTCTAGAGCCTTGCCCGCTGATGCAATCCTGCCATGACGAAGAGCAGTAACACGGCTTCCGAAATGGGCCGCGTCACGCGACAACATTTCCGCTAATTTGAAACGAACACTGCGAGAGAATGTAGCGGAATTTACATTAACCGAGGAATCGGATCCAGTGGAAGCGAAAGAGTTGACCGAGCCACGTCTAGCAAGAGAAAAGTCGTCCTTAACTGGATTGTCGTAAACGGAGGTACTCCAACGAGCGCGATTTGTTATGAAACGAGTCAAATCGGCAATGATCATCCGGCGCTCGACCCAAGCAGCTGATCGATGTTCTTCCCATGTTAACCTAGTCGCCATTAATTCGAGTGATGCTGAATGCTCTCGGAGTAGTTGCAACAATTTGTCAAGCGAAAAGATAGTCATGAGGGTTGATTCTATAACGTCGGTATCCTGTGGAGAAAGGTTCCGATGTGTGGCCGCTTTTTGAGCGCAGTCAGTAACGTAAGTGCTTCGCAGTACACCAAAACTTACCCTTGGTTAATTGCCTCAGCTTCTCTAGCTCAGCTGTATCAAATATTTCGGTTTCCTTGTCAACGCTATCGTGCTTTGCAAGCCATTCCTCGAGGGCGGCACGTGAAGGAAGTCCAGGCACGACCTCTGCAGAGGCGCGAACCGCTTCCAGTCCAGCAAAAACCTCTATAGCGGGCATCTCTTCCAAGTACTGAGACAGCGTATGTTTGTGACCAACCAAAAATCAAATAATATAACATACCTTTATCCTCTCCTCGATCCAGGGCTTCTTTTCGCTGAAGGCTTGTAAATCAATGACTTCGTGAGATTCCAGTGCTTCTTCTTTAGTCTGCATCTCTAGTTTTGTAATTGGAAGTGTGCCTTTCGATGACACAGTCAGTGTTGCAGTGGTTGAGTTGATCAAAATATCCGAATCCTTCTCTGGATACGACGATGTGTTTACGGTGTTTGACATAGCTTCGAAATCGGAGATAAGGACAACAGTGTAAAGAGTTCAGAGTTGGGTTATTTGCATGTCCCGTACGCTTGACAATCAGCGACAGGATGGTATACAGAGAAGAATGCTGAGACTCGAAGGGATCAAAGGATAAGCCAGGCGTGAGAATGTTACCTGTGCCATCACTTAAACTTGTGTTTGCCGCAACCGAAATACAACCGAAACACTTCTAGATGAGCCTTCGACCGCTTTTGAATATTCCAACTCTTCAGTTTGAGTTTCTCTGACAACTTTCTTTCCTACCTAACTACAGCATCGGAGGGGATTTCCGACGCCTAAGAAGTGTCCTGTCGAAAAGAATTCAGCATGGCATCCGTCTGATTAACGTGCTGAGACATTAAGGTTATCAGATCGATTAACCTAGTGCTGCTTACATCTTGTTGCCTTTCCTGCACATGAAGCATTACCCACTCGCTCAGCACTTATGTGAGATATCTCTGAGGCGTTGAAGCTCAACTGAAACACTCGTCAACGGAAGAAGAGATACAGTGTAGAAAGACTACCTGCCACAATGGCGAAGTAAATCCTCCTCTGTCAGTCGAGGCTACTACATCAAAATCAGATCGATAAAAGTAAGATATGCTATAGTACAGTAAAGGTATAATTCAGAGTACAGGCTACAGTGAGAACATGTTAGAGCACAAAGACATACAACAGACCAGTGAGAAACAAATAAGATTATCATTCAGAATTGTGAGCAAAGGGTAAGAGTAAATTTTTGAAAACTTGCCACCATTTTCGTTTCTTTCGTTGTAGCGCTGGAGCACCTTTGGAAAGCCTGGAGGGCTTTTTTAACTTAGACTTGTGTTTATAAGGATTCTCAGGTTTCAGAGGCAACCTACACGAGTCAGTACAATGAAAAAATCTGCATGAAAAACTTGCAATAATACCCACCGGTCAACATATACAGTATAGTCGAGTTCTTTTCTCAGACCCGCAATAGCTTGAGTTATATGCTGCTCATAGATGAGTCTAGTGTCGTTGGGCACTTGGATCTTTCTCCGCCACATGGCCACACTGTTTCCACTTTTTGATGGGAGTAAAACCAAGACAATTACTTGAGTCGCTGGATCATAGAATACAACAGATTCTTGCATGGTCTTGTCCATTGTTGCTTGAAGCTGGTCAAATGTCAGCCAATCGACGACAGGTTGATTAGGAAGTTCTGGTAAACGAAAACCGGCATTGACGATGAGTGCCCCACGTTCTCTTGACTCCAAGAATTTAAGCAGCTAAAAATTCAAAGTCGGATCAGTCAAGTCCTCACATTCAGCATGACTGGAACGCACTCCGAAAGTACCAAGCTGACGCGAAAGTTTCTCCATCCACGATAAGAGTTGTGAAACGCGCTCATCCTTTTCTGGAGGAAACATCCAGTAGATCCGATCTTTTGCCCATCTTGCTTTGCCGAATAATGCTTGCTCCACAGTTCTCAACGCTCTACCATGAGATTCCACAAATTCATCAGATGTATAGTCGTTCATGTTATTCCTTGGCTTTTCCTGACGCATTGATGTGGCGGTATCTTGGTATGCATAGGCTAGCGTCTTGGAAGGCATAGAGTATGCGGTATCGTCGATCTTATGACTCCACGGGTCATATTTTAGTTTTTCATCGTAGTTGTCAGACTTGTCTTCTTCATCCACCTCTCGAATCAGACCCCAGCCGTCTTGTTGCCCCCATGATGACTCAAATTCATGACTTTTGCGTGGTACTGGATTATCAGTCAATGTGACAGCATGGGGGTACCTCGAAGAGGCACCTTGTGTCTTATGTTTCTGTTCATGTTTGAGCAATTCGTTGACGATTTGAGAACGCTGTATGGACGACAGAGCTTCACTTACCGTGAGGTTCTCTGAAGGATCAGTGGTCACCTCGGACCCACCCCAAGCACCCTGATTGATGCCCCAATCATCAATCTCCTGATGATCCCAGCCACTTGAATTCGTAACCCATTGGTCAGCATTTAAGGTAGTCCCGCCTTCATCCCTGCCCTGTAACGTTTCTCCTGATTTGTTGCCCCATCTACCTCCTTTTGGCTGACCATCCCATCCACCTCCCTTTGACCTGGTGTCCCAACTGCCTCCCTCTGTTCTGCCGCCCCAACTACTTTTGCCTTTCTTGACGCCACTAGACTTACTATCCCATCCGCTTTCCCAACCATCACCTCCTCTTTCTCCCCATCCACTATCACCTTGAGCTCTCCACCCTTCCGAGTGTCCATCAGCATACCAATCATCTTGATTGTTCCACTCGTCGTCTATATCCCCTGTCTCAGAACTGGTCTCCTCATCCTGGCCTCTAGCCCAGTCCTGCCAGTTTTGACTCGTGGATCCATGGTAATGATTTGACTTCTGAACGTCAAGTTGATGCCGACCACTACTAAAGTCGCTCTTTCTCTTCAATTTGTGGTCCAAACCAACGTTACTGCTCTGAGGGATCATCCAACCACTCGTACCCGGCTGAAGCCACCTGGTGCTATCTCCTTGGTGGCCTGAACCGCTCGCTTTTGGAGGATCAGCATATCCCCCACTTTGAAAAGAATTAGGCCATCTGGCTTGAAGAGGGTAGTTACCTGCAGCGGCGGCCTTTCTAACATCCCTTTCTATTGCAGCCGCCACAACAGCATAGTCATCCCGGCTCCCGAATCGATTATGAGATGCGTGAGCAGAAGTTGGTGTTCCTTTCGCCCAAGTTTTCCACTGCTGAGCAGTGAGGGTTGATTTGGATGTGGCGCTCGCAGGGTTAGTGGGCTCCGACGGCTTTGAGGGGGTGGGCGGGTGCCTAGACTGGGATGTAGTAGGTATTTTCATATTCTTCCGAGCCATATTCTTCCAAGCCTGTTCGCTAGCCGACGTATACTTCTGTGTTTGTATTGGTGCCTGTGGCTTTGATTTCTGCATCGTTACCCCCGCAGCTGTGAATGTCAACGACTGTGGATCGACGTAGACTAAATTTTTTGAAGGCGACGTGGGCGCGATACGTGATGTTACATCGCTTGGAAGTGACCCAGAATTATGATCTGGATGAGATTTCTGGAAATCATCATATGGGCTATCCAACATTGCCTTGTCGTTGACTTTAGTGACCAAGGGGTCAATCGAGGCTGATAATGGACGCGAAGACTGTGAGGAAGTTGAAAAAGACGAATGCGCTCCTGGAAGGGTTGGGAGGGGTTGAAGTGTGGGGTTAGACCAATTAACTGCAGAAGATTGACTCCAGTCTCCATCCCCTGCCATTTCTCCCCATGCGGCTGGGTTTGACATTTCTGACGCTTTGCGGTCATCGAGTTGACGCTGCTCAAAAGAACCTATCAAGAGTCATTGCAGAAAGATCTTGACGTGTCCATTGGGAGTTGGTGCGAACCTTTCTTCGAAGTATCGAAGGTCACAACCTTGATAGGCTTGCTTCCTCCGCCCTTGCCCGGCTTCTCATCATCCTTCCCTTTGGTCCTCACTTTCTTCGCCATATAATTCGGGTGCTTTAATTTATGGTCCGGTCGTCGAAATTAATCGAAAGGTTGTCTGATTCGATAGAAAGTTCAAGGGTCCTTGTCAAGACAAGAGGGCAAACAAGTCCTGTTCAAGACAGACGTCAAAGAAACTTCCTGTGGACCATCCTCTACACGAGGCATTGAGATATCAGAATTCATTTCTGTTCGACACACATACCGTGAGACAGCTGACATGACATGTCCCTTCTGGTCGAACTCTAGAGATTGGACCGACATGTCCTGGATTGCCTGGACACGGACATTCTAATCACCATCAGCAGTCGACAAACAATCTGGAAGAGCATCCTTGCTAGGATTTATTTTTTGGAACGCCGAACCGAGGCTAGCTCTCGTCATGTTCCAGCTTACTAATTTGTTTATAATTAGTATGAGTATTCTTGTACCCTCACTCACCCTTTTCAATGTACACCCACTTCAAGTCTCTTTCACATTCTGCATGTTCCCTGTGTTGGAAATTGGAATTCATGCGAGCCTACACGATGCATGTGATTCCTTATGTTTCACTTCTTATTGTTCTAATTAGGTATATAAGTAGAATAGTTAGTTTGTATTGGCTATCCGTTTGTACCCTCCTCCTGTCGTATTTCAACACCCTGCTGTGTGACATCCAACGATTCGATCTTTACATCACCTCTTGCCATGACATTAATTATCTTCGTAGCTTTCCTTGTCCACGTGTGATTGGAGGAAAAGCGAAAATCCAAAACAAGAATTTCCGATCAGAAACAAGATCACCTGCGCTGGCTTCTCTTGGAAAGGATGTAGCTAAAACAAGCAATTTAGCTAACAATTTCGAGCATCTTACTCTTCGTGGTTCCAAATGATTAACATCTCCAATTCTTGATTACCTAGAAAACCTAGCAGATATCTTTCTAACTAGATTGATATCACCCACGACGCTACATACACCTAAGTCACACTCAAGACTCATAACCGAACAAATCCAGGATTTCTGACCATGGAACGTCTAAATTACCTCAGTATATCATGGCAATTTCTTGCAAAGCAAATCTTCCCTTAGACTGGGCGTAAATATTATGAGAAGACTTTGTATGTTGACGAGTGCATTGTTGATTAGCAACCTGCCCTCCTGACAGCCTAGTATCTAAATCTGGAAATGTAGCAGGATTACTTCACTGCATATTTAATGGTCTTGAATCATCATGACATGACTTGAATAGTGAATTATTCTGGTACAATCACGACCGAAGGTTCGAAAAGGTGAGGCTGAAAGCCGTCTTCTCGATATATACCATGACTGTATGCTGGGTATTCGGAAAACCATGATCCCGTTTATAAGAAGGATCCATGTACCCAGAGCCAGAATAGATATACAAGATCATTATTGAGAATGAAAAATGGTGGTAATAGACCCAAAATCAGGTATTGGTTAGAATGCCTTTCACAGCAAAATCGCCTACATTTGAATTAGCGAGTTGTGACGATCATCCAAACTTTATGTTCCTAGATTGACTCTGATTGGTATTTGTGATTCACTAAATCAGTCTCTTCAAAACAGCTTGAAGAACTTCTTGAGTCGAGCTCTTGCCCTTTAAATCGGGTGTCAGCACAGTTCCTTCTCTTAGTACAGCATCTACAGCCCCATCCAGCCTGTTTGCACCATTGGTGTATCCGAGATGACGTAGCATGAGCGCTGCAGAGCGAATAGAAGCCAAAGGATTTGCGATACCCTTTCCTGCGATGTCGGGGGCAGAGCCGTGAACACTATAAAATGGATAAGCCTTCATCGGGAGCAGCAGAAACTAGACAACTCACGGTTCACCCATCACAAAGTCACGACCAGCATTGACTGAAGGAATGAGACCAAGGGAACCAACAAGAGCAGCAGCAGCGTCCCTTTGATATCATTAGAAAGTACTGTGGAGGATTTTCTCCACTCACGAGATGATATCTCCATATAAATTCGGGGCGACCATAACATCAAAGACCCTAGGATCCAAAGGTAAGTACGGCCAAGTTATGTGTATGTGAGTACCACTGCCTACTCGGGTTCCCGAAACAAACTTTGCGGTAGTCAATAATCAAACCCATCAAAGTTCAACAAACACACCGATAGACAGCGCTGTCAACAAGTTGCTCGGCAATGGTTACATCATTGTATTTGCCATCCATTTCTGGCAGACTGGGAACACCTCGGACAGTCTCCCGGAATAGACCATCGGATATTGAAAGAACGTTTGACTTGTGGATGATTGTGAGAAGCTGGAATCAGAAAAGTGTTAATGTCTACTGGTACAGACTCGCGATTGACGAACCTTGCGAGGGCGAGCTTGAGCAAGTTTGAATGCCAATAGTCCAATTCTCCTTGATGCATGTTCTGTAATAAGTCGAGTTGCACGTGCTTCTTTTCCGTCTCGTCCAACGGATAATGTTTCTTGTTTGACATACTGAACCGCCCTGGATGAGATCCAGACATATGTCTACTAAGAGGACTCACCAAGCATTCGGTGTTCTCGCGAACGACGACCAGATCGACTAATGGCTTCGATCCAGCATCAGGAGCGACCTGGAAGCAATTGAACCGAGGATTACAGAATCGACATGTAGATCAGACATACAGAGGTGACTGGGCGGACATTCGCATACAGATCGAGCTCTTTCCGGAGGGCGACGATGGGAGAAGTGTATCCAACGACCTTGTGTGAAGGGGAACTACAGCATATGGACAATGAAGTTGTGAGAACAATGACGGATTCATACATACCTCACAGAACCGAAAAGTGCACAGTCACACTCTGAACGTAAGACACTATGAGTCAGCAGTCAGCAGCCAACAGTTACAACAGTTACTACGGTCTAATGTTTCACGCACTCGACGGTCTCCTGCGGTAGTGCTACACCTGTTCTCGTAAAGGTCTCCCAACCAGCAGCAAGATCAATGAACTCAGTTTTCGGAATGTCAGAACCCAGCGCTTCAATAGCTTGGCGGGCTGCCTGTGGACTACGGGTAATTGCAAACTACGAGGGACATGCTCGGGACACACCGGAATAACTTCTTTGCCAATTCCATCTGCTGGTATGAGACCAATCTTCAGGGAAGACCTAGTAGTTGCAGAAAGTGACCTCGTCACCGTACGAAACATCTGAACTTTGTCAAGGAGATGTAGAGTAGAATCACCACAACAAAATTGTGAAAGCAGGATGTTGCCGTATCACCCGGAAGTCCGACGGCCGAAAATCTTAGATCTCGGGCTTGTCTAATTATTCAGGGAATGATAATGGTAGAAAAAGATAGGTAGTCGGTGTTCAAAGTTACAATGAGAACCTTGCTCACTCAAAATTGACCTGCAAAAAGACAATTCTGGTGTGTGACACCAATGGCAGGATGTGACGCGACGCGTTGGCCTTTCGCGTTATACCAATCTCTATACCAATATCCTGATGATGCCTCCAAACTCATTTACTCGCGCCATTCTTGATGACCGCCTTAATTTTGAAGCTGCACTTCTCAGCGATCGACAATCGCACTTGCCAAATTCGCCCAAATTTGAGCATGTAGCTGCTCGAAAGCGGCCAGTCAATAAAAATACTCAAGATAAAAGCCGGAAGAAGGCGAAAACAAGCCACAGTATCGATGAGACTCTGGAAGAAGATACTGAAGAGGAAGATCCAAACTTTTTGGATGCAAGTGAAGAAGAAAAGTCCTTGCCCCTTTCCAGAGTACGTCGGCGTACTGTTTTTCGCGCACTATCCTCCTTCGCATCTACTTCAGCAAACGCAGTCGACACGCTGGAAGGTAAGAACCATGGCTAAGTTTGAGTCAGTAGTTGATCGGTTCCCCACCTAGTCTCTACCAGGCCCCTTCTTCAGACATTCGTGTCATCCCTGAAAAGCGATGTTTATACATTACAGTCATTGCACACCAATCATTTTCTGACACCGCCTTATGCTTGTGCTTACTCCCATTGTACGTTCTTCTCCCTCTCAAATATCAACAATTAATCATAGACTCTCAGCGGCGAGAACAGGGAATGTTCCATTACTTGCCGTTGCAACGGAAGAAGGCACTGTACAGATTATCAACACTACGAGACGAAAACCATGGGATCCTGGTTAGTGTAGGAGACCTGAATTCCGATCATTGTTCTGAGGACCACTTATGCAGAACCAAATCGCGTCACTCTCCAACCACACGAGAACGGTATATTTGACGTCAAATGGGATAGAATGGATGCCCATATTGCGACATGCTCGGGAGATCATTCCTCGCGCATAACCTCAGTAGAGAAGAAGGTAACGATACATGTTCTCCACGGACACACGAGCACTGTCAAGACAACATGTTGGGATCCTACAAATGATGCACTACTCGCGACCGGAGGAAGGGATGGAC
>Ga0153987_1000037_pt1 | contig 43355 bp, 40 predicted proteins | sample TSNC071MetaG_FD_102279 | JGI IMG/M metagenome (GOLD analysis project Ga0153987, IMG submission 102279) | Attine ant fungus gardens microbial communities from North Carolina, USA - TSNC071 MetaG | ecosystem: Host-associated > Fungi > Mycelium > Unclassified | place: USA: North Carolina, William B...
GGAAGATGACGATGAGGAAACTCACGCGTTTTAGAAAAATCAAAATTGTAACATAGTGAATTGGTCCATGTTCTGTCACGGCTACCTAAATCTTCAACTTCGACCTATTACCCTTCACTGGGTATCGACCTGTTATCCCTCCCATTCTCAAGGTGCTTGCGCTCTTTATGGTTTCATTTGCCTCCTGAGGCCTATTCTGATGGAAACGCTGATGCAATTATGTCTAGACTAGTCAAGGTGTTTCGGTGTAAGAATGTTATATTTGTCAGACAAGGATATCAACAACAACATTTTAAACGGATCCGGATTCTCCAGAAACAGGAGCAAAAATGCTCATGCAGAATGGTTTGGCATGTGTTTTGGAGGTGAAAAAATCCATTCAACCATAAATCGTCAAGCTCGGCCTTGTCAGTCGCTGTGCAGGGGGGGATAGGGTTACATCTATATTTATCACTGACAAAAGTTTCAAGCTGTTATAGACTTGCGTCTAGATTATTAAGCTCTTCGTCAAGACGAACGCTCAATTAGTTCCTTTGATTACGCCGACACAACATCACTGCCCTAATCAAGGGGGGCGGACTCGGGCCAAAAATTCGGAACCGGAAAAGTATCCTAAACCTTTCGCAGCTTGCTATTAATTCGTTATTATCATACAAGTCGCAGAAATAATGAGGTAGTGCAGTAAGATCATATCTGTTACTAGGGAAAACCCCTGCACTATCGGCAGCTTCTGAAACAGCAATGCGGGTGGATATCATCGTGGAATCCCACAAGAGATGAAGATCTGATAACACTGATCCCTTCTTTGGGCTTGCTCGGTTCAGGATCAACTTGAAAAAAATCAATGTTCCAATTTTCTGGGAAATACTACTGGCCATATGCCGGTTTACATATAGATATCGAATTGGACTGAGGATGTTGACATTGGATTATAAGGGTATAGAGCAAGAAGTATGAGGGTGATTCTGAAAGCTAGAGCAATGCTCTAAGAAAAATATGAAAGCTAGAGTGAGAAAGTCATCGGGGCATCTCGTCACAGCCATTATCAAGGTGCCTTTTGAGAGAATCGGCTCTGACAGAATGCAGTCGATAATTTCTCGGCGTGATTATCCAACACAACAGAACTCACCTACTAAATTCCTTTTCACAGTACCGACAGCGATGACTTACTGAGTTAGGTAGGTGCAGTGTCTCCTGATGTCGTTTTCTATCATGAGACCTAGAAAATGTCTTGCCGCAGTCCTCGCATGGAAATCTCTCTCCTGAAGGTGACGTTGCTGAGGTCGGTGAGAGAGTTGCCCCTGACGCAGTTCGAGCACGTCCAATCGAGATACGTGACGTTCGAGGCCGCTGAGGAGGCCCCAGGACAGGTTTGGAATATACATTTACTCTGGAACCATAGGGAGCAGCTGTTGGCGAATAAGATGGTAACGTTTGTGGGTAGTTAGGGTATGAGCTGGCCATATCTGACGGTGTTGGGATAAACTGAGTTTGATTTGGCGGCGAGCGATTTCCGAGGCTATTGCTTGGATACTGATCGTTGTAGTAAGCCTGAGCATTATATGAGTGTTGGAGTGGGGTGGACGAGGTAAGTAGTGCGGGTTGGGGGTAGTTGAAATTGGTTGAATAGCGTTGTGGATGTAATGCCGGTGACATGTTGCGATATGCTGGTTGAGAACCTGGACTCTAATGAGAAGGAGCCACGACGAGAGACACAGTATGCACAGACCGCCATTGGTTTGAGTATCGGGAGGATAGTATTGTGGAGTGTCGTGATAGTCGTATGTCGTTGCGTTGTAGGCCTCGGGCAAGGGATAGGCAGGACCTGGAGAAGAGTATTGACCAGTGGGATACTGACCCCCTGTGCTAGGATCCTCGTAGTAGGAACGGGCGTCACGATGCATCAATGGAAAGGGAGGATTAGGAGCAAAATAGAGGGAAGATATTAGGTAGACCAAGTAGAAATTTCTGGTCCTTTAATAGGTCGGAGCCGCCCAGATGTCATAGGTGAACTGGGAAATACGGATCCCTTCGGCGAACTGGAGTTCGCGAATCAGAGATCATCTCTAGTTGTTTCGATCCCGAATGGCGGAAGGACCCGCGACCGCTATCTACGGCTGCGCGTCAGCCGATGAGGCGGAACCTACAGAGACCTACCAACATGAAAACGAGCATCCACGAGAAATGAGGGTGCAGGAAGCTTCTGTATTCATTCACGTCGAAATCGGCCAAGTGAATGCCATTCCTTCCAGGATTCCACTTCAGGCGTCTGGTTTGCCTGGAGCTTCATCATGGGAACCCTGCGCCAGAAGTGCAATTCGGATAGGTAGCTGAGTTTAATCATTTGAATCTACAGATGTGCCTACTCGAAAGGAATTTAGATTCGGATGCGGGTGAAAATAATTGAGGACAAGTCAAACCGAAAAAGGCTAGCGGGATTTCCTCCCCCATGTCAGAGATCACGCATGGAGGTAAAGCGACCAAGGAATCTTGGACACTCCGGCTTTCAATAAATCGTCGACGAGTCAATGACGTGTCGCCTCGTTGAGTTGTCAATGGGACACACTGAGAAGATAACTCTGTGTTTGAGGACTGATTTTGACTTGTCCGACTCGAAGCACAAGTTGTCACCTGAGATCAGGGTGCCGAGATTTTCAATGATATGGCAGTCCGAATCTAGAACTGACCAGTGTTGTATTTGGGCGGTGATAGCCCTCTTTGTCAAAAAATGCGAATAACAGACTCTGGCAATTCAATCAACTCAGCATGGCACGGAACACAATTCATCTAGTATATTCGAGGTTCACTGCTCCCGTGGTGCGCAGTTAAAAAACATGTATGTACCAAACATCTGCAAGTTTCCGACAAAAGGGCTACTCGTGACGTACGACATCTGGTCTCTCCACAGCGATCGCTCTGGCAGATACCAAGGTTGCGCCTGGTGAAAGTCTGTTGGCAAGTTGCTGGACAAGATAAACGCAGATGCTCAAACATTGCGAAAAAGTCGCGATGGGGGCCGGACGGAAGATTGATGCAGTGATCTACGAAGACAGGGCAGATGCTCGACGGCGATTGTCAAGAGCGCTCGGACGCAGGAATTAAAAATGTTGAAGGACATTTGTAAATGTCCTTTGTCCCAGGTCCCAATGAATCGGAAGCTTCAACCAAATAGCTTCAAATATCCATTCACCCTGGAACTGCAATCTCTGGATGGCTCCATTTAATCTTGATGCATGTATAAACCAGCTGCTCGAGAAACAGCTCCTGCACGAAACATTAATCCGCGAAATATGCGAAAAAACAAAGGAGGTGCTGATGCGCGAATCCAACGTCGTGCATGTGAGCGCACCTGTTACTGTTGTTGGCGATATCCACGGGTGAGCCATCTCAGCCCTCTCCCCCACCATCTAACTCTGTCATTCATCAAGCCAGTTTTATGATTTAATAGAAATATTCCGTATAGGTGGATATGCGCCCCACACGAACTATCTTTTCCTTGGTCAGTCACTCATTCTTACCACTACCCAAACTCAAGCTCTTTCTAGGAGATTATGTAGACAGAGGACTTTTCAGCGTTGAAACTATCTCCCTCTTGACCTGCCTCAAGCTCAGATACCCCAGCAGGGTTCAACTCATTCGAGGGAATCACGAATCAAGGGCAGTAACTCAAGTAGGTGGTCCAAACCGTCAGGTTCTTGGAATCTAATCTTATTTCCACAGACTTACGGTTTCTATACAGAGTGTATGCGAAAATACGGCTCTTCTCATGTCTGGACATACTTCACCGACATGTTTGATTTTTTAACGCTCTCTGTCGTGATTGACGACCGGATATTCTGCGTTCATGGAGGTATCCTGAAAATCAATAGCTATTAAGCCGAAGAACCCACAAACTAATCCTCTTATAGGTCTTTCACCCTCAATACATTCCATTGATCAGATTAAAGTTGTTGATCGGTTTCGAGGTGCGTGTTCTAGCTCCCAATCTTGTCCATTTACTCACGTTTCAGCCAGAAATTCCGCACGAAGGTCCCATGGCCGACCTTGTCTGGTCAGATCCTGATCCAGAAAAAGAAGATTTTGCCATCTCACCACGGTATACACCATTTTGAGCATCTGTAATCTCTCATGCTCATTCGTACCTTCAGTGGTGCTGGGTATACCTTTGGATCAGGCGTTGTCCACAAGTTTCTCGATCAAAATGGGATGTCTCATATTCTTCGTGCACACCAACTATGTATGGAAGGATACTCCTCCCTGTTTGATAAGCATCTTTCCACCGTGTGGTCGGCTCCCAATTATTGTTATCGATGTGGGAATTCGGCAAGTATTCTGGAAGTTGGACCTGGTGAGACCATGTTTTTCAATGTGTTCGAGGCCGCACCAGAGAATGACAGAGACGGCCCGAACCAGCAGAGCGCTCAAAACGCAAATGGGAAGGTGACGATCGATACTACTCTCCTTGCCTTTTCACCCGTCTCATTCCTTGTAATTAGCTACCTGAATACTTTCTTTGATATCACCCTGGTGGAACTGCATAGATACCAATTACTGCAATATGAACTTCATGTGCTATATAATAATATGATGACATTAGAACCGCTGACAACCACGTAAAGGACCATCTAATAAATCTACAAGAGTATCAAAACCGACATAAAGATCGCCAACCTAGAAAAGTGTCTGGTACATGCCAATAACCCTTGCGAATAGCAAATTTCAAGGCAAGAGCAAGAGTTGTGAGAACAACAACGCCCGAGATATGAGATCGCCAACGAAGCCAATATAGCCAGACCAAAGTCCGAGCAAGGTCCCGTTTTCGACGGCGACTATGGTGTAATTGCGGGTATCCACGAATGGAAGTGGCAGGATAACCGTAAAAAGGATTCAACAGAGAAGTCGGAGATATCGAAGAGACATAACCTGATGTTGGCTGATGAGAGATTGCTAAAGGTACCACACCTCCTACGGCATTGGCTTCTGGGAGAAAAGTTCTCCTCGGCCGTAGAGGATCGTCTAAATCTTTTAAAGATGGCAGGTTCCCCCCATAATCTGTTCGACGATCGGTAACAAGAGGGATCCGGAAATGACAAGTGGCCTCTCACCCTTTGGCAATGCATTGGCACTCAATGCAGTCTGCAAGTCTGTCTTGGTCGGAAAGAATATCTTCGAGATCGATGATTTGGGGAGGAGATGCCTGGCTTCCCGGTCGGTACAATAGAATTGCCGCAGACAGGAGTTAAAACGCACTTTATGATGCTCCATAGACCAGAATGGGCCCATGAGTAATTGATTATGAACACTACGTGTCATCAGCCAAAGGACCTTGTCTTAAGGAAGTCCTGATGTACCTGCAGCCAGCATACCTGGGAATCGCGGGATGACTTCGCGAATAGTCCAGGTCATAGCATCGATATCCTACGTGATAGGGGGTTAGAAGCTGGCCGCTGACAGGATAGAGGATAATGACTAATGACTGTAATGACAATTTTGCCAAGTCCAGTAAGATGATATATTGCAATACAGGCCCTTCTTCTGGGTCTTGCGCGCCAGAAAGACTTTTTAGATGAAGCCGAAGCCCCTCAAATGCCTGAATGATATATGACTTGACTACTTCAGGGCTTTCATTGACGGGGAGGAATTCGACAACGAGAATAGGACGCCCAAAAGGGTCATGAATGTGTTCAGGAAGGCAGCGAATGGTAGGAGGTAGACCATGACTAGAGTTCGTGGGCCATAAATTTTGCAAACGCCATGCCAAATTTTTACGGATAGACTCGAGTGCAAACGACCTTGTAAACTTATTGTACTGCCAAAGATACTCTGAAGCTCCTGTCAGCCGTGTGCTAAGGGAGACGTACTCGAGCTATTCGAAAAATGGACCCTGCAAAGGAAACAGCACCCAGAAGAAATTTAGAGATTCCAAGCAGAGACTGAAATCCACAAAAAGGTAATACCTGTGTCGCTCAACCATTCTGTTGCCCATTCCGTGGCGTCCGGACCCAGGCCGAATTCATCAACGACAGAAGGGAGGATGTCTCGGATCAAGGAAGCTTGGAGGTCTAGGACGTGGTTGATATTCTCGCGGTGAATTCTAAGCAGTCCTGTAGAATTGGCCCAGAGTAGGTCCCGAATTTCCATTCCTTGTATACCCGTCAATGTGGTTGAAAGCACAGCCGTAGTTGCAGCGTTGCAGCATGAAGAATCACAAGGGGGAAGCGGCCCGACTTCACTGGAACGGTGAGTATTAAATTTCCCACCGTCATCAGCAGAAAGCTTGTTTGAATCTTATTCGAACGTCCCCAATATAATAAGTATTTTGCAAAAACATCCTTGGTTCGGTCAAGCTGCCTTAACGATATTTCTTGTGTTCATCTATCTGCTACTGCTACCGTCACCTGGAGGGTCTATGGAAAATAGAATGTTATTCCTTTGTTTTCTCAACTGATGTATCTCTTGGAGCTGATATCTTTCCTGGAGGCCTACCGTTGTGCTAGATTTGTTATCAATAGACTCTGGTCTCGTTTCCTACGCCAACCAAGGGTCGAGCAAGCGTTTGAGGTGATGAGTTTGAAAACATACTTGAGCATCAAGACCCGACTTGCCAGATTTGGAGCATGAATCGTAAAGATGCAATGCGGCATTACATTACAAGGCAGAGTAAATCGCATGCAATCGTTCTACAAAGAATAGGCGGAGAACGAACTGCTCATCCGCGGGGGAAACACGTACTCATGGTCAACTTGTAGGCCATGATCCCACTGACTTGCTCGTGAATCTTGATCGATCCGCAAGGCCATATATTCCCGGAGTAGAGTCACTTCAACTTGGAGTCAACTAACTGTCAAGCTAGGATCAACCACTCCGTGATAGAGAAAAATTACCTGCCACTGAGAGTTCTTCAAGGAAAGCACATTAATCGATTCAAACTGAAGAAACGTTTGACAATTTACAATCCACTCGGCAACGTAATGTAACAGGTCAACTAGACAAGCCGAGGGCCTAGGAGAACACACGCAAGTAGTCAGTCTGAGATTTAGATGGCAGGAAAGCTTGACCGTTTTTTTGCCCCATTTCTCCATAGGTGGAAAAGGTCCTAAGTGACTCCCCAGGATTCTATACCCAAGAGATGCAGTCGGAAATAGAACTGGGAAAGCAGGCGTGGTGCCGCGAGGCTACGTCCAAATACCACTGGTCGGATCACATACTCAGTCCATCAGCCTAGAAATGAGCAGCAAATAAGTTCGCACTAGAAAACCGAGGTGATTACCAGAAGGAAATACCACTCTACTTCAGAAGCAAATCGGTAACATTGAGTCATCATTCCTGCACAATGAGGAGTCATAAGAGCGATTGAAGAGCTTAGTGGAATTTTATGTCCGATCGCTAATATGAGCCTCTCTGCGAGAACAATAACCATCCTAAGGCATGGACCAGAAAGTCTGACTTCTAGGGAGGAATGCCCTATCGGATTAACAGGCTAAATCTATCCGATTTCCCAAAGAGCGAATGGGGTCTCAAAGTCTAGCCGAGGTCAAAATAGGACTGAAAGCCTGGATGGCTCGGGTAGCTAATTGGTCATTGATGCATAAAACTGCCGGAAGAAGGGCCAAAGAAGGACCACACCGTGGTTCCAGCCTTGATGTATGTTCAAGAACTACATAGATCATCAAGTGGCAAGGTGGTTGATGACCTGCTAAGGGTAGACGTCAATGAATTCTAACTGAGAGGAATTACGTCCTTAGTGCTTTTCAGCTTTTAGTTGACCATACAGAGCCAGTGAACGCAGTGCAGCATTTAGAATGCATTTAGAATCAGGTATTTTATCAAGAATCCTCCAAGCATAAACGAGGATGTCAATTTGGGTTTTGTGGTCAGATCAAAAGAGCCGTTCGATTGTAAAGCACAGTTCATGGAACATAATATAAACCAACTGTGAATATGAATAGATCACGACACTTTGCACCGTATTTCAGAAAATAAAATTGGGTCACGTGCATATGAAATTTATCCTTGAGCAAAACCTTAATGGAGGGCTTCATCAACTGGTTTCAATCCCATGAAGCTCAACTGGATACTTCTGCACTCGGGATTACTGAATACTCACCATCTGAAGGAGGGCGCGGTGCGATTGCCCTAAAGGATTTACCAGTATGTCGTCACTTTGTCCTTTTCCCATCGATGGATCAATTATATCAGGAGGGACATATGTTGTTCTCGATACCGAGAAGTCTCACACTTTCTACGCGTACATCTCAGCTACCTCTGCTTTTTGGTCTTGATGCTTGGCGGAAAGCCGGCCTTCGCCGCGGATGGAGTGGTTTGATCCTTTGCATGATGTGGGAACAGGCAAGTGGCCCGTCCTCCAAGTGGCAACCTTATCTAGGTGATAGAATCACAGTCTTCACAATTTAAGATGGTTAGTCTGACAACTGCGATAGACATTCTTCCGAACAAATTTGACACACCAATGTTCTGGAGTGAGAATGATCTTGCAGAATTGCAGGGTACCTCGGTGGTAGGTCTGTTCAAACACATCATTTTGTTACGATCACCACTCATCACATACTGTTCGTAGCAAAACTCGGGAAAGCTGAAGCTGAGATAGACTACACAATGAAATTACTCCCAGCTGTCAAGTCACGACCTGATCTTTTCGGCCCTGAGGGTCTATCGATGCACTATTCTCTGGACATTTATCACATTATGGGGAGTCGAATCCTCTCTCGAAGTTTTTCTATGGAAAGTTGGAATGAAAATGGGGATGGAGGTGACGATGTCTATGACACAGGGATGGACAGTGCTGTGAAAGTTGACCAGAATTTCGAGGATCCTGACATGAACCATGAAGAGGAAGATGACGGCAGTAATAGGAGCGACGATGAAGAAGACACAGACAATTCTTCTGATGTTGCCATGGTCCCAATGGCTGATCTCTTGAATGCAAGATACCAAATGGCAAATGTGAGTGTACTTCTGTTGAGGGTAGCATCACTAGTCACTGACTGGATCAGGCCAAGCTTTTCTACGAGAAAGAAGTACTGAAGATGGTATCCATGAGGCCGATCAGATTTGGAGAACAGATTGTACGTTAGCAGTCAGTGATTGCTACCAAATTGACCTCAATTTCTAGTGGAATACATACGGTGATCTTCCGAACGCGGAATTGCTTCGTCGGTATGGTCACGTTGACGTACTGCCTGGAAGAATTGGAAACCCAGGAGATGTTGTGGAGATCAAGGCCGATCTGATCGTGTCTGTGATAAGATCAGACATCACCAAAGATGACCAAATAAAAGAAAGAATAGACTGGTGGTTAGAGCAAGGCGGTGAAGAGTGAGTATCACAATAAACGTCCGATCCTTTCTCATAGGAAAATGTAGCATCTTTGTCCTGGACTATGACTTTCAGGTGCCTAGTGTGATGATATCCTTTACAAAACTCTTCCTCCTTTCAGAACGGGAGTGGGCGAAAGTGCGAGAAAAGTCAAGGCCTCCCAAGCCAAAGCTCGAGGGGCCACTTTATGACATCCTGATTTTGATTATCGAGCGCCGGCTCGAAAAATATCCGACATCGTTGGAGGTAAGCAACTCTTGTGCTGCTGATAAAGCCTAAACTCAAGAACCTGCTTAGGCTGATCGTGTGTCGTTGAATGGTCCACTTTCTCTGAACAAACGACAAGCTCTAATTGTTCGTGCCGGAGAAAAAGATGTTTTACATGGCTGTTTGGAGAAATTAAAAGGCCTTAAAGATGGAGACAACAGCAGGGCTGTGACAGAAGGGACCAGAAAACGGAAAGTGAATTCTAGCGACTCTTTAGCGAAAGGAAAAAGAACCAGGCATTGATGTTGGGGAAATTGTATCTCATTAAAATAAGGTCCAGCGGTATGCTTGGTGCCCACTTATCTGCCTGCAGTGATACCTGTACAAGAATGAAAGTCATTCTTGCGGCTGTGCATAAGATATTCTGGTTATAGGCTTGCACCATCACTATCCCTTACATCCCCTCTATGGTAGACAACAACAAGTCGGACGCCCGTGATGGAGGTTATGTTATAGGTGAACCCGGAGGGGTAGTCAGCGTTCCTACCGAGGACAGAACATCGTCTCTACCCCTCGTGTCAGCTGCTACCCAACCTACTCAACATGGTATCCCGTCTTCACAGTCTCCTGTATCTGAAGCTACAGACACAGTAACATCTCAAAATGAACCCAGGGATCCGCAGGTTGCATCATTGAGAAGCATCTTCCCAGACTACGATGAGGCCATTCTGTGCGTCTTCGGTGGATTTTCATCTACAGATGGACTGATAGCTCGATTTATCCAATTTTGCTTGCGCTTCGTGTGGAATGCGGGGCCGATGGACATTTTGGTATCGTTTGGATTTGTATGTGGACTACGGTCAGTCAATCGGTCCTGGAATCGGTGGGTGGTGATCAGGATCGCGCTATCGATCTTCTCCTCGCAATGAACGACCCAGACTTCAGGAGCGAGGCTATGCCTCCGACACAGCAGCTCCAGATGGTGCGTCAATAGGCGTTTCTTGCTCTCAGGATATCACAAAAGTTCATCCCCGTGTGAGGTTCAGACGCAGGAGGACTTGGACGAACAATTTGCGAGACAGTTGATGCTCGAGGAACAGCAACAAGTTCAACAACAGCAGCAGCATCGTTATCGTAGCTCTCGCGTGCGGGGACAGCAATCGCAACAACAACGGCAGCAGATAGGCTCTCCTGTTGGTAATAAAGACACGATGTCGGAAATACAGGAGCAGGTTAATAAATACACTGAGAGTATGTAAAACTGATGGAGTTATACTAATTTTTATCGAATGAGCTGACGACTTCGTAGTTGGAAAGAAGAATTTAGCTGCCCTAGTGTCCAAAGTGAAAGCTAAAATCCAGGAATTTGATAAGTAAGTTTCTTGCAATCCTGTGCGCTGAATGAAATCCGTTTATCTTGTTCTATAAGGTCAGACACAGACGTAGGTGCATCCAGTGTCCAGTCGACAAGGAGTGGTGTCGAAAATCCTTCATATCACGATCGTCAATCAGCCTCTCTGCCAATGAATTACCAATCATATCAAGGACATGGTGGGGTGTATAATCATTCCTCGACTGCTCTCACCGCATCGCAACCGGTGGAATTTTCGTCGTCCAATCAATTCACTTCACTAACTTTGTCTGAGGAATCCGAGAAAAAACTTATGCAATCATCTGTTCCCGTTCAAGGGTACGAAGTTGAGCCGATACCTCCGAGCACTAGCGGTAAGTTAACACATATTCTAGCAATGTCATCTAAGCCACGCACAGATGCGATTGCTACGAGCTCCACTCCGATAGCACCGCAGACATCTACACCAATTCCTTCACGAGGTCCTAACCCGGCTAATCCTATTGACGGAGGTTTGGGGTTCATAATCACCTTGTAGAATGGTCTGACTTACCAGCTTGTTTCAGGAAAACTTGGTCTCTTGCCCAAACGGCCAATCTCGTTGATTAGGGATCCTCCCGGGACTCGGCCACCGACACAAAAGCGGGACTCCGATTCCGACTCATTAGAGTATGCAGAGAATCCTTTTGACGACGACAGGAAATGACATAAATGGATACACCTCTTTTGTGCTTACGCCAATAACTGTTTAACATATATTCATTTATTTTTGTATCTATAATTAGTCCATCAGTGGATTGACGAACTATACTATTAGGCAAAACGAGATGCAACAGTTCGCACGACATTCATTGTATCGGCAGTGAAAGGGCTGGCATTGCCTGTCATGAGCAAACCAACTGGAAGTATACAGTGAGAGAACTTGAAGAAAAGTATGATTGGTTGGGCCTACCAATGAGTCCGAAAAGACCAAGAATACTGCCGAAGACCTCAACAACGAGGATCTTGACAAAAAGATCTGGGTCTGCAGCATCCGAAATTGCTGCAGTTGAACCAGTAACACCTACGCAGACACCACAGAGGAGATTGCAAACTCCGACGGTGAGGCCACCCCAGAACAATGCGAAACCTGCAATTATTGAGCACATCAAGAGCCTATAACTTCCAAGCGCACCTGTGAAGAAATTATTGCGGGTATGGAGAAATTCATCAGGGACGTGTTGAAGATTCCCTGAATATACGATGCCAATAATCTATCCAAGTTGAACAGGTCACACTGATCGATATTGGACGAGACGTACAACACCGTAGATGGCAACAACTTCACAGAAAATGATACTGTGTCATGTTGGACGAAGGCCAGAAGACTCAAAATTGAGAGTGGGATGTACCTGATCAAATTCTTTGTTGTGATTCGCGGTGACCTGACACCACCGCCAATGATGGATGAACCGGTGAGGAATATTCCCCTGCAATTGTGCCGGTCATGGCACAATCATGGTAAGACTTGCAACAACATACCACCCTGCTCCCAGCACACTCAGACCGATACAAAGGCCGATTCCTGTTGCCCCCCAGGCATACGGATTTGATTCTTGCAGGAACTGTCCAATATCAAAGCGACCTGCAAGCAGGGTTTGAACAAAGGCAACCATTAGAGCTCAAGCGCACCTGTCAACAAAAGATAGAGCAGAAGGAGGGTCAGGAGAGATGGTGGGAGGCCATAGGAATAGTAGCTATAGCCCATTAGCAGTGATGAATATGAGTTAAGGACTGTTGACAGACTGATACCTGTTGGTCTTTGTTTGGGCTTTCTTGGTCATGTATCACCTCCTCAAGGGCCTTCACCAGTACCTCACAAGAAAAGAAGAATTCTCTGTCATCATAATTGGCCTAGACGGTGCTGGAAAAACTGTGCGACAAGGTGCCGTTTCTCGAAATGCACTGACCGATGCAGGGATAGACTTTACTTGAGAAAATTAAGACGCTGTACAATGACGTTCCCGGCTTAACTCCTGACAAGATTGGTCCTACTGTCGGTCAGAATAGTGCGCAGGGATCCATTTTGAGCGGCTAGCACTGCGCTCATATTGGCTTTCAGCCGGGAAGATAACTTTGCCCTCTACCATTCTCCAATTCTGGGATCTCGGCGGTCAGCGCGGCATTCGTAATATCTGGCATCGATACTATGATGACTGCCACGCGGTCGTATACGTTATTGATGCCAAAGATCGTGAACGGCTTAGTGAAGGTTGGGAGGTATTTGGTATGTCTTTACCTCACATCTTTTCTCTTTTCCTTCCCTTCTTGTATACTATTCCCGCCTTTGAAAATTCTAATACAATTTCCCAAGTGGTTAGACTCAGTTTTATCCGCACCCCAGATTCTTGGTGTCCCTCTTTTACTACTTGCAAACAAACAAGATTCACCGCAAAGCTTTTCTGTCGACGAGATTAGGCACGATTACGAAGATTGGTATCAGCGGAAATTGGAAAGCGCGCGAAGAATCTCAAGGTATGGTGAGGGCGAAAATGAAACTACCGCTCGAAGACAGCGAATTGCGAGTCTGGATGTTATGGGAATTTCTGCCCTGGAAGGGTAAATCTGACACTTGAATTTATTTTCTGAATCTCGGTTGGCTTATGAAGTTACTAGAACAGGTGTGAGAGCTGCTGTAGATTGGCTTTTTATCCGCGTACAAAACAGCCGAAGGTACATTCCTGAAACTTTTGATTTCGAGCTTAAGTGTTTGTCTGACTAAATTCAGAGATGTGGGTACCAGTGGGACAATGTAGGCCGTTGAAATGCCGTTCAGGTCGGAAGTGTAATTGCTTTCTGCTGAGATTATTTTCCCATTGTTCGGATATTCTAGCTCCACTTTTTGGCATCGTTTGCCTTAACGAAGAAACCATCGCTGAAAGCATGTACAATAACGAAAACAATTTAATGGTGCTGAGCTGCCAAAACGAGACCATTGAGCCATAATTTGCGAGTAGACCCTTGCCAATTTGGCTAATACTACTCCAGAGCTCCTTCCAGCCATGGTAATGGTGAGATGCTCCCTCATCACAATTTGAGGGAACACAAAGAGACCAGCTATAACGATTCTCGCATCAAGTATTCGCTGACCAGTGAAGGCATCTGATCGTCGATCATCTTGTACATGTCTCGTTTGAGTTCGACTGGCTTCACGCGGAAAGGCAGGTCCATCATTGAGAAGGAGTCAGATGAATCCGTTCGTCTCGGGATTCAGATTCGAGCATGGAAGATAGCCTCTGCGATGCATGGCACCGATGTGAGCGGGATTCCCACTAGAATTATATTGAATTGAAGAGGCACCATGACAGTATCTATAAAAGATTTCACTGGGAATTAAATATGATTCGGGGTTCTCGTGTTGGAAAGCAACTGTACCGGCGAAGAAGACAACACCGATGCGGATACCATGAGGATGCCCTGGAACTCGCGAAGAAGATGAAGCGATCTGATAATTCCCAAAATGGTGTGCTTCGAAGTCATGTAAAGAGGTGCTAAGGGTGTTGGATTCTCTGGTACTTCATTGAAAAGGAAAAAGATGAATGGCCCAATAGGAGACTGGAGATCGTTCTGCTTCTGGTTCAATTTGAGATAAATGAATAGTTGGGGTGAAAAGAAAGTTGACGGAGATGTGGTGTAATTGACTCACTGTGAAGGACCCTGGCCAGGTTGACAATTGGTCTATCGGTCTCGTTCTACTGAGCAAAACTTTGTGGCTTCTGTGGCATCGGTATCTGTGGTATGCCCAAAAAAAGCAAACCCGGGTGGACTGTTGTAGAGGAGTACTCACAGCAGTATCAACAGGAAATGAAGGATGACTTGAATATCGTCGCATTCCGCAAGTATACGGAAGTAATTTGCCTATACATACTGCGCAATGCATGAACAATATGCGCTCGTACAATGTGAATTACTCTGTTGTTGTTACGTCTTAGCGATAAGTAGTCCAGTAACGCATCATATCCAATGTCGACGATCCCTATGATTATTATTGAAACGTGTAAGGAACTCAGCAAAAGCCTGATCTCAAAGAGGACATTCATTAACCGATCATGACACTTTTCCCGAATGCGCTCAAAAAGACCCTCCTTAGGAACCTAAAAGCTGAGATTTTGTAGAAATAATGGTTGCATAAGCTTGATGGTCAGTGAGCAGCCGATTTGCTCCTCAACAGTAGCTCTGCTAGGCAAGAGTTCATTGAATGAACTCGAGGAACCGAGGTTTAGTTTTCGTCTTCAGGATGTACCAGAGAATGTAATATTACAGAAGAGGCCAATCAACTTGTTTTCCAAACTGTTGTGTGAGTATGGTGAATGAGGCAATGGGCAGTAACTTATGGCATTATCATTTAGGTACGGAGATTGTGAATGTTTAGTGAAATCTCAACTGGGTCAATAGGCATTCGGAATGCAGACAAGTAAGCCAGCCCCAGCCCATGATCCACAAACAATAGTCGGGAGGCTTTTTCAGTGATGATCAAATGGCAACGTTCTCCGAATTCTTGCAGTATGTTTAAAGCCAGCGTCTCAAATCATTCTATCAGAATAATTATGTGGGACATATTATTTATTGATCATCGCGATGAATCATCGAATACGTAGGCAAGATGTGGTATAGATTGTGGATATGCAGTCGAACTGAGTATGCGTAGGTGCAGGGGATCAGGCTGTAATTAGACCTGAAGCCTCAGTTTCCACCACAAATGGACAGGCCTCGCATTTCCTCTAGCCCACTGACCACCTGTACACAGATGAATGATGCACTGAAGACCAGAGAAGGATGTGAACATACCTGTGCGTCAAGTTGTCCAGCAGCATAGTCATCTCTCACGTTATCAGCAAAGTATCTAGTAGATACACAGGATTAATTGGCAACATCGAGTGTTCTGTGAAAATATACCGTTGCACACCACTCAGTTTCTCGTAGCCTTCTTCTGCAAACTTGTATTGCATACGAATCATAGCTTCAAAGCTAGGATCAAAGTAGGGAACTCGTAGTTCTAGCAGCTGGGGAAGCTCCGAGATTAGCTGATCGTTTAGAATGTCAAACATCTCTTTGGTTTCGTCATGTTCCTGTTGCGCCTGGTGGAGCAATGTCAGCGCGGGCATTTATAGGGAAAATACATACACGGGGAAGTTTGGTGGGATCTTCGCTCGGTTTGTCAATGAGCTTCCGCAGTTTACTGCGTGCAGAGTCATAATCCAACATCTGGAAGACAATCATTTTGTTTGCGACTTGGGCAAGTGAGATACACTTGTCATACTTTCTTGTTTCGTTTTGTTATGTGTTCATTCACGACAGGAAGATGAGAGCACATTTTACCCAATGGTTCAGAAATAGTTGTTCGATAAGGCCCATCCTTGTTCAAGTCAGTGAAGAGTCCGTATAGGAGAGAGAAGCTTACGAGCTCTCGCGTGAAGCTTGAGTCGAGGTCATCTACAGAACGTTTGTACGCGTGACCAGCCATGGCTCCTTCAGATGTTCGATCTGCGGCGCTATAGAATGTTTGAACAGTTTCAGCGATGCGTGATTGCGACAAGACCATGTCTAATGTAACGCCATAAAAATTTCAAATTCTAGAAGAGGAAACAGCACACACACCACGCATGGCATCCCGGTACATCTTGGCATTTTTCTGGAGTGCCTGGCAATCCTTCTCGAACCTAGGGACAGTCAGATACCATCAGCTCAAATAAACAGAGATGATATAAATGACAAGTACAATCTGTATTTAGCTTCCTCTTCCTCAAACTCTCTATCCACAGTGCGTTCAATTTGGCCTGTCTTCTGAAGGAGCTTTTCACCGTGGTTCAAAAATCAGTGGTGGTCCAAGCCTCAGGGGTATTGAAGAGGCTCACAGTAGTCCCCGCTCTGTTCATAGACTTCTTGAAACTAAAAAAATGAACATCGATAACAACGAGCAGAAGCATTAGACATACCCAGCCCAGCTCATGTTGTAGGGAGATGAAAGGTATCGTTACAGTGAATTGAAGATAAGTGCTTATATAAACGGGCTAAAAATAACTACGATTGAAAGCGGAGATCGAGCAAACTGGCGGCTCCAACTATTCCGGCGTGAATAAGACATAGCCTGCAAAATGGACCGCTCCTCAGTCGCATGCTTTCTACCCTCAAGGGCTTTCTTCGTCGTTACTTGCACAACACACATTTGATGGCTCATATCAATGCCGGAGTCAGTTTGCGGCGCAGCACAAGACTATCAAACTCCAGAAACATAGTCTTGACTAGTACACATACTACCTCCTTTCTTGAGACGGGAAATTCTTCCATACTTTCTCAGAGGTGTGAAATTGCATCTACAGCAGAAATTGGCGTTGTAGACGATGAATTCATGGAGTTGGACCCATCAGCGCTGGACATGACGGCACTGGAGATGTCGCATGAACAGGTCAGACAGGGCCCAAAGACAAAGAGAAAAGTCAAGAATAAGAAGCGCAGTCTTGGTCAGATAGATGTCAACGACCATGGCGAGGAATTTGTTCCTGATAAAAAGCCTCGCAGGAAACAAGCACCAAAACCCGAGCCTGTGTACGTGATCCCCGACGTGGAGCGCAAAGAAACAACATTCAGAGGAAGGCTTGGTCCGAATCACCTTTTCCTCGTTTATGTGTGTGGACTTATCCTTGTGCAGGTTATGCTTGTCTCAATACCGTTCTCCGAAACAAGAAGCCTGCAAGTGAATCTATCTTTTGTTCGCGAACTTGCAGGTATGTCTAAATACAAATACATCTAACAAATATGATGATTCAAATGCATGCTATTAGGCTTGACAGCCTCAACAAGAACGGCATTGAATGGGTCAAAGAACTTGGCCGTCAGAATGTTCGAGATCTTATCACGATGATTCAGTGGAATGAAGATAATGTGTGTACGCGTCTAATCAAATTTCTACGGAGATTGAGCATAATATCAGTTAATCCGATTTCTTCGCCTCTCTTCCGAGATGTTTCCGTTCGCATCGCACGAACAATTTGGCTACTCGCTTGAATATTGTGCTGTGCTTCTGAAGGAAGCTGGCGATCTCGCGAACAAATATGGCCACAGACTGACAACTCATCCCGGTCAATTCACCCAGCTGGGTAGTCCAAAGTCAAAGGTCGCCGATGCAGCCGTTAGAGAATTAAATTATCATTGTCAAATGCTTGACCTTATGGGTGTCGGATCCGATGGTGTGATGATCGTTCATGTAGGCATCATGGAAGTCATTTTAGTGATATATCTCAGATTTTACAGGGGGGTGGGACATACGGTGACAAACCATCGGCCATCAAACGTATTAAGAAAACTATATCAGAAGTGCTGACTTCGGATGTTCGGGCTAGGCTCGTGCTGGAAAACGATGAGGCGAGCTATTTCTTGATTGTCCTAGAAGGTGGCTCAAAGTTTATCTAGATATGTTATAACGCTGAGGATCTTCTTGCAATTTGTGAAGAACTTGACGTTCCCCTTGTCTTTGGTTGGTGCTTAATCACGTTTTCCCGGCTATCACTCTTGACGCCTGGATTAGACTATCATCATGACATGCTCAATCCTTCTTCCATCCCACCATCCGAAATCATCAAACGCGCAGACGTCATATGGAAGCGGCGTGGCATCCGACCCAAGCAACATCTCAGCGAACCACGGCCTGGAGCAGTCACTCTGATGGAACGCAGAGCCCATGCAGATCGCTGTGAAACGCTTCCTGCCGATCTGCCAGATGATATGGGTAAATTTCATTCTTCCTTTTTTGACCAATGTAGTCTAATATATCCCTTTGGCTTAGATCTGATGATTGAGGTGGATATTTTTCTTGCTGAATTGTTTTTAATAGTAATATCATAATAGGCAAAGGATAAAGAGCAAGCCGTCTTTCACCTTTACAGGATTTATGGTTTAGCTCCAGTCACGCACGGTAATCTCATCTAGATGATCCATCTGCTGGGCTGATGGAAGTATAGCAAACCTCCGACCTCCAAATCCTAATCCAACCAAGGAGACTAGTGGTCGTAAATCGAATAAACGGGTGACAAGGACCCGAACCGCTCAGCTTAAGGAGGATGGGCCGGGAAGTAATGATGAGGGACTTAAAGATTCCCCAGTCGACCAAGATGAGGGGTCAGACTGGGTTGAGGACTTACCTGAACAGAGTTCGCAGAGATCCACAGGGCTATCCCAAAGTTAGGCAATGGCCGCGGAGTCAGCAGATGCGAAAATGTCTCGTTGATGAGCAACTACACGACGGCAGATCGGCAGAGGAAACGCGACATAAAATGGAAAAGGAGGCGGATGACACCACTGAACTAGAAGACATCCAAACAACAAAAAAGGCACCTTCACAACCTGAGAGCCAGTGGTTGATGGAAACGGGTATATCAACTGTTCTATATGTATTGTACAATGCAAGCTACATAGCTATATGAACACAGTCAGATTGGCTACAATATCTGATTACTTACAAAACAGCAACTATCAGTATAGAAAAAGACCAAAGAGAGGTCCAAGATTCAACTATCTACATTAACAACAAAAGCTTACAGGGGAAGGTGAATTAAGACTATTACCAGAATGGTTCAGGTGAGAAACCAGTAACAGCTAATGCACCCATAAAAGCCATTTCTAGCACGGCTCGGCCAATAGGTGTCAAACGAATAGGAGGTTCATGAATTGGAATTTCTTCGCTGGTGGCAATAAGATGATCAGGATTGATATGCTTGACCGAAGTGGGCTCGCGAAACGGTGCGATGATATTCGTATCAAGCTGGTTGCTTCCACTGCCTGACGAGACACTAGCCAGACTGCTTGTACTACAATTACTGCTGGATAGTTTCTTCATGCGGCCAGGACCAGGAGTGACAGCAGCTGATCCTGAAGGAACAGAATTGTCAGAGCCTGATAGAACTTCTTCTTCCTGGGTTGCCAATTTCATCCTTGCGAAACCTTCGGGATAAAACTCCACCGGGTGATCGCGGGACTGATAGGAACCAATAATACAATCGAAAAAATCCTTGCCCTTGGCTGTATCTTTGCCTTTCTCCTTGCCCACATCCTTCTCTTTTCCTTTGGACTTGGTATTACTGGAGCGATCATTGATAGGTATACATTCACAGGCCTCTATCAGAGGTCCCATGACGCTTAGGCCATTCTCAGGAACACGTACATTGGAACCCTCAAGGTCGTCGTATGCGATGGTACGGGCTCCAATGTAGAATTGACTCATAAGAACGTTGCGTTCGTCAATATAGATACCGTCTTGGGAGGATGTCGGAGAACCGCGTGATACCCTGGATTTGTCCTTGCTTTTACCGAACGTTTCCGACGGGTACCATGGCTTGTAATAAACTATGAGATAAAGGCGATCTGCAATACCGATTGGTGGAACCTTGAAGGGATGATCTTTTGATGAAACAGGGTCAGTTTCAGAGGGCCAGAGGGGCAGGAGCATATAAAGAGCGTCGTCGGGGATATCAGTGAAAACATCCTTCTCTTTAATGTACTTGCGTTCTGTACGGGAATGACGAACTTGACTCTTCAGCGCCTTGCGTTTCCGACTTTCACGAATTTCTCTTCCAGAAGGAAGCAACCCAACATCCTGGAATGAGGTATTTAGTCCTGCAACAACTTGCATTTGTATATCAAAGTTACTCGGACGAGAAGGAGCAGATAACCAGGGTGGTTGATAAGGTGTATCAACACGAAGTGTACGGTGAGGAGCATTGCGTCCACTCAACCATGGAAGAAATCCACGGAAATGGATGTCTTGGTGGATGGCAAACGAGTCAATGGATTCCGGAGGCAACGTGTGATAAGCTTCACTGTGTGGTGTACGCCGGCGTCGACGAGGAACTAGGCCAAGTTTTTCATCTTCTTCATCAATGTCTTCTTCTTCATCGTGACCATATCTATGTTCCCCCGAGGAGGGGTACGCTTGGTTTGCATTTATCATACGAGGAGTAGGGTGTTGCATTTGTGCCGGCAAGTTGTGAGGAACTTGTAATTGCATGGAACAATCACCCTTACGAGGCATGTGCTGTGCAAGCGCACCTGGTAGTTCTACATGTAAGTTTTCAGGCGGAAGAAAGTCGATCTCAGCTCCGGTCTGAGCAATTTCATTGGGTGGGGAAGTTGACGGGCATGAGTGGTGAGGTACAAGTATGCCGAGGCTGGCAAAGTCATTCTCGATTTGAGATAATTCAGATGCTTCCGAATGGTTTGTCAACTCCCGTCCTACTTTTCCTTTACCCTTGTCCTTCCTCGCTTTCTCTTCTTTTCGTTGTTCCTTTTCGTGCCTCGCCTTTTCCTTCATCTGTGCCTTCTCTTTGAGTCTGTCATCTTGCTCTGCCAAACGTTCCAAACGTTCTAATTCGCGGCTCCTGTGTGTTTCACCCAACAGTCCATGTGATTTTAGTTTCCGCGTAGTAGTGGTACTGGTGTATGCCTCTTGAACCTTTCGAGAAGCCAGGAGGATCATGGCTGTTTTCTTTTGATTCGCGTGGGTAGCATTCTGGTGAGGCTGTGCCTTTGAACTTTTGCGAGCTTCAGCTGATCTATACTGCGGTTTGTAATGACGGCTGAGCGAGAAGGCAGCGGCCCTTGAATGCTTATGGATTGTGGTTGTGGGTCCGCTATCATAGACAAGTCTAGGGAAGAACCCCTGAGCTTGTGTAGATGCACCACGAACATGTTGGACGGACAGTCGCTGTTGTGGTGGCCTATTTTCGCCACCTGAGACAAAATCAACCATTAACTCGCTGGAGAATGATCTCGCGCCTTACCTGGTATGCCCATCCTCTCGACCTTGTAAATCCCAGTAAGATCATTGTGCCAATACTCTATCTGTCCGATAGTCATTCCTTTCCATGGTTTTCCTTTCTTCAAGGGTCGCTCATGGAAAGGAATAAACGTATTGCGTTTCTTTGAATGAGCAGTCCCATCACCCTCTTCCTTCTTGAACGACCAATCCTGGTCTTTGTATGCCAGGGCATGTTTTTGAAAAGTATCGTTAATGGTAGAGGCAACGCTAGGGCGTCGTAGTACATCATAGGGTGTGAACCTTGACCAGAAATTGGGGTTCACTGGCCCTCTGGGTGCTGCGCCTACATCTGTAAGATCACCGCCTCCCTTGATTCCACTCGAAATGTCTTTCCATTCACTCATATCAAATTCGAGAGCTGTATCGTTGATATGAGTTGTAGGAGTGCCCCTGGAAACACTTGCGTGGTCGGGTGATGTTGCGAAGTCAATGACCTGAATAGAAGGATGAACTCTAACCGCAGAGGTATCAAGCCTATTTTGGATAGCTCTTCTCCGCTGACCCCAATCTGCCTCATTATTCGGAAGTGAAACAGCATTAATAGCAAGAGCAGTTGGAGATCTTGAGGACAAATTTGACGAATTAGGCGCACTGGGAGTGGGATACATGACAGTTGCTACACTATCTTCTCTGTCGCGGCCTTGGAGAAACCCCTCTTGTGCCCCTGGAATGGCGATAGGATTGCTTCCCCTTCGCTGTGTTAGATAATTGGCGATAAAATCTTGATCGGGCGGCATGCCCCAGTAACTCTGATCGAAAGAGTCTACTTCATCGATAAGGGCACTACTGACCTCAAGATCGGTATCGGAAAAATCTTCATCATCATATAACTCGTTTCGAGTGGAGTTGCTGTCCGTAGAACTAGAAGAGATTGATTCAACATATGGAAAAGTGTAGTAAATTGCACGAGGTTCATCATCAGACGATTGTTCTGATGACATTTCTGCTCGACTCTGTGAGCTATCTCTATCACTAGAGTTTACCAAGGAAGGTGTGGAAGTAGACTTAAGAGACCTTATTGTAGTTGTGTTTATCGGTGCATCACTTTGTATGGGTCGGGTATTGGCTGGCGGATATTGGTCAGATTGATTGAAAACTCGCGATGGATTGCTGAGAAGAGCTCCAGTATGAACGACAAGAGAGGGACGAGGTGTAGTATCAGCTTCATGAGGAGGAAAATCTTCCTCAGAGGAAAGAGGGTCAATTTGAGAAGAGGTTTCTGTCATAGAGGTGGTTCTGGGGGATCCAAACTTGAATGTCGCAAGCTCGTTTCGAGTATAGAACTCATCCTGAGTAGGCTGGGAAACTGGTCCTGGCATCCGTTTCGAGGGAGGAGGTAAGGTCCGAGGTTCTAAGAGCTGGTAGTCAAGCAAAGGCATTGGTCTGGAAGGAGGTAGTACAGTGATCATGATAGGTAGAAACAGGAATCAAAACGCACTGAACGGGCCTTTCTCTGTCAGACAACTCCACGCTCTGCACAATCGATGGTTGTCCTGAATGGCAGCCATCGCTTGAGGTTGAAATCTGAGTCTTAATATTCAATGCAGACATAGAGGATAACCGAAGCTAGAACACACCATAGTGGTGGGAGAATCACCACTGTCCGAGGTTGAGGAACTACTTCCTCTCCCTTTGGTTTTGGGTCTCCAATTGAACATGGAAAATGGAAAATTTTTGCACTGCTTGGGATACAGCGGCTATATGGTATCTGAAGCAGTGGGGAAGAAAGATCAAGAAGATAACGAGGGCCTGAGATTAGGGTATCAAGGCCTAAGAGAGAACAAGGACCGGAATGTCACAACTGATGGTGACGTTAGTACACCCGCACGTGGCATCTATCCACGCGGTAACTAGACCGGCAATCACCTTCTTATAGACACGAGATGTCTGTCTCTTCTATCGCCACCCGTCAAGATCCTCCGACTTAAAGATCTTGCTTTCTATGAACGAGAATGCACAGCTCCCTCTATATCTCGTGTCGGTACAAATATTTTCCAAGATGAGGCTTGTTTCCCAACCCTTCTGTATTGATTAGTGCCACGTGGCGTCCTGGATCATCCTTGTGTCGCTAACTTATCTAAGATACCTCGGATTGGCACATACGCTCATTCGACTGGACCACTAGCATCTGCACCTAGTCTTTCCACGAAAAAGACTAGACATTGTTTTCCACACGGAACTTATTTGCGGCTTCCCACCCTTTCCATATCGGCATTTTTGTCGTTATGAACTTCGATCACCTCAATTGACCTTTTCTGTGTCTCGCCATATATGGCGTAGTACGCTGTCATACTCTCCGCTTTTTCAATCTCTAACTCGTCAAAAGTCCGATGGAGGCAATCAAAAATCAAAAATCAGACAAATCACAGATATCGAGGCTTGCTATCTGGACGCAAGGTCGTGTGAGAAATAGACTGAATGGGGATTTTATGAAATGCATATACTGTCGACACAACATGTCTTGCATCTTCATATTGAGGGCAATCCAACTACCATTAGTGACCGTTGCAGCGGAAGTCATCAAATTTGATATTCGGTCATGGTAGCGATCCTGAAAATTGCATAAGAAGCTTTCGCTGCAATAGCGGGCTCCTCCCAACTGCGAGTTTTCAGATTTCTAACCAAACCATATCTTCTTCCTGGTATGGCATGAACATAGTTAACTATGTCCTCATGGCTCCTTAAGAGAGTCTAATCTGTCGGAAACCTCCAATGGGTAACGGGGGTTGGTCCGCATCAGCTCAATATTTGTTCCTCAAGTCCATGCATTTTGCAACTATAGCCTAGTGATCTTGATCTGCTCCTCAAGTTCATGAGTTTTCACCTTGATGTCTTCTCTTTCACTGATTCCTCTCGCGCAATCGTCGAAGCTAGATATTGTACATTTAGCTCTTCTTACAATTATGCCCGTCTCTTTGAGCTTCTTTTCGATATTTGACTACCGCGAGGAGCATGGAGTGCAAGCGGCAATTGGTTCAAGTGGAATTTTTGGAGCTGGACCACAGAGATCCACATAATGAACCCCATATTATAGAGCCTAACCTTCGTCACAGTCTATCAGTTGTATGAACCTGGACATTTCCTTGTTCTACATTGCAATGTGGGTGAGTCAAGCGATTCATTCGAACAGAACGAGCCAAATTTGAATAGACACATTAGTCTAGGTTAACTTATAGATAAGTGGTCGTACAACTTTTCGATGAAACTGAGTAGACAGGATATCAAGGCTCTCTAATCCAACAACTCCAACAACTCCAGGGAGATCTCAGAGTGTCAGGCGTAAGATCTTGTATACACGTTCGGTCCGAATTCGTTAGCTTGCTACAACTACAGAATGCAAATCCTACATTTCACAACATTCGAGCGTCGTATCATTTCCGCTCTCTTGTTCGCCGTCTTGTCAATAGAAACAAGCGTTAAACATTCATCATTTCGTAAGAAATCTGAGCCTTCTTGTATTTGAAAGTGTTTGTAGATTCAAGGACTATCATGTCTTACACAAGTATTTGGTCGAGCACGAAGAGTTCTGGCTAGGCCTTAGGGAATACCACCCGGAAAACCGCATCATTTCAGTGCGGAGATTCTGACATGGGCCACCGATGCGAGGCTCAACTGTGCGGAAAACTTATAAGGCATTTGTATGATGCAGTGATATAGATGACTTTATATGACCTATAGAAATGTAAGTTCTACAGGCTATAATAAGTATGTGCTATAGGCGACGTAAGTATCTATTGTCCTCACCTCAGGAGTCACTTATCAAGGTAGACAACTGAGAGAATTAAAATATGCTAATGACTATATATGTGGAACTCAATGAAAGGTGAATAGGTCTCGAGACAGACTATGCGAGTGATGCAAGACATAGGAATGATGGTCGGGGTAATATGAATGATGTCAGCCTTGTTACAGTCCCACTCAACAATTGACACGAGGAATCATTGAAACTTACACCTTCAGACACATTATGAAAAAATCAGAAAGATGAATTCTGCATTGAAAATGTCGGGGCCTCCAATAGAAGACAGAGTAGGAAGTAGAAGTAGGTTCTAAAATTCAATTCATCTCAAGAATCAATCGTTCTCACAAGTTCTATCAATGCTATTGTCACTCTTGCTGTCGCAATCGTCACCGGGATTTTTCTACCGCGGCAGACCTACAGGTAAAGACGCTCCTGAAAGCCTCTCACTGACGCAATGTATCTTTAAGAGACACAAAATAAAACGGTAGAATGGATGTACGCCATCAGTATTCTTGTATACCTTTAGTTTGCAAAAAAGTTTATTTACAATGTTCTTTAATTCAAAGTATGTGGGATTTGTTTTGAACCAGGTACAGTAGGTGGAAAAATCTCAACGATCCGCTCTGCATCGGTCAGACTTGCGCCCAGGATGAGAACGAGTGTGTTTCATTCGTGAAAATGTATATAAATCACGCCAAACCTGGAGAATTGAAATGCTGTTAGAATCAACATAAGGGTTGTACCGTATACATATCCGAAAATCATGCAATGACCAATGAACCAGGGATACTGAAGATCGCCATTAGGTAGACATCAAGCCGATCGCTTCTGGGATTAACTGATGGATCAAGATGATGGAAGGATCTTGTTTTGTGATATAACACAGCTACTGCTGATTTCGTAGATGAAACCATGCTCGAGGATCGAATTATTGTGCATTGCTGCCCTTAGAGTATTCTAGATATTGACAATCTTGACTAATTATTGAATGAAAGAAGAAATTGAATGAAAGAAAGACTCGTCAAGTCCAGTTCTTTTTTGCCTCCTGTTTCTCATCTGAACTCGGAAACGTTGCAAAATAATCCTTGAGCTTGTCGATTGGGGCTTGAAGAAAGCTAACCAAAGTTTCATATGGAGGTTTATCGGGGGCAGAAGGATGAGACCTAAAACCACGGAAATGTACACAGAGAACGGTAAATCGAATTTCGCTCCTCACCTAGTCGGAACAAATTTCTTGGTCATCTTGAAACTTATAGCGGCATCTATGCTCCCAGGTGTACCAATAGCCTCTTCCAACAATGGGAGATCTTCATTTTCTTCACTGTCGTTGTGGGGTTTGAGATGGTCCATGATATCCTGCATTTTCCTAGAATGCTCCGGAGTACCTGATGCTAGATCCTCTAATTCATATAGCCGTTCTTTAACATACTATTGGACAAAGGTCAAGACTCAATGTATGAGAAAATGGTGGAACTAGTGCACCTGATGATCTAAGCGGTCATTATCGGCGAGTTTCTTGCCTTTCTCACCAAGGCGATTTTCCATTAAGGGGTACACAACTATCTCTTCACCTACTGCATGGCGTGCTATTTCCCAAGTGAAGAGGCGAGACCACCTTGCTTGAGCGGCCGCATCTCCGCTATTTTTCTTATATTCATCGAAATAATTATACATCTCGCAAGAGAGGATTAGCATATAATGAAAGAGGCAGTGAGAGCTACATACTTCGGCATGGTCATCCTCTATCGCTTGTTTCAGGGTTGTTCTTGCATTTGAAGCCATTGTTCTTGATAAATTGCGTGCGGTAATCTGACAAGACCCAAAACTGGTGCGAAGAGGTCGTGTAGCAGAGATATTGCAGGCGCGAAATGACGATACAAAAGTTTTGGAAAACATGGGAATACCTGAGAAAGACGAAACATTATATAGCGAGAGACTGATATGTCATAAACAAATGAGCAAATGACGATCCCAAGCCTCCTGACGTCATGCAAAAAAAATCCTTTCCAAATCAAGAACTTTGTCACATGATGTCAACGACCAAGCTACGAGTTCGTGTATCTTTCTATCTATGGTAGTCATAATCAGCGAGATCGCCTCGGTTCTGCTTCAAAACACCATCTTTAACAAGAACTCGTTTCTCATTTCATTGGCCTCAATCTCCTTCAACCCGATAGCATGGAATCTCGTCGCCCGTAACGGTATGTGTCGCTCGAAAATACGTTCCTGCACCTTACCAGCTTCTGGAAAGAGTACCGCAATAGAACCATAGCCCGTTTATTCCACAACAACCCTCATCATGGCTGCTACTTTCTCGCATTTCTTATCTTTTCCTTTGGAATCCTTCGCGACTCCCTGTATCATCAAGCACTTATAGATCAACCCAGAGTGCCTCTTCTGCCCGAACCTTTCTCCAAATATATCCCTATTATTTTGTTTTTCTCGGGCCAACTCTTTGTCATTACCTCCACATGGGCCTTGGGCGTTACTGGCACGTTCCTGGGTGATTATTTTGGGATTTTGATGGACCAGAGAGTTACTGGGTAAGTGAGAGTCATTGCATGATACCGACACATCGTGAATTTGCCTTCTTACAGCTTTCCTTTCAACGTTTTGGAAAATCCAATGTACGTTGGAAGTACTCTCTGTTTCCTTGCTACCGCTCTTTGGTATGAGAAGCCAGCTGGCATCATCATCACCCTCTATGTTTGGATTGTATATGTTATTGCACTCCGTTTTGAGGGGTAAGTATCCTCTGTTCTCCAAATCCAAAACTTACGCTGAGCATATTTTAGGCCTTTCACAACAATGATCTATGCAAAACGAGTCGAAAATGCCAAGAAATCTTCCTGATTCCTGACCCCCATAAATCACGCATATCTTCAACTCTCCTCAGTCACCGTTTCTTCTCGCTATTCATATATAGATGGCTTACTATCCTACTCTGATCTCTTGGCTGCTCTTCCATTAGTATGCCGAGGGCTGGCACCCCTGCCGATTCTTTTACCGGAGTGTCATATGTATAATTCGGTCATTAGTATAACCAATTTGGTGCTCTGAATCAATTATGGAGGTGCCATTATTCACTCAATATCATCCAAGGGCATTCCAATCAGTAAAACTTCTCAAGTTCCCAGGCCAGGTGGAAATTTTCGGTTTTGGTTTATCAGCAGTCTTTTGAAGTAAGCGTCTCAAGATTTTTTGAAACTCAAACTGCTTTGAATATAGAGAATATAGGGCTATATGATGTTTGGCTTGACCACCTTATCTGATTTCCGGTAAATCACCACATACTAGCTGGAACGCGTTGTGCTTGCAAAGTTCACGTTCAAAATCAATGCCTCGTGGGATCTTTTGGCCAGTCACTTGTCGCGAATCTCCGCGAGATTCGATCTGCAACTCTACTTTTCTTTACTTCAAATGTCCTCAGCTCCACCTCACTCATCCGAAGCGTCCCTACCTACTCTCAACAAACTTAAGATCTCTTCTCTCCCAGAGAACATTGATGCTTTTGAGATAGCGAGTGATTGGTTTACTTTGTTCGCAGACAGCATGATTTCAAACGATATCGATGGCATTATGAGTCTACTAGTTCAGTCCTCCTTTGACTCCGCCCGTCCGGATACTCACGACCAACCATCCGTCTATTGGCGTGATCTACTTGCGCTCACATGGAATTTCCGGACTTTTGAGGGTAGCGCTCGGATTCATAAATTCCTGACTGACCGACTTCGAACTACCAAGATCAGTAACTTGAAATTGAAAATAGCCAATGATGGGGAAGGACTGGCACCCATTTTCATTCATTCATATCCTGATCTCGCGTGGATCATGGGATTTTTCACCTTCGAGACAGATATAGGATTGGCCTCCGGTATTTTCAGGTTAGTTCCTATTCTGCACGAACAACAACAGATTCGATGGAAGGCTCATTCCATCTTCACGAATCTCGAAGACCTGAAGAACTTCCCTGAAAAAATTGGGAGTTTGCGGAACCAAAAAACTGATCATGGGCAGTGGCAGAACCTGAGAGAGAAGGAGAAGGAATTTGAGGGTTCTGACCCTACCGTTTTGATTGTTGGTGGGGGTCAGAGTGGGTTGGAAATTGCCGCTAGATTGAAACTCCTCGATGTTTCGACCTTGGTCATTGAGAGAAATGAGAGAGTCGGAGATAATTGGAGGAACCGTTATGATGCCTTATGTCTCCACGATCCGGTTTGTGAGTATTGTATGAATAGCGTACTATAAAGATCATGGATTCAAGTTTTTCTTACAGGGTACGATCATATGCCTTATATTCCGTAAGTTTATTTCGTCATGGTATCCCAAATGTCAAACATGAATGATCAGCTTTCCATCAAACTGGCCGACTTTCACTCCAGCTAAGAAGGTGAGCGATAGAAATGTTGATGTATTTTGATATCATATCTGTTTAGCTCGCGAATTGGCTCGAGTTTTACGCAGAGGTCATGGAGATCAATGTATGGACTTCTTCGAACGTGAAGCACATTCATAGGGACAAGATAACGGGGTCATATAGAGTAATTGTGCAGTGTAAGGAGGGAGAACGTGTTTTCGTAGTGGCGCACGTCATTATTGCCACAGGCTTTGCCAGCGGAGGAATGGTACATATGCCAACATACCCCGGAATGGTAAGTTCCCAAATTCATACTGTATTGAACCGGTCAACAATGAACGGTTCCAGGATAAATTCAGAGGCCAAATTCTTCACTCCTCCCAGCACAAATCAGCAACTGATCACATTGGGAAGAAAGTGGTTCTCATTGGTTCATGTACCTCCGGTAAGGCATATTCGCGTCTTGACACCCACAATTTTTGAATGTAAATAGCCCATGACCTCGGTGTGGATTATCATGATCACGGAGTCGGTGAATTGGGCTCTTTTTCGGCTTTGATATCTTGTTATTGAATTGTTAGACGTGACTATGTATCAGCAGGGATCCACTTATGTGATGTCGGCGCAGAAAGGGGTCAGGAAACTCGTCGCAGGTGAGAAAATACCTAAAATTAAGCATGAAAGTCCTTGATGTTGGCTCTAGGCTTATTTGATGAGACTGGACCTCCAACTGCTGTCGCCGACCGTATATCTGCTTCCTTTTCTAATCTCTTGAACCTCGGGATATATTATCGCGTTACGTCCTCTGTGGAGGAAGTGGATAAGTGAGTTCAAGTGTAATTGTAGTGCCTTGTATATCTTATCCCCCCTTGTAGAGAAACGTTGGATGAGTTACGTCGAGTTGGTTTCAGATTGAGTCGAGGGTACAAGGACTCTGGTTTTTTGTTGAGTGCATTTACAATGGCTGGAGGATACTACTTAGGCAAGCCAATTAATCCTACGTATCTTTCATATCTCATTCGTTCGAAGACGTCGGGGGTAGTCAATACGTCATTGATGGAAAGATTAAGCTGAAGAATAACACAACTCTGGAAAGTTTCACTGAGACAGGACTGAAGTTTGCTGATGGAAGCGAACTTTCCGCTGATGTCATTATCTTCTGCACTGGGTATATTCGATTGATCTGGTTCATTTATACGAGACTCATTTTTTTGCCTTGACCAGCCTCGGCAATGCTCGCGATGCAGTTCAGCACCTCGTAGATCCAGAAACGTTCGAAGATGTTGGTGAAATTTGGAATCTGAATGATGAAGGAGAGTTTAATGGTGTTTGGGGAGACATTGGCGTCCCAAAATTATGGTTTATGATGGGTAAAAATCAAAGCTTGATGAAAAAAAAACAGGATGTGTCGGCTGATTTGGATCTCACTAGGGAACCTTGCCTTGTGTCGATTCTATTCAAAACGAATGTCACTCCGTAAGATTCGACTTTATCTATATGCTGCTCCGTTTCCTCACTGCTGCATAGAAATCAAAGCCATCGAGGAAGGTATATTTGGTCAGCGGTACAAAGTGAAAGTGTAACTCTGGATGATGATAATACCCTGGGAACATTCAATAGCAAGAACAAGTGTTCAGACAATAAGATTTCATTTTTCTTGTGTCATCCACATTTTGAAGATAATTTTGAAGATGGCTCATCTGGAATTCAGGTTCATGCTTGAATCTTGACAGACACAGACACACCTAGCAAGGTTAGAACAACTGGAGTGACATGACGCCATCGTTGCACCTGTAACCGATAATGTGTTGATAGTTAATCTTCAGAGGTGAATTAGCACCACGAATTAAGCTGTTGAAATTATACATAGATAGATAGATCTTACGGATTCTCATCACAGCTAATTCGTCTTTTCTATTATGTCAAAATAAAAATCAGTTTCGTTGTTGGTTTGGTGTTGGTTGGTTCAGATTCTGGATTTTACATAAGCCTTGTCGTTGCTATCGTTGCAGGTTCTATACAAGTGTTTATATGCTTCTCACGTACAACCTCAATCGAGGGTAATGCCAAAGTAGTGTTTGAGCAGTGATATTATTGGTGATCCTGTCGGTGTCGGTTGGTGACTAGCAGCAACCACGTGGCAGCCTGAATGAGTTTCCGTTTCCATTTGGCTTTGATAGCATCCACTTTCAGTTCCGCATCTCTCCCAACAGATACAGTTTTTTGATTCCGTCAATTGTCTTTCTTATACCAGTGTATCTTTATGAATTTCAACCCTAATTCTCTGCACATTGTTTATCCCAAGTGATGTCTTTCAACGACTCGGCTAATGCTAGCTACGTGAATGGACATGGACATGGACATGTGAATGCGCAGAATACACGGTTACAGATCATCGACGACGAGAAGCATTTTAGGTGAGTTTCTTTTGTTCTGTATAGCCTCTACTGGCCATGACACCCTCATTGCAAAGTCCTGAACTGAGCAAGCAAATTCAGCAATGGGGCCTTCAAGATGCAGGGTTTAACTACAACCTTGTGGCAGTCTTCGGCTCACAATCAACAGGAAAAAGTGAGTTACCGCCATATGCCAGCTGAAGGACACATGCTGAGTCTCACTACAGGTACATTATTGAACAGACTGTTCGATACAACTTTTGACATCATGGATGAGTCGAAACGACAACAAACCACCAAAGGTGGATGAATTTCATAAATTTGGACAAAAGGACTTATAACGTCTCTCCTTTGTAGGAATCTGGATGTGCCGAGGCACAGCAATCAACCTGATGGTGATGGATGTTGAGGGAACTGACGGTCGTGAACGGGGTGAGGACCAAGACTTTGAACGCAAATCTGCCCTTTTCTCTCTGGCATCTTCTGAAGTCCTTATTGTCAACATGTGGGAGCATCAGGTCGGTTTGTACAATGGTGCGAATATGGGTCTCCTCAAGACCGTATTTGAGGTGAATTTAGGTCTCTTTGGGAAAGAGGGGTATGTTTATTTTACTTTACCAATTCCAGCAGCAAACTCATATATAACAACTAGCTCTGGCGGTCGCACTCTCCTCTTATTCGTCATCCGAGATCATATTGGTGTCACTCCTCTCGCCAACCTCCAGTCTACGCTGACTGCTGATCTCTTACGTATCTGGGACGGCCTCTCGAAACCCTCTGAACTTAAGGAGCGCCAACTTTATGATTACTTCGATCTCGAGTTCACAACCCTCCCTCACAAGATCCTGGTTCCTGAACAGTTTGAAGTCGGAGTGCAATCTCTCGGAAGCGGTTTGTTCAAAAGGAAAGTCCGGGTTATCTATTCAAGCCAGCCTATCATAAACGCATACCAGCTGATGGTGTTGCTTACTATATGGAGGGTATCTGGGTGAGCTTAATCCAGAGTCAACTCTCGCCTTCGTTTACTGACACCATCTGAAATAGGAACAAGTACAGTCAAATAAGGACCTTGACTTGCCTACACAGCAGGAGCTTCTTGCACAATTTCGTTGCGATGAGATTTCTGCAACTGCGCTCTCTGAATTTTACGAACAGAGCAAGTCACAAAAGAGGCCTGTAGAGGCCGGTCAAGTTGTCGAAGGTCTCGGTGGGATGATGAGGAAATGGCGGACACAAGCTTTGAGTAGGTTGAACCCATAATTCTGATCCTATGGTCTGACTCATCATATCGTACTTAGCACGATATGATCGCGAGGCTTCACGATATCACAAGGCCGTGTATGCTCGTAAACGCATTGACCTCACAGTTGCTTTGGAATCAACCCTTTCACCACTCTTCTTTGGACAGCTCAAGAACTTGCACAAGCTCTGTCTTGTCCAATTTAAGAAGGCTTTGCTTGAAGGACTGAAGGGAGAGGGGTATGATTTTGGTGATGTCGTGATGAAGGCAAGAGGAAAGTGGGAGGGGAGATTCGAGGATGGGGCAAGAGAAGCGTTCTTGGAAGATACCGACTGGTCATGGGAGGACGAGCTCGTGTCGCTGAAGGAAGAGATTGGCAGCGTCGCCGATCAGTGCAGGAAGGACGAGACAAAGAAAATGATCAACCAGATTGAAGTAAGTTGTTCTATGTATTTATCTGAGTCCATTGCTAATAAATCTACAGCGAAATATCAAGAAGCATATCTCAGAACCTGTGGAACTCCAGCTCAATAAAGGTGCTAAGAATATGTGGGACGAAATTCTCAGCACATTCAAAAACATCCTTGCCAAGGGGGAGAATGCATACTTGGTCAAAGCTACGAGTGAGTAGAAATATCATCGCTTGAGGCCATCTCCCTGAAATGGACCCTTAGGTTACAATTGCACTGATGAAGAGAACGTCTCATCGCTTGTCACCTTACGCAAGCGAGCCTGGCAGTGCCTCAGGACCAAAATTGATGAGCAAACTGCCGATGCGGTTTTCCTCAATAAGCTTCGATATCATTTTGAAGAAAGCTTCAGGTATGATGACCAGGGCATGCCGCGTGTATGGAAACCTGAGGATGATATCGATGGTGCTTTCAAGAAAGCAAAGGAGCAGGTCAGTCTTCAGAGTATCTATTGTCCATTTGCTTATCCGAACATGGCACCAGACTCTGGACCTTATTCCACTCTACTCGGATATTAAACCCCAAGATTCCACATTAGAGTTTACTCTCCCGTCGGAATCAGGCGACTCTTTGTCTGGCGAGGGTGAACTGGATTTTGATGCTTCCCTTACGGTGTTTTCTGCAAATAAACAAGCGGAATTAAGTAATAGATTTCGCAAAGACGCCGATGCGTTTTATGTCGAGGCAAAGAGGAGTACCGTTGCTGGCATCGCCCAAATTCCGACATGGCTTTATGGTGTCCTCGTGGTCTTGGGGTGGAACGAGGCTATGATGATCTTATTTAACCCATTATACTTCACACTAGCATTGCTTGTTGTTGCTTCTTCCTGGGTAATTCATCAACTAGGGTTGTCAGGACCATTACTCCAAGTGTCGAAGACAGTTGCTGGGGAGGCAGGTGGCTTTTGTTGATAATATGTTCGGTGACTGATTGACCCGTTGTTCGATAGATTCAGAATCAGGCCTCAACTAAGCTTCGGGAACATTTTTCGCAACCTGCGGCTACAGAGCCTTCGCGCTCAAATTCCATGCGTGAATCTCATGATGATGAGGAGCACATGCGATGACACTAATGACTTTTCGATTCAAGGCTAATTGTATTCCATTAACCCTATAGATGGTATTAGCGCACAACCACATATTACAGCTATGGCATTAGGTTTCTCCGTGGTTGTTTACCATCGTCTGTTGGAAGATTGTTTATTCATCGATGAAATAGAAATGGTACCTGTAATTCGAGATAAGGAGTAAGCATGTTACGAGTATTGTAAACCGCATTTTACAATCGGTTAATAGTCCGCAGGGGACATTGACCTTTTTGGAAGACTCGGAAATCATAGAACAGCTAGCAGACAATTCCATGAAAAAAGGCAGTCGATTTTGCTTCAGTGTTTACATCATTGTCCTTCCCTCACGCCCCAGAGAGCTTTGTCTGATTACAACAGATTCTAGTGTATCATACGCTCTGAACCCAGCTAGAAGGCAGTCTGTTTCCAGGCCAGTGAGATTCTATTTTCAGCACGGAAGTCTCAACTACATAACTACATAACCAATTTGGGGTGGTGCCTTCGCCATCATACCTCCTTCACCTGATTTTTCTAACTCACTTACTGCCCAAGTACCCTAGCACTCACCTTACGAGTACCAACTATAACTTAGCAGAAGTCACTTGCAAGATGGCCAAGCTCGACGACTTCGTACTTGTAAGTCCCGAAGAATGCAGTTGCGAAAGTCCCGACGCTGTGGTGCACAGCATCATCTCGAGGATTGCAGGCGACCAACAGCCAGCAGCATAAGTATCAACACGTATACAAAGCAGAACACCGGAGATTATCAATTATGGGGGCTATCTAGATTTGACGTAAGTTCTACTGTATGAGAGTCACTAGTATTTTTGACGGTGTCGTCATTTTTAGGATTTTATTGTGTTGGCCATGCTGTGGTAATGCTGTGACACCTATTCTTCGCATGACAGTTGTGACGACTGGTCTATTGTCCGGAAAGGGAACACAAAGATCCCGACAGGGCACAAAGACAATGGATCTTAGGTAAAAGAGTCTACACCAGTATTTTCTCTTCCTTTTCTCACCTTCCCCAAATTTTAGACTCTGGTCGCAGGTCGACACTGTCTTATGTCTACTCTCTCACACATCACTCCTTGGAATGCCCCACCGCCTAATTACGAGACCCAGCACACGACCATGGCACTTACACCTTATCTTCAGCTCCCTCATCTTCTTTCTCTGACGTGGCTCGCATATCCCATCCTCTCGCTCTTATTTGTTGCTTTCCGGCTCCAGCTTTCTCTCGCGGCAGCTCAAGATACAGTTGCATCTGCTAAAGATGATTTCCTGACAAGTTGTAGTGCTGCTGAGCAGGCTGCAACATCTACCGCTAGCATGCCTCGACTTTTGGCCATCGTGACGAATAAACAGTTTGCAGATGCAGTGAATGGAACGTTGGATGGAGCGAGATTTGTCTTGACGACTTCATTGACGGTTGTGGAGGCTGTTGTAAACTTTGTGATTGATTTGTACCGATCAACTCTATTGTGCTTTCTGGAGCTTGTTTTTCGAGGAGGACTCTCAATCCTAATCGGTGCTGTACAGGAGGTGAGTTGATGAGGTTCCATCCACTTTGCTTTGCTCATCCTTATTTAGCTCAATAATGTAATACAAAGTGCTGCCAGCAGCCTCCGGACAAGTATTCAAAACGATATCGTTTCCGCAAACAATGTTATCAAAGACTTTATTGATACTGTCAACAAGATCAACCCCTTCAAAGACATCCAAGCGCCCCAAATAACCGTTCCCAGTCTTGATGGATTGACAAATCTCACACTTCCTTCCTCCTTTGAAGACAACCTCACCAAGTTGAATGCTAGTCTCCCTACTGTCGCCGATCTCAAAGACAAAGTTGAATCTATGTAGGTATCCATGATTGTATTCCTCAGCACGAAAATATTCATCGATCTGCCAGTATCGATACGCCTTTTGAGCTCCTGAAGAAGGAAATTAATGACACATTTTCCGAAATTTCCTTTGACCCTTCTGTCATGCCTATCCCTGCTCAAAATCGTCTTTCATTTTGTAACGATATGGACACGTCTATCATTGACGACATTGGTCAGGATCTGATCAAGACTGCAAAAATTGGGATTATTGTCCTCATTATCCTCGCTTTCATCTTAATTGGATTGAATTGTCTTTTGACCTGGTACAAGTGGCATTGTCTCAAGACTCACTTGGAGTATACTCGCCAAGCCTGGCTTACAGACCCAACAATGTACCACACCCGGACTTCGACTGGGATGCCTCAGATGACTTTGACGGATCACAATCTTCTCATGCTCCAAGCTAATTCCTCTCATCCACTCATTACTCGCATCACGAACCGCCTTTCGCAATTGCTTTGCCTCACTCCATCACAGCACACGTACCTGCAGTGGTTTTTCCATTATGTTTTCCATCCCCCTGCAGCTGCCGTTTTCTTAATAGGGCTCTTTGGTTTTCTGTGTGTTGAGTTGCAGTTGCTAGCTATGGGTCCTCTTATCTCCAAGTATCAAGGCCGAGCTGCTACCACCGTTTCTGATTTCAGCAACACGATTGCGACTTCAATCAATGATAGCATGTACAACCAATCCGCTGCATATGCCAACGAAGTTAACGCTCGAATTGACGCAGTGCAGACTACTCTTAATGATGGATTATTTGGATGGGTTAACCAAACCACCACTAATCTCAATGCCACTGTCAGTGAATTCTACAGTGACATTGAGAACGCTGTAAATAGTGTCTTTGGTAATACTATTCTTCAAGAACCTGCCCAGGAGTTTCTTCGCTGTTTTATTGGAAGCAAGGTCGATGCCATTGAAAATGTCCTCACCTTCCTGCACGATAATCTCCATATCAATATGCCCAGGATGAACGACTCAGTTCTTGTCGTTTCTCAGGGCACTGTCAACGAGGCGGTTCAGCCTATTGCAGCAGCAGCTATCGGCGGAGGTTCTAATGATCACGACAGTCTGATTGGCAGGATCATCAACTCGTATGCGGATAGCCTGAGGAAAGAGCGGATCATGTTTTGTGTGTTCCTTGGTCTGTGGGGACTGGTTGTGCTCATGGGTACCGGTGTTATTCTTTGGCATTCTTATGGCCGGAGAATCGTAGAGAATCGGAGGAAAAAGAGGTGGATGAATCAAAGGAATAAAGGTCTTGATAGTCTGGTTGTATCTTTGAGAGGCTCCGGGACCGCTTCAGTGAACATTAAAGGTCACCTCTCGCCTACAAATCAACTATCTTCGTTTATTGACATTAAAATCAATTCAGGGGAGAACTGGGAAATTGACCCTGCTGAAAACCAAGCAAAGCACAAAGTCGAGCAAAAGAAGGGATTTTTGACCCTCACCAAAGAGAAGATAGTACCTCGTAAGGCTCCTCCTTCTTTCATCCCAACAGAACAGAAACATCGAACAACTTGGTTTGACAAAATGATCACTGTGATCGGTAGGAAAGGGCAACAAGAGACCTCTACAGGGGACCGCAGCATTGGAGAACCAGAGCTGAAATTCACGAGCTTCGATTTTGCAGACGCATTTCGGGAAGGCGAGAACGAATCTTTGATCACTGTTGTTGATGAACCAAAATCGCATTGGTCGAAAGCCACCACACAGGCTGAGACTCAGACTCCAACCAGCATCTTCAGCAAGTCGGCTATTTTCCGTCCCCCTGCGACCTCGCCATCGGTTAGCTTTGAAATCCCATATCCCTCCAAGTTCTCCCAGCCCAATGATCTGTCTCAGCCTCATCAACCGAAACTAGTTGGGGGTATGAACAGCGCTGACACCAGACATGATGAAGACGTTTGTGATGGCTTTCCTAGTCAATTCCAGGCTCGACTGCAACAGTCATCAGCTCCTATTCCACTTTACTATGGATTTGAGAACGGAAATTCTAGATATCCTGTGCCTTTGAGTCGAGGAAGATATCCCCAAACTCCCGTTCCTCCTAACAAATTTCCTGATGTTCAAAAACACCATCAATCGGTTAGTTTCCCTTCTATGAATCAAGGAAATAAGGCTGGCATTGGCACGGAAGCCAATATTGCGCCGCCAAGTGCATCAGGGAGTTTGGAGAGATTACTTACTGGGTCTTATGCTCTCCGGTCGGACCCGTCTCATGACATCTTTATCTCTCCCTTTGACGACGAACATAGAGTGAAGATTGATTTGCCTTCTATGACCCGGAAAAGTATATGGACGAATCATTCTGAGGGTGTTGCAATATGAGCTCGCTCGTTGAACTCTAATTCTAAGGAATACTGCTTTATCTTTTTTATTATTATTCAGGCAGTCTGAACCTTGATTCTTGCCAAGTGCTCAAATTGACAAACATTTATATTGCATTTATATTGTAGGGTTGCCGATATCATGTAATATGTAAATCACGACGACATTTGCAATGACTCGAATGACTTGATCTTGAATAGATTGTCCAGGGGCAATGATATCATCATTAGTGCATTAGTGGTTGTGACATAATTACCTGTCCGCCTCCCACCTGTGCTTTATAAATATTTCAAACTTTACTCACTATTGCAAACTACCACAAGCCATCCTACGTACACAATATGCATTTCACTCTTGCCTTCCTAATCTCTTTGCCATTGATCGCCAATGCCGGCCTCATTTCAGACTTAGATACTGTCCCTGTCCAAGCTCCGACTTCAGTTCTGGCTTCAGCTCCTGTTCCTGTCCCAACTACCCAAACTTCGTCCGTTGACTTCCCTCTGGACGCGAACCATAGAGAACTTGAGGGATTCCCTGGAAAAACTTCATTTTCGCGAAAACGCTCTCGAATGGTAAATCATCGCCGACAATCCCACAATGCGGATTTCGCTTCGTCTGGCTCGCCCCCTTCCTCCGACATTGCCTCAGCTGCAGATGCTGATGAATGATGCTCCATCCGTTAGCCAAGACAATTTTTATATCTTTATGATTGGGTTTTTGTGGTTCTGAACTTCGTGTTTATTTTTCGAAGATCCGTGTTTGGTGATAATAGAATCTGTTGGATCCTCTTCTTTTCAATGTTGGGAGAGACTATATTTTTTGAGGTTCAGACTCGGTGTTTTCCGTGAAATTTCCTCGTTCGAACTGTTTCTTTCCTCGAAGTAGTGGCTGACCGTTGCCGCCGTCTGCTTTGGAGCACGTTGACTTCTAACAAGGATTTGAAGATCATGTTTCTTAAATTTTACCTATTGTCATGTTGCTTCCGTGGCTCAGTTGGTTAGAGCGCCGGTCTCATATTCTAATATGACGCAAGATTGCTTGTGCTATCCGGAGATCACCAGTTCGACCCTGGTCGGGAGCAATTTCTTTTACCCATGTCTCCATACACACACAAATTACGACTTTGTGCATACCTGCTATTTTGTCTCAATCTTTGGTTTTCACAACGGTTCATCTCCAATGGGATGAAGACATTGTTCTGTACGGAGATGGATGGCTAGCCATAAGTCCCCTCCGTCGAGAGGCCGCAACAGTAATTCGAGTCCATCATCTTGTTGCAGAACATAAAGGAGTTTGCATGGCGTTTCATGGTCTAAATTCAAATATCGTGAAATTTCCCCTAAGTCTGTAGTTTTCTTTCCAGTCGCAGGGCGATAAATCTCCAGAGCATGAGAGGGCCTCGCAGCATCGCTGAAAGTGTCAGTTCACTACACAACGGGAGGCTATCCACAACTGCGAGTGTTAGTGCCTTCAATCTCCATGCGGACCACGTAGGGCTCTCGGACGAATCGCGCAATGTATCTCACATGGATAAGAGACCTTCAGGGCTTGGGCATCATTCATCGACTCGGGACATGGTCGAAAGATACGAGAGGATGTGTACTCCACCACCTGACGCGAGCAGTTCAAGAAAAGGTTATGGAATAGAGGGTTACTCCAGCCGCAGAGACGGCGATCATGAAATGCCAGTTAAGAAGGACAAGAATAAGTCTCCTTTACGACAGAGCATCCGTAATCTATTATCAACGCTCAAAAAGGGCGCAGGGAAATCCGGTGAAGTTATCAGCGCTGCTAAAGGTATTCGAAAACATAGTACAGGCGGACTTGTCTTGGAACGTCCACCTCATGTCCCTGAAAAAGACAGCGCTACTGGTGACCATCCCAGCAAACCAAGTAGAGAACAAGCAACAGAGTTATATCGACTGCCGGTGGATCAAGTTCTCAGCATCGATTGCAACAAGGCTGATTTTTCTGGACCAATCTGGTACTTGTCTAAGGCCTCAGACGGGGCTGCAATCGTGTGGAATTCATGCAACGGCGTCATTAAAGGCAGAAAGCTGAGCATCACTTGGTTTAGCCACGACGACTCCAATCATCGTGTTCTGGAAGTGGACCTAAGTCGATGCATTGACGTGCGGTCTCTCACGAATGGTGAAATGAATCAAGAAGATCTGGAGCTATTGAATGAACAAGAAGAAACGCACGGACTTAAAGTCCTCGAGCTGGTCTCACGAAGTCGCCAGACCGACAGATTTGCAGTGCGAAATTTTGGCGAAAGGGCTGCATGGGTCACTGCGCTTTGGTGAGGAAGACACAAGTGACCATATTCCTGACAATGTTGCTGATATCGTAATAGGGACTCGATCCTACCAACAGCTATGAATACAAAAGGCAGTCTTGGATCTCTTAAAGAACTAACACATAAGTTGGGCCAGCCTCAAGATGAAAGACGATCACATATTGGTCGTACGATGACTATGCATGGTGCTCCTAAACAAACAACGGTGGGCGTGCGCAGAGAGAGGTCCCTTCCACCTCTTCCGCCCAAAACACCACGCATGTTGCCGCCCTTGACGATCCCTCCTACTTCTCTGATCTCGAGAGTCGATATTATGCCAAGAATCGACTCAGCACTAACTCCCTCGCCTAGCGTATATTCTCCAGGGCCTCCACCACCTCCAGGCCTGCCAAGCCCGGCAACGAGTCCTTCAGTAACCGACCTAGGTCGCCGTTCTATGGTCAAACAGCGTTTGGCCGAGCTGGAGAAAGATCAATCTATGCAGAGCCCATCCCTGAAACGAACTAGCGGGTCCTTGTCGCCTTTCTCCCCAGTCAGCACAGCCGGAACAGGCAGAAGTGGATTCTTGAGTGTTTTAACATCAGAAGATGAAGTTGGACCTGGTGAACACAAACCTTTCGAGCATCTCAGAGAGAGCAATTTTCTTCCTGACCTAGAGGTATCGGGTAGGGCTGCGGAGGATAGGCCACCTGAGAGGCCCGCAATTGAACGTCACGGTAGCACCTGTTCAGAACTCCCCTATGCGAACAACGACTCTCCAGATGATGATCGGTTCACCAAAAATGAACATCTCAAGCACATTTCTGACGATCTCTCTATCATCAAAGATTCCATAGGTTTAAAAAATGGAGGGAAGACACTTCACCAGACATTGCTTGAGGTCGATAATTATTCCCATTTGACAAAACGAAAAGTGGAAGAGCTGGTACAGAAATTCGAATGCCTGCAAATGACATCATCTTCACCATCACCCTGCAGAGAAACAAGAGAAGTTCTGGAGGTTACTCGAGTTGAACTGTCTAGGAAAATAGACGTACTGATGGAAAGTCTCGGGAACATTGACAAAACACCAAAGGACGCTGGGACAGAGATCGGCTCATTACATATTCCTTCTTTGGTGGCGACTAAGGCTGATCTTAGCACCTTGGGGGAACAGCTAGGTGGGAAACTCTCGGCTCATTTAACCTCCCTTCTTGGCCAAGTTTCCATCCCAGGCTCTGCTGGCCTTTCTGAAGTACGCTTCAATCTGCATAAAAAAAATCTCAACCGTTAACAATAAAAATAGCTTTCAAAGATTAGAGCACTGATTGAAAGTGATGATGGGCAACGTGCCTTGCAGATTCGACAACAGGCAGATAGTGTCCGATATTTGAATGAACTCAATCTAGTGTGTAATTTTCCTGTCGATCGATGAGGTCTGATACTAGCCACTGTCAAGTGGCTCGAAAGCTTTGTCAGGAATGGGACAGCACAAATTAATGGTTTGGCGACGAACGTAGAACGGCTGTGTAGAAATCTTTGCTCGGAGCCTGAATCGTCACGAAATGGTATATTGAACGACATCTACACGGTCCTACTGGAACTTAGGAGTCGAAATGATCCTTCAACGTTGCGATATTCAGTAGATAAGCTTGCAGAAATAATCAATGCAAATTCTGTGAATACGATGAGTGAGCCTTTCTCTTCACTTCAGGGTTTGATTCTGGAGGTTGTGTGCAGATGTCCAAGCGTTAGCAAATCTTATGGAGCACCAAAGACAAGATCAAGAAGCGTTCTTGCGAGCTTTCACTGCCGGTTAATAAATTTTTGTATTTGTCAAGA
>Ga0153987_1000038_pt1 | contig 43212 bp, 53 predicted proteins | sample TSNC071MetaG_FD_102279 | JGI IMG/M metagenome (GOLD analysis project Ga0153987, IMG submission 102279) | Attine ant fungus gardens microbial communities from North Carolina, USA - TSNC071 MetaG | ecosystem: Host-associated > Fungi > Mycelium > Unclassified | place: USA: North Carolina, William B...
AAAAAAAGACAAGACATTCCTTGCGTGTTGTGCGAGAGTTCTCATGATCTACTACTGTGTCTGTTCGAAGTCTCTCTCTGGCTCTGATAAGAGCCAAGGTAAGCTCAGTGACTCAGATTGCCACTGGCTTCTATTTCCTTGGAGAAAATCTTCATCACATAACCTTTGGTAGCTCATAGAGGAGAAATAAGGGAAGGGGGAACCAGGTCTGAAAATCTTTTTTGATGGCGAAGGCCCATGTCCAGAGCTGGCAGTGGGAGTTTGCCAACTGAACTTGTCTAATTTGGTTGTACTTTTTTTGATCCAGCTCCATATTGGGGACAACATCTACATGACCTCGAGAGAGAGGACAGTCTGAGAAAATCTGTGACCTCAGATCTTCTTAGACTGCTTATGGGAAGTTACTCACTGTGTTTCACTTTTATTGTCTTTAGATAGAGATAAATAGAGATAGTTGTTGAGACAAGATGTTTGCAATGAGTTCTTAACAGTTCTTGGCTCAACAATCCAAGCGATGTTTTACTTGGGGATCGTCCTTTTCTTATTTCTCACTTTATCCTTCTTGCAAGTGAAATACGAAGAGCCGAATTCTTTTTCTCTCAAAGTCACACACAAATACAGACAGGGATGTTTTTTCAGCTCAAAGTTTGTTAGACCCCATTTGGTTATGGGTAACTTTCCCTTTTAAGGCAACATGGAATTCTTGTATTCTCTGTTATTCTTTCTTGTTCAGCAAGTGTACGCTGCGAGGATACGAAATAATGCAGTCTCTTCATGCCGAGGTCTTAATCGCGTTTCCACCATTTCCACCAATTCCGCCTGGTATTGAAATCACTCCCTACAAAGAATTTGAAGAACATGGTATCAGGGTAGAAAAAGATGGTAATGGACAGGAGGTTGATGGAGTTGGAATACCCACCGCAATTTTGCCCATCTATCAGGAGCCAGATTTTGATGTTAAATGGGATTCAGAGCCTTTCCATCGGCCAGCGCCACCAAGGGATGATCGTAGGTGTTGGTGGGAGGAATGGTCAGAACAGGACAATAAACGAGTTCCCATTGCTTTCCATCAGTGCGCTGTTTTTTTTTTTTGGCGAACACCCGATTATCGAACACTTGTCATCTAACAATCAGACAACAACGCGAATTGGACAGAATTCACTCTGCACTTTCCTGCTTTCGAGGATCTCGACGTTGGCCATCCGAACAGAATGGGAAGATAGGTCCAAAATATTTTTGGAATCAAGTACGAAAATCGTTGGACTTGAGATCATTTAAATCTTATTGTGCGATAGTTTTGCATCTTTATTGGCGTCATTGGCTATCCTCCTGTATGGAACCGCACGGACAAACCAAAGTCCAAAGAGGAGGAACCAGAGCTTATCTCTCCAGACTATTCTGACCAAGAAACTGATCAAAAGTCTTCGGGACCACCGGCGTCTACCGCTACGCATGTCTCCATTGACCCCATCTGGGAACCGAAGAGAAGGACTGGGGGCTTTGTTCGCCCGCCATATGCACATTGTAATGTGAAACCAATCAACATCGGCAGCGACGAAGCTGTCAGACAACTTTTGGAGCTAGATAGACTTCGTCGAGAAGAACATCTCATTGACTTTCTGAAGGACCCAGAAAAAGCTGTCAAAGTCTTTTTGAGTTCGTATTCCCGTGGTCAAAGTTTCTGGTGGTAATAAGTTGGATATGTGCATGTTGGAGTGAGTTTACTTACTCGTTTTCAAAAGGTCGGACCGCAATCTCGACATTATGCCGCGTGTCCTCTGCTTTTTCTTCAGGTTTATACTCAAAAATAGAGTCTTTTCTGGTGCCAAGGACGAGCGAAAGTACCAAAATGCACTCAAGATTGCCGAATCAGCTCTTCAGGAGCTCCCACTCACATCTGTCATAGCCAAGTTTCTTCTTGATCCATTTGGTGTTGATTGCTCAAAATACTGGGGTCAGCAAAGGAGACACAGTGTGTGGTCAGATGATGAAGATGGTGATGCCTGGAGTAAAACTGAGGATGTCAACGACGATGATGTTCTTGCCCCCATCCAATCCAGGACCAGCAAAGTAACTTTAGATGGAAGCGAGGACAAAGGTGAGGAAACTGTGACTTCCCCTGTGTCTATCTCGAGACCAGTTCCGGAAATATTGAAAAAATTACTTTCGTCCACAAACCCATTCCCAAAATCTCATACACCTGGACTTGTTGAAGAAGGGTCCCTCCGGCGGATCAAACAACTCCTTCCGCCTGGTGCTTTCACCTCTCGCTTTACCAAATCATACAAACCGATGCTATCTGACGGTCTGATCAATACAGTCGACGCTGTTGAACATGACCTTGAAACAAAACTAACAAAGATGATATTGATTCCATGGCCCGGTTCGGCAATAAATGGATGCAATACACCTGTCATTCTCCGGCGTCCTGCCCATCCGCCAGAGACTCAAGCTGTAAATGAGCATGACCCGCTCGAAGATGAGATAACGGTGCTCATTTCTGTCGCAAAGGAACATCTCAATGTGCTCAGAAGCGCGATTGGAATGGGAATTGTAGGCACCTGGGTTCAACTTTGTCCAGTTGGTCAAGAGGGGATGAACCCTAGAAGACTGAACTTCTGGTATATGGAGGAACAGAAGCTTGTTGTTCCGAGTTTTGAAACCTGTTGAGAAGTAAGATCCTGTTACACCATTTATTGCGGAGACAAGGCGGCATCTTGTACTTGCAATGAACAATTGTGTTGTGCCAAGTGTCGAAAAGCTTAAAGTCGTTGTAAATCATGATCGCAGGTCAAGTTGGGAAGATATAAAAACGTTGATCGACTTAAATACAGCGAATGAAATAAAAGAGCAAAGATGCAGAAGAAGTCCATGACATGAGAGTGGTAAAGCAAATGCTGGGGAATATAAAGCATGCAAGAAAAAGTCTTGCACAACGAGATGACTGATGAATGGGAGGAAGGTCTATGTGGTCGCAAAAAGACAGCCCAAGGGAAAACAAGCCAGTCCATGAGTGTGCGTAAGGATGATGATGCACTTTTTGATGAAGGAATGTCAATAGTGGCACGAATGCAGCACCAGTAAATTAAACTGAATTTAAGGTAGGTTACGAACCTATGCCATTATCAGAGAAAGAAATTTTTTTATTGAGAAAAGATACGTACTCCAAGAACTGGTCGTGAATAATCCTCCTCATCTTTCAAATCTTTCATGGAAGCACTATCGGCCTCCCTTTGCCGCTGTCGTAGCCCAGGATCCAGCCTATCATCTGAAATAAAGACTGAATGGGCTTCCGTAGGTTCTGTGGGTTCTGTAGGCCCTCTATCATCCAGTAGTGGTTGAGAAGAGTGATCGGATGGAGGTTGAGCTTTGGTTATCGCCGTTGCAGGTGGAGTAGCTGGAAGGGGTGAACCAGAAAGCTGGTTGCTGCTATTTGATTGCCTGAAATAAGATGCCATCAGCGGCTCATAACTTGCACCGCTAGGGGTTGTGGAGTGTGTGCCCATTATGTACCCCTCTTGGCCGCTAAGACTTCCCATGCTTCCGCTGGTGCTAAGCCTGCGACTACGATCAATATTGATGATTGCCGCAGGTGGTGAACCTGTGCGTGCAGGAGCATAGTCATCTTTGGACGGGCCAGAAGGCATTGATTGAGGATAACCATAATCGGTGTATGGGTTGAAGGATTCTACCGGATGATCAGGATCGTCATGATACGAGACTTGTGTGCCGAAATACGTGGACGCAAGGCGAGAGCTGGACCGTTGTTGTGATATTTCTAATGCAGAGGCGCTGAAGCGTGCTTGATGAGGATCATCATCATCTCCAAGTAGTGATCGGTGTGTAGTGGCCGCCTGGGAAGCCACGAGTGCGGTATCATTTTCAGAGCGGAATTGACGTCGGCGGCGCCGAATCGCGAAGAGAATCCAGAGGGCCACAGATGTTGCCGCTAGACCCACGAGGACAAAAACGGCAGCAACGGCAGCAGTATTGCCAAAGAAGCTGATAATGGTACAGGGTATTCAGGAACCACCAGTGCGTCGTGAACGGCGGGAACACTCACCCTGATTCTCTGGAGGGTGTATTGTTGGGGGCAAGAGAGGGGTTTCTAATGATCTGAGTGACAGTAGAGACAAGGCCATCTGTTTCTGTGGAAACAAAAGTGGAGGTGATTTGGGAAGGAGCTGTACGAGTGGGAGAGCCCCGGTGATCTGTCGTGCTAATGAACAAAGTAGACGAGAGAGTTGTTCTAGGAAAGTGAACGCTTCAGATGACAGCAGAAAAGGTAGCCTGAAACCTACATTGGGGTCGGATTGGAAAACGAGGTAGGCAAGGGCGTGGAAGATGTTGAAGGAGGGTCGGAGGAAGTTGTTGTGGTTGTGGTAGAATCGGGGGTTGTAGAGGTGGTGGTCGTAGGATCAGAGGTTGTTGAGGTGGAAGTTGTCGTTGAGCTTGATGATGTTGTCGTTGAAGCTGATGCTGTCGTTGATGACGTTGATGACGTTGAGGTTGAAAGTATTGATGAAGGTGAGGATGAAGTCGATGATGATGATGATGATGATGAGGGAGTGGTGGTGGTGGTGTCTGTGGTCGAGGAGGAGATGGTGGATGAAGACGAGAAGGAAGCAGACATGGTTGTTGAGGGTGGTGAGCTGGTTGTTGAAGGTGGTGAGATGGCTATTGAAGGTGGTGAGATGGCTGTTGGAGATGATGAGGATGAGGGTATTGTCGGGGATAAGAGTATTATGGAGGGTGAGATAATTGTGGAGGGTGAGATAAAAGACATGTCGGTTGGAACAAAGCAACCACGCAACGTACTTGGCTTGCCCCTGTCACTCATGATCATTGTACCAGGTCCCGACCTTGTGCCTCACGACGTTCAGCTCGTTCACCTGGACAACGGGGACATCGTCTCCCACGACAAATCCCTCAATGCCCACGGCAAGTTCGCAGCACAAAATAGTCCTCAGTACTGATCACAAAATCAGCCGATACCTTATACCACTTCCTCCTCAATCAGGCCTACCAGTGTCCTCCAGGCTATCGCCTTCATTGTCAGGGCACCCATCCCGAAACCCACTATCGTTTTGCCACATCTTCTGGCAATTCCTCTCACTCCAATCGCACAGAATCCTTTACCGAAAATGTAACCGATTTTGACTTTTGCATCCATATCACTCCTCCCTTCTCATTTCAAACCTCCGTCCCTCCTCTTGCTGACTCGAAAATGTCTACCCACGATGCTGGCGATACTGTGCCCATCCATTGGTCTGTTGCCGACAATGAGCCCGTATATCGTGGTAGAATGGTCCGCCGAGTCGAATCGCCCACGACAAGGGGTTCCATTTCACTTCCGGAAGATGACCTTCCCTTACTTGCTCCTGATCATCTTTCACATACAGCCACTCAATGTCGAAGGGCAAGTCGCAGAGAATCGAATGATTATAGTGAATGGATCAAACAACGCACCCGCAGAGGCATTCCACCCTGGACATCCGTCCCTGGCCTAGCAAATGGCCAATGGTCACAGGCAACTGTCTTAGCGGCAGCTCATTCCACCAAATTGGTCTTTTCAGACCTTCCATCAACGTTTAACAGCTCCAAGGCTCTGCGTCATTGGGCAGATTCCTACTGTTCCAGCCCAAAACTCCTCAAAGAATTCGTCTACACCAAACTTCTCTACGGCTGGGATCTCATTCAATTGGAATCTGCTATACGTTCCACAATCGCATTGGCTCCCTACCACGGCGACATCCAAGTCTCTTTTACACCTATCAACTCCAAAATCTATATTCGCTCTTCAAATCGACTTTCACGAACCTTGTCAAATAAGTGGTTGAAATTCATATCAATCCTCTTGTTTATCTACCCCTTCATCTGGTTATTTAAGCGATTTCATCCTCGTGGTGGAGGTAAATGGGAAGTTTGTGGAAGTGCTTATGCCTTGAAACGGTGGATTCCTTCCAATCCGTCTTCTACAACCACCACGGACCAGGAACGTGATTTACCTTCATACCAAGATACTATCGCCACTTCATCCATAATATCTTCTCCCACGACCGCTCTTGCATCTATCAGTTCTCTTCCGTTTACGAGTTCGCCCCGTCCTCATTGGGTTCCGCATCCTCAAACACGAATTGTTCAAACCCCTTCAGGCCCATATAAACTCATGGGTCGACGCGAAGGAGAATGGTTCCGTCACTGGGAACCTGTCATTCTTCATGCCGTGACCACACAGTATCAATCTACCGTCCCTCTAGCACTTGATAGTGAGTTGCATGGGCAACGTGCGACGCCTGGCAGTAGCCTCGATGGATATCATGATTTTTCGGATAATGTTCCTTGGTGATGCTGTCATAGAATCTTCTATTCATCTTCTATTCATACCAGGCATTGTTCATTTCTATTTCTTTGCAATAATCTAGGACAAGCAGATTGACGAAACAATTGAGGTATAAATATTTACATATGCGAAAAGTTGGCAGTTGAGAAGTCCAGTGACAATAAACAAAGATAGAATTATTCAAGAACTGTCAAGAAATAAAGTACTATGCGCCTTCGGGTCCAATCCACACAAACCACACAAAAAGTCTAGAATCAAAACACGAAAGGCAAAGAGATTATCTGGTGATAGCATGCTGCTCAACCGGATGCCATGGGTTTCCCGATAGCGTAGCTGCAGATGCTTGACGTTCCTTGAATATTTCATGTTCCGATCTTTCGTCTCCCTCCAACATTGCCATGGCAGTCTCCAGGAACCATATCTGTTTTTTGATAAAGTGCACTGCAACGGTTCCGCCCACTCGGTTACCTTCGTATCGGGTTCGTCGGCCTTCACGATGTGCCCACGCATATTCTGGGCTCATGGCACTCCCTGGATCTGTCAAGTAAGTTTCCAAGTATCTCGCGTGCGTCAAATGAACCACACCTTCTTTTAGTAGTGACATATCACTTCCTTCCACAAGTGCCTCTAGACTCTGCGATATCGACAGATCAGGAAGTGGCGGGGCATATCTCACCCCAAAGGTCGATACGCTAGAATGCGCCCAGTCCGTAGGTGTAGGCGGATTCCCATTCGCAGGAGTTCGTGACATGTCTCTCAGTACTTTCTGTGCATTATCACCATATGCCTCCTGGATTTGACGTTTGACGCGGGTTACCTCGGATGGGAAGAGGAAACCATGGGCGTAACTAAGACGAAAATGAGGGCTCAGAGGCAATAAGTGAATAAAAATAAAACTGACACGGTGCCAGACCTAGGATGATCGTAGATCCAACAACGCTCATTTGTCCATCGAATCTCGTCACGCCTTGGATGTGTGCGCATCCACTTGGCGGTTTGCTTATCCTCAGCACCTTTGGTCATCGTTTTGACCATCGGGTCTTTTGCCACCCAGTCTACCAAAGGCCAGCTCAATGCATACAGCTCGCCTGCCATAAATTGATGGTATTTGTTGGTCACAAGATAGCCCCAATAGATCAGCGGATCACTGTCGGTCAACTGGGTCGGGGCATTGGCATCAAACATCATTGTTACACCACGTGACGTAGAAGTGTGACGACTATCATGGAATGTGTGAAGTTCAAGACGGAGGCGAGCTTCGAGTTCTGCCAACATGACAAAGGAATCGTCATCAACCTTGACAACATAGTCTGGTCTCACCCAGTTCCTTGGGTTGGCAGAAGCAACGTCGATCCAGGCAGCATAGGGATCATGGGGTGCGAGAGCAGGTGGGGAGGAAGTATAATTCGAATAAGTAAAACTCGGTGGCGGGGTAGTGGAGTTGGCCATTACAGGGGGTACCCAGGCATTGATTGAAGCCCAGGAGAAAAAAGTATGTGTCTTGCCGTCGTTCATGTTTTCCCACATTGGAAGAATGATAATATCATTGTATACTGCGTGTATCCCTTCAGCAAGCCTGACAAACAATGCGAGGGAGAAGACCTACACTGCTGTTCAAGCTGGATCCGGCGCTCCCAATCTCCTCGAGGTTGGGCTAGTACGAACCGGACAATGGTTCGGGAGGTCCCAACGCCGCCGTCGCCGTCGCCAGCACCGTTTCTGCTCCTGACGTGGTTAGCCCATGTAGAACGGACCCATTGGCGGCGTTCAATAGCGGAGTCGATAGAAAAGACGCCCAGGAAAATGCCAGTAGGAGGAAGTTGGTCAAGATCAGGGGGTGGGAAGGGTAAAGCACGTGAAGGTGGAAAATTCGGACCAGGATATGATGCAGCAGGTTCGGGTGGTTGATGAGTATTGTATATAGAAGGGTAGGCACAGTATGCGCGCCAAGGCAGAGGGTCTTTGTCTGGATTGAGGATGTAGATGAGCAGGAAAGTTAGCAGGATGGCAAATAGAGACAGGAGGATGAGGGTCAGAATCTGCGTAAAAATAAGACGAGAGGTAGAAAGCAAGGAGGAATGCATACGATGGTGATAGGCTGACTGGGAAAGAGGGGATGTCGTACGAGGTTGCGCAGCCAGCGCTTTGCAGTGCGGGTAGCACGCCAGTTGCGAGAGCGACGTCTGGGAGAAGAGTTCCACCAAGGGGAGCGCTGGTCAGGCCACCAAGAGCTGCGGGAAGAATTATACGAAATGAGCGGGGAAAATAGCTCGTCGTCTGTGTCGGAGGGCCAGGAAGGATAGATGCGGTGTTGTTGTAGTGGGAGAGGTGAGGCAGCACGGGAGGGCAGGGGTGTTGAGGTCGCGGTCGAAGAGACGGACGGGGGGAAGAGAAAGTTGTTGGAAGGGCGTCTGCGGGAGTCATCGCGACTGGTCGCAGAACACCTGCGGGGATCGACGGGGCCAGTGGCCGAGCATCTGCGGAAGTCGTTGGGGCTGTAGAGGTCGCTGGGGTCAGTGGTAGAGCATCTACGGAGATCGTCGCAGTCGGTGTCCGAGTCTTCATACGGCTGCATTGAAGTCGCAGCGGGCTAGAATATCACAAACAAGTCCAGTCACGTGTGATCCAATTCGGCAGCTTCATTTATAAATGTCTTTACAAGGAACTTGTGACGCAGTGGGTCACAAGCTCTCACGTGTTATGCTTGGGAGAGTAAGATAGAATGTACTCGAAAGGGCATTCCTCCAACTCCTACAGACATCTGCATGACTCCCCGGTGTGTATCTTTTGCTTGCCTTCGAGTAACACTTGACAGGTCTTAGTTACGAATTCTACGAAACAGACGACAAAGTCAACATCTCCGTTTTCGACCGTAACGCCGACCCTGCCCAAATCAATGTCGTGTTCCAACCCCGAGAGGTAACTTATCAGCTTACTCTTGGCCAAATTCTCTATAACGTTGCTCTATAGCTCGATTATACTTGCGGCGAGACAACCCTCAATCTACAGCCCTTGAGGGGTCAAATTGACCCCGAAAAGAGCTCGTTCGCTGTTGGAAAGGTCAAGGTCGAGATCATTCTCAAAAAGCAAGTTCTGGGTCGTTGGGGAGGACTCATTGGTGATGTTCATGATCGTGAGCAGTGCCCATTATCGCCCTCCCTGATTTCCAACTGGTTTCTCTTTAATAGCCCTAGCAAATGCCTCTTACAGACCCTCCGAGTCCACCTCCCGATCCGGAAAAGCCAAAAATTGGGAAGGCATTTCGGATGACATTCTCGGCTCTGAAAAAGAAAAGACTACAGAGGAAGATCCCAATGTGGGGGGAGACAGTACGATTAATAGTTTCTTCCAAAAGATCTATGCAGATGCGGACGAGGATACACGTCGTGCAATGGTCAAGAGCTTTTCGGAAAGTGGAGGCACAACACTAAGTACTGATTGGAGCAATGTTAGAAAGAAGAAGGTGGAGGTGGCGCCGCCTAGCGGATCTGAGTGGAAAAAGTGGAATTAAAAGTCGATAGTAAACATGCAATACAAATCTCCATCTCAACATCCACCATGATCTGTCTCTCCATCATCGTTGCCGCTACCACGGCAAACGGGATTGGCAAGAACGGGCGTCTGCCATGGTGCATCCACCAAGACATGAAGTACTTTATGCATGCAACCCAAAATGCTCCTGAGGGTACTCAGAATGCGGTGATCATGGGCAGAAGGACTTGGGAGAGCATCCCAGCCAAGCACAGGCCCTTGTCAAAGCGTCTTAACATCGTTATAAGCAATAACCCACATTACACATTGTAGGGTCATCTGATTTTTTGGAGTGAACAAACATCCTCAACAACAAACCCTCTAGAGACGCTGCTCCAGAGACGGCCGTTCTCGCCAACTCACTGAAAGATGCTCTCGAACTCAAACGTACAGTTCCCATTCACCGGGCCTTCATCATTGGTGGCGCATCGTTGTACAATGCAACACTTGAGCCCTCACCTGAATCTCTCGTCGACCGGGTCCTTGTCACCCGCATTACAACTCCAGTCTATGATTGTGATACTTTTATGCCCGAATTTAGGGCAGAAGACAAATGGAAACAGGAATCGCATCAAATGTTAGTGGAATGGGTCGGATTTGACGTTCCCGCTGGTGTGCAGAAGCAGGAGGATGGAACGGAGTATGAGTTCCAGCTGTGGACCCGTCAATAGTGCAGTATGAAGATCTGTATTTTTTGTGTGCGTGTGGATTTCCAAACAAGCAATTCCATCTCTGTTGAAAACCATCTCTGCGCGATCTATCCTTGGCGCTGCAAAGGCGTATGAGCAACGCACCAAAAGCTAAGAAAACTACACCACACACTTGCTTATGTTTCGGGTTCCTTGTACACAAGACATACACCCGTCCTTTCCTTTTCACAATGCTGCACCCATCGCACATGACTTTGACGGAAGCACGAACCTTCATCCCTCGAGCCGTCAGCAGCGCTTGTGACGGAACAGACAGGGGGATGTGTGCATGTTGATTATGAGATAAGGTAGGAAGGGTAGCAACACGGAGTCGGGCTATGAGGGGTCGGCTTGTTGTCACAAGTGCTCGAAACATTGCTTTTCTGTCGGCGTCGACGCTGTGCAGAACTTAGCCTGCACGTGATGCTACTTTTTTTGGATTCAGCATTTCTATTCCGCAACAAGCAGGCAGACGCAGAGGCCCAAAATATGGCCCGTTGACTGGGGTGTGTCTACAGGAGGCCTAGTGCCAGAGGGCATGGTGCGGGCAGAGTTAACAGGTGGTATGATCAAAGGTGTTATCATGGCCGAAAAGGGAGAATTAATGTGGGCAGGTGCTCGTCTCTGCTTGGTATGTCACGATAGTACGTGAACCTTCGAACACATAACTACCTAACCACTGGAAAACTTCGCCCACACCATACTCCCCACACCTGACACCAGGTTTTTCTAAATTCATCAATTCACCGTGACATCAGGCTTCTTGATACGGAATAGAAAAAACTTGCACGTGACTCTCTTATACGGTGGAGCTCTGTACTTGCGAAATGTCTGTAGAGCCCCTACATGCTACATCACTCATTGAATGCCTTCTAGAAATAGCCCGGTATTCGCTCCACCCCACTTGGGCGGCAAGTCAGCCGTAATCTTATTCGTTGTGACTCTTCTTGGTTTCACAATCGAAAGCCAACTTACCCAAGTATGTCATCCCGACCATTGATTCCAGAGATTGTTCAGTTGTCATCGTGTACAGTATGTTCAGACTAATCTGCATTATCGTCAACCGTTCTTCATATTGTAAGATACTCCCCTTCACCGTCAGCCAGCTCAACTGACCGTGCCGGCGGCTTAGTTACATCGTACACTCTTCATTCTCTTTCATTTTTCCCTTGCATTTGCTGTATCTTTCAGCCACCACGAATTACAGCATCTCCGGCCTTCTCTCGGAACTACATCTTGCAATAGCCCACCATCTTTCTCCAAAGTCGAATTCTAGCTCGTCCGCATATGGACCCAGACCTTTTCCTAAGCTCAAGTCTGCTTTGCTCATCATTGCATTAACGATTGGCATCACACTACCGGCACTTCTTTGGTTTGCAGCAATCCCCCTGGCACCGTAAGAATCCTGTTTTCTTTATTACTCAAACCACTCACATGTGATGCTTATCAAGCGTATCTGATGTCACTGGTGAGTGGCATCCCAACGAATTCCATCACGATCTGATCATTGTGCTTTCAGCTATCTGGAACACCAATGCTTTCTTCGTTTATCTTATTTCCATCAAGGCATTTGATTTAAGATGGGAAACTAGGAAAATGGTTGCTGTGGTGCTGGCAACTGCAGGTGTAGTTTTGGTTGTATATGGGAGAGCAGTGGTTACTCCTAAAAACCAAACTCAGGCTATATCCGATGCTCCCTCTGCTCCTGTCCTTGGTAATTTCCTGACGCTAGTTGCCTCTTTCTCATATGGGCTATATCAAGTTTTATACAAGATGTACGTTACCCTTCCGAACGATTCGAGAAAAAAAGAAAGCAGCATATACTCTGGTATATCGGGCGATGAAGAAAGCGAGATCGAACACGAGTTTTCACGGACTATCAACCTTCTCCCTTTTGCTTTATTTCCAAATTTGTTGACTACCCTCATCGGACTCACAACTGGGATCTTCCTTTGGGTGTTTTTGCTCATTTGCGACCGTACCGGTATCGAGATTTTTCGGCTACCCAAGGATAGGTGGACAGTGATGTGTATCGCCGGCATTGCACTCAGTGGTACTATATTCAATTCCGGATTGATGGTGTGCTTTTTTGAATGCTCGTCTCTGATAAACGTGAATCGTTGACTGGAATCGGTGGTTTCACAGGTTTTATTAGGCATATGGGGTCCCATCGTCACATCAGTGGGCAACTTGATGACCATTGTACTCGTTTTCACATCTGATGTAAGTGTCCTCATGAGAACTGCATCGTTCCATCCTTAATTAGAACCAACTACAGCTCGTCTTCGGATTCGGGATGGACACCTTGACCGTTTGGAGTCTGATAGGCTGTTCTGCAATTGTTTTCGCGTTCGTTGTCCTTGCTTATGACATGTTCACTCATCCCTCCGACGATGGATGAATTCATGTATGGCGTTGGCAGTCGCTCTATCAGGTTTGAGTCCCGTGTTTTAAGTTAATATACGGTTAATTCATTCTATCGTGACACCTCATTAAGGCCAACAGTTGCATCGCTATTGTTGTCATCTTCTACTTCTGCAAATATCGAATCTGGTTCCAAGTTCTTCCATGAACTCATCAAGACATTAAATCAACATAACTTGTTCAGAGTGTTTTGGTGGAAACAGATAGACTTGTAAAAAATACACGCATGTGTGTTTGTGAGTGTAGTGATCTATCCCTTGATATATCGTTTCATTGTAATTTCATTGTAATCAATAACCTAATCCTTTCTTTGCATCTATCAAGACACTTTGATGTAATCATTAATCCTGTTTGCAATAGGTATTGATGGACATGACTCCAACGTCCACCCAACTCAACGGTCAACTTTTGCTACGACGCTGGTCCAATGAACCAGCAAGAAAATGATGTCATGTTTATAGCAGACGAGGTGACGATAAATACAAATACTCTGTTGGACTTCCTTGGCGGCAGGGGTAAGATACTGAGTCTACACTTAGGGTGGAATTGCGAGATGGTCATGATGGCGGGGGAATCATTAGAAATAGCAGACACAGTACTCAATGAAGAAGCAGAGAGTAAAAAGAGATAATGGGAAGTGCTACGTATGTACCCAATAACGAACAGAAAAATAAAAGAGACAAGGATTAGAATTACACAAGTCCAAAGACCCAAAAGCAGGCATCGGCGCAACATGCTTGCAGAGTCATGAGGGACGTGGAGAAAGTAGGAAGGCCACTTGATAAACCACACCGGCGGTGAATGCAAAAACGTAATAGGAGAGGGGCTACCCATGACACCAATTCTCGAGATCCATGTATAACGGAGGCGTCAATGGTAAGCAGCAACGAGTTGTGTGATGTTTGAGCATTTCTCACAGTGGCAGCGATGAACACTGATCAATTGATCAGTTAGCCGAAGCCATCAAGCTGGAAATTGGGTTCAGGAGAGATCTAGTGGTAAAGGAGGAAAGGTTCTTTACCTTTTCCGCTTGGCCTTGGTCATTTCTTTACGCAATGCAGCGCCATCAAGGGGCTTCAGGAGCTCAAAGGCGCACAAAAGTTCTTCCGAGACACTGAAGATGCGATATGTAAGGCAGAATCTCAGTTAAAACAAGCTTACCTCATACAAGCGCCATAATTGTCAAATTCTGGAAAGGTGAGAATGATGGACTTGACATAGAAGAGGGAACTCACCACCGCAGTAATTAGGAGCACTAAATACAGTGACAAGTGTCCGGTCATTCCAAAATTCATAGCCATCCTCCACGACCATATGTGCACGACATATAAGGTCCATATCGTAGCGTAGGAGAAAATCGTTTATGACAGCCTTGCCGAAACAATAGCTAACACCGCGCTCACTGTCCTCCCAGTCCAAGGCAGTGTCAGAAGGATCTGACCAGAGAAGATCATTCAGAAGACCATAATCAGGCACATCTGTTGGGCGTTGTATGCGTTTGATGTCTTCCATGGCATGTAGTGAGGGTGAAAGACCGCCATGGACACAAAAGATCTTGGAAGCAACGATGGCGACAATAGGTAGACAGTTGAAGACGTCAATAAAAGTCTTCCAAGTCTTGATGTTACACCGACGTTTGCATTCGTCATAAAAACCGTATACTGACGGAGATGGGAGTGTGAGAACAAGTGCTGAGAGACACAATCAAGAGTACCTCGTGTGACATTGGCGCACTCATGGTTGCCTCTCAGGAGAAAAAAGTTCTCGGGATACTTGATTTTGTAGCAAAGGAGGAGGAGGATGGTTTCGAGGCTCTGTTTGCCACGGTCGACATAATCGCCTAGGAAGAGGTAGTTTGCGGAAGGTGGGAAACCACACATTTCGAATAGGCGTATAAGATCTGAATACTGGCCATGCACGTCGCCAACGATCTTGACTGGTGGGGAAAGTTCGACAAGAGTCGGTTGGCTGAGAAAGACTTCGCGGGCAGCAAGGCAGATGGCGGTGATCTCGGTATTCTTAAGGCAGAGAGATTTGGAGACCTTGCCGGTGTAGCCGACGTCGAGGAGGCGCTGGACCATGTCGTCGACGTCAAAAGGCTTGAGCTTGTCTTTGGGGGCGATGGGATCTGCGTGAAGAGGGGCAGAAGAAGCGGAACCTGGGGTGAAGGGGGCGGCATTGGCGAGGATGGCAGGTGTGGCAGGAGTGTCGGGGGGGACAGGACTGGGGTTAGGAGAAGGACGGGGAGAGGCTGCGGGGGAAGAGTGTCCTGGGTACGGGGAAGGGTGTGTGCGGGGCAACGAAGAAGGCTCGGCCAGAGTCGGTTTATGTCTTCCCACGCCGTTGGCAACGGGGGTCGTGGCGGACGTCCCGGCCGAGTCGTCGGGGTCATCGGGGAGTGCGATATCCGCTGCCGAGTCTCTGTCCCGGGCGGGCCTCTTGCCTTTCTTCGAGGGCTGCTGGCCCATCTGCGCAGGAGACTGTGGCCGAGATCGGGCAAGGCGCAAAGCGATTGTAGAGAGCAACGTCGGCGCCAGCTTGACGGTCGAGCACAAGCAAAGCAAAGCAGTGCTCAAGTACACTCCTCTTGTTTGGCTTTTGTTTGCATATCCATCACACTCAAGATCTTGTTAATGGGCATTACAACACTACTAGCTCAGAACTTTCCAAAAGACTTGGTTGTAGCCTTGCTCCTCGACACCCGCAGTACATTGAATCGCACCGTCTTCGACAGCGGCCGACATTGCCCTGCACGTGCCCGTCGTCAGCACTCTCGTAATCAACACTGAGCGGCCTATTTACCAACAGTGACCGTATCGCCGACCTCAATCCGGAAAGCAGGCGACACGTGAGCCGCAAGATTCTTGTGCCGCTTCTCATAACGGTCTGCAAAACTTGTTAGACAGTCCCTCTGTAGCCGGTCACACGCACTGTATTTCTTTATGTAGTGCAGGTAGTCCCGACGCACGATTATCGTGCGGATCATTTTAGTTGACACGACCTTGCCAGTAAGGATGCGTCCGCGGATGGACACTTGACCAGTGAAAGGGCACTTCTTGTCTGTCTCAGGTCAGGTACATACTCGAACGTCTTAATCCAAACGCACCAATGTAAGTGCCGTTGATCGCCTCAAGAGGGGTCTTGAACCCCATCCCAACATCCTTGGTCCACCGCTTCTGCTTAGTGACAATCTTTGTACCTACACGTCAATGTCATCAATTTCTGCCGAGAGCCTCTAAGAACATAGACGTACCGCGGACCTTGGCATTTTGGAAGAGATGCTGTTTCTGATATGCCTTTTCAACCTGTTTGGAAAATATTCCATAAGCACTTGATCACTGGAATAACCAGCAGGAACACACACTTGAGCGTCAGCCATGATGAAGGTCTTCGAGGGTGGCGGCGGTGATATCCAAGGCCTTGAAATCTATTGGTACTTGCTTGGCTAAGCCACTTGTGATGGACTGTATAGCTGATTCGGCAAGTCCCGCAGAACAAGACCAACCAATGACATGGCGGATATCTAGATGTCAAGTCGCCGCTTGAATTGGGATGTCAACTCACCTCATTTAGACCTGTCACACAGTCACACTTAGCCAATCCTTGCAAGGTTATCTGTAGCTGTACTAAATTCAACCATCTTAAAAAAAACTCTGTATATTATCAGTATAATATAAAATAGCAGCCAAGTCTAACATAGAGGACTAATTATTTTCTTTGATGTTTAGTGGCAGAGCGTGACTTTGTGACAAGTCCAACTTATGAGATGACACCATACCATCACCCATTCAAGCGGCGACTTGACATCTAGATATCCTCCGTGAGAAGATCCACCAATGATGCAGTTCCAAAAATTGACTTCCGCTACAGACCAGCCCTTTTGCATCCACATCCTCTGGGTCTGCAGTAAAATCATAGTAATATGCATCTATAATATCCTGGTAATACTATCTCCTAAGAGAAATGCATTGTTCTTCCAACTCACATTTCTCAGAGAGTGTCTTGATAAAGCAAGCGCTAAATATATATCTATCCCTCCAGTAATCATTCTCAGTGTCTAACCAAGGAGCGATAGCTTTTTTGTCTTGATCTCCTTGATGGCTTTCAACAGACCCTGAGATGACTTGTTAGGTCAGCGATGTGTAATCGAGACGCGACGCGGTATGTACACATGTTTGTTTCACGCGTTCTGTTCATACGCACCTCAATCAAGTTGATGGGTCGTCAACAGACTCTAGGTTCTCTCCCTCTGTATCTTTTTTTCTACTGTGCTGACCTGACGTGATTTTCACATTCGTGTCTACCAGGTAAATTTTTCGATAAGTCCTCAGGTGCAAAAACCCTACCCCAGCAATCTAGTCTTCTTGAACGGAAGGGGGGTAAACGGAAAGCTCGCGCTGAATCAAAGGAAGAGAAAGCCATACTTAGGGAAGAGGACGATAACTCTGTGATTCTGCCGAAATCCTGTGAGTCTCCTGTCAAATGATACTTCCGGCTTCCTTCTGCTAAGATTTGGATAGGTAAAAGCTCGAGGCACAAGGCAGCCGTCAAGAATGGTTCGTATACTCGTGCGCAGTGTGAAATACATGCCTGATATCTACTTTATAGGCCCTCCTGCTACAAAGAGGCGTCGAATAGTCGAATCTGATGAAGATCAACCGTCCTCGAGTATTGCCCATCATATAACATTAATTATCTTCTCACTCAATCAAATTCTCAGGCACGGTGCCCCCTCTTGATTCTCCTGTTGCCAACTCATCTTCTCCCGTCTCAAAACCTGCTTCATCACGCTCTTCACGCTCTTCACGCTCTTCTCGTTCGCCACAGCCTGGGCAGAAACAAAAAAGCAAGGCAACGACTACCATAGCGACATCACGCGCTGAGTCAGAAGTCATTGCAGAACACGAGCTCAGTGACGATGACGGAGAGGATGAGGTGGAAAAGGATGAACTTGAGGGCATTACTGCTGTAGGGGGTGCTGCAGCAGCCAAAACGTCCGTATTTGCCATTGATCCTCATCCTCAAGTCTCACATTCTGCCCAGAGCTGAAGCTGCATTACTAAAAGTAAAGGATGTTGACATACCAGGCGGGTGGGAAGTCGGACAGCCGTGAGTTGAGTTCGTTCTGATACGCACAGCATCCTCAAACATACACCAGTGTCCCATATTCCGCATTAGCGAAGACATTTTCCCTGATAGAAAGCACGACAAAACGACTTGAGAAAAATGCGTATCTTACCTCATTCCTCCTACTCGTTATCCAACGAAGTAAAAAGGATGACTACAAATCACTTCTTCAGACAGTATACCTTTGCATCAATAGAGTACGTCCTCGTGTTAGGAATCTGGTGCATGTCACTAACTCTGAGAAGCTATCTCCAGACTACGAAGGCATTGAGCTTGGTATCGGCGAGAGTCTCCTCATCAAAGCCATCGCTGAATCCACTGGTCGCAGTCTGACAGTGATCAAGGCCGATTTGAAGCGTGAAGGTGACCTCGGCCTTGTGGCTATGGTCGGGGATCTTGCCTGCTGATCATGTCATTAACGGCTAATGCATGTCACAGAACTCGAAAACGAGCCAGAAGACACTATTCAAGCCGAAGCCTCTAACATTGCCCTTTGTGTTTTCTCACCTCAAAGAAATTGCGACCACGACAGGACATGCTGTATGAGATCCAATGGGCTATGCGAGGTCGTTCTAACTATTTTTCAAGTCCCAAGCAAAGAAGGTGTCCATTATCACGAAACTCCTGGCGGCATGTCAAGATATTGAGGCAAAGTACATCATACGCAGTCTAGAAGGGAAGCTCCGGATTGGCAATGCAGAACGATCGGTACTGGTTGCTGTGTCACATGCTGTTATCCTCGCCGAAAAGGAAAGGGCCGACAGGAAATGGTCAAACGAAAAACTGGCAAAGCGGTTGGAAGAAGCGACTTTGTCGATCAAATCGATTTATAGGTATCTAGTCCCTTGACGCTATTCAGATCTGCTATACAATCTCTCCTAGTGAGTTACCAACATATGATCAAGTAATACCCGCCCTATTAGAAGTTGGCATCGACCGCCTGAGGGAAAAATGTAAACTTACCCCAGGAGTACCTTTGAAACCCATGCTTGCAAAACCTACAAAGGCTATCGGTGAAGTGCTGGATAGGTTCGAGAACCAACATTTCACTTGCGAATACAAGTACGACGGCGAGCGAGCACAAGTTCACCTGCTCGAGGACGGAACTGTCGGCGTGTTTAGTCGAAACTCAGAGGATATGAGCAAGAAATATCCAGATCTTGTCGATCAACTTCCCAAGGTGACTCTGTCCTTCTCTCCATTGATCATTGTTGAACGGGATACCGCAGTGTATTAAAGAGACAACAAAGTCATTCGTATTAGATTCAGAAGCTGTAGCGATTGACCGGACCTCGTCAAAGTTGATGCCATTCCAAGAGCTTAGTCGACGTAAACGCAAAGATGTTAAGGTGGAGGATATTCAAGTTCGAGTGTGTTTGTTTGCTTTTGATCTCCTTTATTTGAATGGAGAGGTAATGGTCTCTTGTCAACCTTGATCGCATTTGTTTCATGCTTGGTACAGTCTCTACTACAAAAACCTCTCTCGGAACGAAGGAAACTTCTATATGAACATTTTCAGCCCATATCTGGTGAATTTGACTTTGCCAAGTCGTCTGATGGCGAATCCACGGAGGAAATTCAGTCTTTCCTTGAGGAGAGTGTTAAAGACGGCTGTGAAGGACTTATGGTCAAAATGCTTGATAGCGATGCCAGTTTCTATGAGCCAAGTCGGCGTAGTGTCAACTGGCTGAAGGTATGGTTAACTTTGCATACCACGCGATTGAAAGGCTTATATTTTTTGTAGCTCAAGAAAGACTATCTTGCTGGCATCGGTGATTCATTGGATTTGGTAGTTGTTGGTGGGTACTACGGAAAGGGAAAGCGAGCCAACGTTTATGGCGCATTCCTTTTGGCATGTTATGAAGAAGACTCAGAGGAGTATCAAACAATATGCAAAATCGGTACTGGATTTAGTGACGAGAAACTTCAATCTCATTATAAAGAACTGAGTCCACTCGAACTAGAGAAAGCCCGCGGCGACATCAACATTGGTGGTGCCAAACCTGATGTTTGGTTTGAACCCAAGATTGTATGGGAGGTTCTGACGGCCGACCTGAGTTTGAGCCCTATTTATACTGCTGCTCATGGACTGGTAAGCTCTATCTGAAATTTCTCATCCTAGATGGGATTTGAAAGCGGATTCATAGGTCGAAGAACGAGGCATTTCCTTGCGATTTCCTCGGTTTATTCGAGTCCGAGAAGATAAGAATGCTGATGATGCAACGGGACCTGATCAGGTGAGCCATTTAACAGAGCCATTCCAGCTTGTGACTCATAGAAATAGATCGCAGAGATGTATCGAAGACAAGTACTTACACAGAAGGAGGGCAAAAAGAAAGGAGGCGATGATGATGGATTCTGGTAACGTATGTTTCGACCACGGTATACAAATAAGTCTGTATCTATGAGCACAATTGTGATGACAATGGGGTGACTAGAGATCCTGGAAAAGATTTATGTCCTACTGGATGATTTTTCGTGTACGGCCTTGATTGCTTTCGTGACTTCACCTTCCTTTGCTGATGATGAAAGGCCTAATTTTTCCTCACGGCCGCCCATATGCCAGTACTTGACGAAACGTGCGTCATTGATAGACTGGGCCGTGGCGTTTGTAAAATGGCAGGCGAAGAGCAAATAGTTGCGAGGCTGGACCCTCCATGCTGCAGAGAAAGATGAGATTCAGTCCAACGAGAAGAACATTGTACATACCGAAACGCATGAAAACCATCCTGAAAGAGGAGTCAGAGACCCGCTAATGTGTGATTTATTTCAATAGACGCACGAGTAACAGGCAAGAGCGGTTGTCATAGTTCCTGAGATCATTTCCTCATCCTTCGACAAGTCTGCAATAGCAGCTAGGGGAAGACCCCAGTTGGCGACCTAAGGCTGCTTGGTTATTACTGAGAAAACAAGCTTTGAAAAGAAGCATACGAACTGGTCCCCAGAAATGTGTGCCTGGAACAAGTCAGCTGAGATACAAGACTAATCTTCTTTTTAGTTGGGCTCACTGAGAAAATATTCGCGTGCTGCTGGTGAACGCAGCCAAGTGAAGAAGGTGGACGCCATCGAGAACAAGAAAACGACCACAGTCAGTAGCGCACCGAGGGTTTGGATCACGTGCATCACGGTATTATTGGAGCTGTAAAAAGGAAGGCTGCCTCATTGTGTCTTGCGATCCCACAGATTGATATGCAGCAGCAGCAGCAGCAATACCCTGGCTATTCCTACTGGCAGCAGCCTGTATATCCCCCCCAGCCTGGCCCCAGTAATGGCGGATTTACCCCCTACGCAGGACCTTTTATACCTCTCGGGCCTCCGCCTTCTGGTTTTGATCTCGCTCCTTATCAAGCACAACAAGAACCTGCCACTCCCCGAGCGCACAAGAAGCCAATACATCGTCGTGCAAAGACAATAGCCGCTGTCACTTCAAACACTCTCGCTAAACCACTGAAATCTGCTCTCAAAAAAACTAACACTCTGACTGCCTTCCCAACTACCGAGCACGGTCTCTCGAGGTCACGAACAAATTCTGTCTCTCGACCCGAAAACTCCCTTCACCGGATTCGTACTCATTCAAATGCAAGACCAAGCACCAACGGCACTGGCCAAATTATCGGAGATCCCAGTTCGATTTATGCTCGTGAGGAAGTGCGACCCTCTCGAGGAACGTTGTGTGCTTTAACTGTGTTTACCCAGGTCATCTGTTCATATCATTTCGTGGTTTTAACGAACTACAATTGGCAAATATATCAACGATAGCACTCAAGGAGATGCAGGAAACGATCTGGCCTTTGTGGCATGCTGGAGCAACATTAGAAGTTGTCAATTACACCGCTATCGTCAGGTTCAATAAGGACCCCTGGGATCTGGCCGGACCTCATACAAGCACGTGGGTACGCTTATATTTATACTGTACACTTTGTAACTTTTTGTACCACGTGTTATCTAGAGCATACGACATAATTATCAGGCTTTTCCGCCTTTGTTCTGCCAGAGTATACGAGTTCTATCCAAGATAAAAGCACGATCTCATCTTTGCATGCAGGGATATTCATTCCAAACTAGCTTCAACCTGACTTCTGTATGTAGTTGGGTAGGTTGAGGACTGGTCCACTTACTTGAATCTTTTAGACCCCTCAGTTGATATTCCAACCTACAAGCTGTGATGAAATGTCCGATTTCTTTTTAGGCTTCCTTTCAGCTGGAGGCAAAAAGTTCACACTTATCAAAGCTCCAGATCCGATCAATATTGGATTGAACCCAAGGTTGCGCGACATATTACCAGGGAATGTTACTCTGGACCTTGGTGCCTCTGGAGACTTACAAACTGTTGAGCTCAAGCAATCCCAATGGCGGATTGATAGTAAGTAATGGATGCAGCGAGCGGATTTGACAATAATCTTTGCCTGCAGAATCAAGGGCCCTGAGCCCTAACCTATTCTTCATGCAGATCCTTCAAATAATACAGGAGTTCGGGTACTATCTTGATGCCGCAATCCCACTGTACCGACGAGGTCCCTTGGGTATGCGCCTTCGAAGGGAGCTGCTTGTTTTCAAAGGTCACACTCCCACTTGAATTACAAGATCTTTCCAAAAAAAATCTTTGTATTCCAAGTAGACCGTCCTTTATCCGCGTCATGCTTAGACCATCTTTATAACTTTGGATCCATCCACAAACCCAGCAAGACTTTTAGCGATAACCTTCCCCTGACCATCTTTTCGCCTGTAAAGTTCATCCCACCAACGAAAGAGAAAGTTACGAGTAATCAGTTGAAACCACGGTGTAAAAGCAATTGCTATGCCAATTTTGAGCAAATCAACAAGTCACTTGTGAATATACGTACAAGGATCTTCGAACATCGCTTCGAGTTCTACCTTATCCACGTATCTGTAATCCTGAATTTCATTTTTGTTCGGCGTCACGGTGACATCAGCCGTAAGGAAAAGAATGTAATCGACTTGAAGTGATGAAAAAATTGCAACAACACACGTTAATTAATTCCATTACAATCAGCTCCATGGCATACCTTCATGCTCACCCCACACACCGTCGGAAGGAGCGAGATAATGTATCCGGGTGAGATATTGAAATTCATCAGCCTCTGTCTGGAGCCTGGGAATGCCCAGTTCATGCTCTAGCTTTCGCGACGCGGCATTCCTGACACCCAGTTGATCTTTCTCGCTCTTTTCCTCTTCAAAATCGTCCAAAGGATGTGAACAGCATGTATTCGTCCACAAGTTTGGGAAAGTGATCTTCTCGGACGCGCGCTGTTGAAGAAGAAGCTTCCCATCTGAAGGGCGGAAGATGAAGGCAGAAAATGCACGATGAAGGAGTCCTTTGTTGATGTTCTCCATAAGATGGCCTTAAATGTGGTTATAAAGCGGTTTTCTGGTGGAAAAAAATGTAGGTAAAGGCAGACATACAAGTTTTCTTGTCGACGGCACCAATAGCGTTGTCATTTTCATCAACCAGAATACACCGTTCTTGCATCAGACGGGATTGCTCTGGATCATACTTGGAAAGGTCCACACTAGAAAGGTAGGTCTTAGCGGCAGCCACAGCAGGAGAGGGCATCGGACAGGTTGAGGCGTAATTACAAGATGGAGACCTGTCAAGGCCATACTTTGCATGGGTGACACAAGTGACACTAGTCAATCAACTCGTGACAGCAGTTGTCGGTATTTACAATGAGTACTACTCGAATCCGATCCTGATCTCAGGCATTCAGAAAATAGAGATTGCCACAGAGCCATACGATTCCTTCTGTCTCAATTTCAAAAGGTTCTTGGTCGCTAAAACTACGTGATTCGTATGGAAAGGATCAGTGCTTGATGCGGTCCAAACGGAGATTCTCACCCAGACAGTGATAAAACCCTGCTGATGCGACGTGCCTTGTGCTTGTAATAGGAGGAACGATGGCATCAAATCGGAGTTCCTCGCTTGGATTAGCTTGATGCTGCATCTTCGCATACCTTTAACTTGTCAAAACGTCCTCGAACAAGCAATAATTCTCACTTACTCCAAGAAATCAAAAGAGTTCTTCTCTAATGTGACTAACGCAGCGTCGGATCGCTGAGTTTCTTCTTCAATATCAGAAGCATTATCTGGCTCATGTATTGGATGGTCAAATAAGCACACTCTGTAATGAGGTCGATCTACTTACTGTTGATCGCAGGATCGGGATCGAAATTCCGGGAACCGTGAATAGCAGGAGAAATACCACCGATACCGGCTAGGAGACTCCCACTTTGGCTCATACGATGCATCGAGCTTCCCTTGGATAACGGACTTCCCTTCCTACTCAAGGAGCCACTCCGTAGTCTGATGTCGACTTGAGCGAAGTCAACCTGGTCGTTGAAAAAATGACCTCCAACTGAAGAGCTTGCCCCAGCATTATCCCAAGGGAACATAGACTTTTGTGAGCCAAGGAAATCTTGAGTTTCTGTCTCGATGTCAAATTGACTTCCTCGGGCGCCGGAAGACCCGCGAGACTGTCGACGTCCTTGACCAGGCTCCTGCGATTGTGAATGATACTGGGCCATCGCGATGCTACCAGACTCACTTCTGACGATCTTCTTTCACCTTCAAGAACCTCATTTTCTCCACGAAATAAGACCTGATGGGATGAATGTCTGAATGCAGTCTCCGACCCTCCCTATAAATTTTACAGACCATGTCAGGGCCTTGATCCATGGCGAGATCCATATCAAAACTTTGATGAGGAGCAGTGTCGACTCTTTCGTTCGAATTGATATATGCTGCTTCCCTCCTTGTTCGTTTCTTAGGACGTTCTGCCAAATCTTAGTACGAAATTACACAAGAACCATAAGGGCAGACCTCCGTCTATGTGAACTTCGATGTTGTTGGTTCTCGCTTGGACTTGTACTTTGAAACTGTCCTGCCAAAAACGAATCAAGGGCTCTGTGTTGACTGAGCGATGATGTCGAATGTCAGCTGCGATATAGTATGTATATCGGTAACCCACGTCCATGAGGCACCCCCCAGATCAGGCCATCGATAATTCTACTTGCATTTTTCTCCATCTTCTTCAGGGCTACTTCTTTACGAAATGTCTTCTGGCTCTCCAGGTACTTTACTCTTGCAACCTGAAACACATTTATCACTTCTCAGAAGCAGAGGTGATAAACATGGATTAACTTTAAGCTCATCGTCCGTTAGTTCAGTCCTTGCGTCCAACAAAAATCTTGCTCTTTTGCGCTTCCCTGGGAATTGATTATTGGGTTGTTTATCGTTGGTAATATCCATCAATGGCTGCCTCATTTCTTCGTCTTGTATCAAGTCTTGTGAGAGGAGTGCTCTAGCAAAGGATGCTACGGAATTGGCTCGGTCCTCAACTAATGGTGTACACATCGCTTGATCCTCCTCGTTGCCGCTCTGCACATCCAGTGAAAGTTGGAACTAATCAAGGCTGAAGTAGAGATACACACATGTGCGGACGTTACATGCGTCATCCGCTTCGGTGTTGAAAATGCAGGAACTCGATTAATACCAGACTGTGCCTCGAGGGGTAAATGGAAATCCATCATGTCAGTCCTATGGTCACTGATCAAATCAATTGATATCGGAAGACATTAATTTGATACCCACGCAATAACAACGGGCTCCATCTCCCAGCCAAGCTCCCTGGCTAGTTCATCGCCCAAGCCTCCAACTAGGTCAAAACCATCCGATGCTCCAAGGAAGTTGTCATCAAATACAAAGCCACCGGCGATCTGAGATGAAGACAAGTCGAATTGTCCAGGCCCGTAGGCATCCTCGACTGACTTTTCAAGAGAACCCGAGACCAGAAGGTCATGATGTTCGTTTAGGACATGCACGTCTTGGCGGGCCGTCTCAACCAATGATTCCTTGGCCGGTTTTGCTTTAAGTTTTTTTCTCTGCCCTGCCTTCGGGTTGAATTCCTCGTCACTCTCCGTCATGATTTCCGCATCTATTCATAGGGTTGGTAGATGAACGGATACCTTGTTCAAATCAAAATACCGTTCGTATCGTCCCACCCCTGCTCATGTTAAATCAGGCTTGTCTTATGATCCCCAACATTTACTTACTGAAAATAAAGCATCGAGTATCATGGCATGGCCTGAATCTGGATCTTGTTGAATAGTGACTGTGTGAGGACTGTACTGTGATTAATAGCCGAATCCTCTCCTAGATCTAAGTGAACTATGGGATCCTCACCGTGCAGTGGGTTGCACCAAAAGTAAGTCGTCTCCGCCCATAGCATGTTGTTGCATTTCTTGTACCATTTTCTTGAGCGCATTTACGCATGAGTTCACGTCCGTCATAAATATATCTTGCTTGACTATGTTACAGTCGATAAATAGCTTGATTAGACGCGTTTGCTAGTCATACCTTTGTACACCCTGGCCAACATGCATATATCCACGCATTTTTCATAGGCCCTCAAATATTGACTTACCGAACAACACCATACATCAAATTACTAGACAACCTTAATGCCAAGGGTTCCATAGGTTCAGCAATGAGATCGCAAAGCTGAGTAATGTTGGCCGTCATGACAGATCTCTTGGACAAATTTTTCAAAGCCGTTTTTGACCCCAAGGTGGCCGCCAACCTCCAGCCTGTTGAGAAGGAGGTACACTGCAAATGAATTTTCACATACCATAACAATCCAAATCCACTGTCTCGTCGAGTTAGTAAATCAGGGGTGAAAAACATTCGACCAGTATCAAGTTGACTGGTATGGCAAGTTTGAAAGGCACAAAGAAGAACCACTTCCGGCCTTAAATGCCAAAATCTCTCTAACAAAATTTGAAAGTCGCCGTTTGACACCTGTCAGTCCACCCGAACAAGGTTTCCCAAAGGCCTTTTCAAGATAACCGCACAGCCGTGATAATGGATAGTCCGTTAGGCAGACGCACAGAGTACACGCGGTACAAGTTGATTGAAGTAAACTATCGTACATTTGTCCACTTCATGCTGGTGTTTGCACTGATCACACGAGCAAATAGCTCGTCGCGATTGTTAATCCATTTGAATTTCTCTGCTTTTTCGTATTTGTAACCATCCATGGTCGGCGCTGACCAGAGGACCTCCAGTCCCTTAAGTACACCAGCTTTTTTGACACCTGTAACATCTTGCAATGAGATAGTGAGTCGGCTCCGCGAAGACGTCATAGGCGAGAAATAAAGCATCGTCGGCGTCAAAGTAATAAGCCCAGGACCAGTGGAGTGTTGGGCAGGATATGCTATTCAGTTCAGGTATAGGCACTTCTGCAAAAGGTGAAACATACTGTGCGTGGTGGCTGAAGGATTAACCAAATTTCTAAAAGATGGTGTGTCATCTTCTGGCTCGCCAGCCTGAAATTTGTTCAGACGTCATGAAGAGGGAGAGCATGAACATCAGCTCTACCTGCGCTTTGATAAATTGTTTGCTACCTTGAAGCAAGCTTCTCCCTGCATCAAGCGCCTTATCCATACCCTTGATGTGACTTGCCATAACCTTGGGTTGACTGATTGTGGCATCTATATGTTCTCCAACTAACGATGATCTATGAGTATCGGTGGGAGGTACGTCTGAAGATACTTGTTTCTCTTTCACAAGTTTTGTGGGCCTTATTTCGAGGCCTGCAGCTACTCGTTGGGATATTAAATCCATGGCATAGTCTGCGTCGGTGGGAACATCCAACATGGGAGGTGGCAAACTGCAAACAATGAGTATCTTATTTTCCACAAATTAGAGTAAAAATTGCTCGCCGAAGCCTCTCCTCCGGTGACAATGCTAGTATAATCGGTACCATGTGCCAGAACACAAATCCCATAATGCCCGATATTGTCTTTAATACATATTTTGCTGGGGTCAGCACCGATCCAAGGAACAAAACGAAGATAAGCTACAAAATATTTGAGTATATAGATATTCGCAACTTCCGAGCGCCTTACGCAGAGATACGTCCATGAGCTGGATGGCTTTCTCCAAATGAAGACGCTAGTAGATCCCATAAGTTCCTAAAGAGCGATTCTGAAACGGGAATTTGCACTTTTTGATTCTTTCATGAAAATCTGCCGTCTCATTCATTAGGTAGAGACCTAGACGCTTCATGTCCTGACTCTCATCTAGATCATTGTCCTCGGGTACAGTCCATTCGTTTATCTCTTCGTTGTTCAAGTTGGTCTGAGGACTAGAATTGGCTTCTGACTTGACAATCCTCTTCTTATCTTTGGCAGAAAACATGAGAAGTCTACCAAAACGCCACACATCTCGTGGTCCAAAAACAGATGGTGATGATAACCGACGAGATAGCTGTTCACTGAAGTTATCGGCATAAGAGATTTCTGTACGATGCCTCCTCAGTTGGGATTGACTCGGATAAGGGAGAAATCTATGCTTCAGCAAAATGATTATCAAATTGAAGAAAAAAGCAGTCGACAAAAGATCCAGCCACCAGATAATCCAGAAACTCTGTTTCATCAACATAAATCTTATAGATGAAAAGCTGGACGGAAAAAGGCTTACAGCACAGAAAAGCAGGCTTTGTTCTTTGTCTTGCCATTTCGCAAGTCGATATAAGTTGATGAGGAAAGGAAAGTAATGTGGAACTATTGCCAAGTAGACACGTTGAGATGCAAGCTTGAAACCATTGAGAGTAAACTCTTGAGGAGGGTTTTTCAAGGGAGGAAGCAGTGGAAGGAGAATACGCTGGGATGAGAAGCAAATTAAGCAACAAATTGCACGGATCAGTGTGAAACTATACATGTGCCACTTCATCCGACAAATTTTTGAAACAATGTATTTTACCCTTAGCTGGCTTTCGGGTGTGTTGATCATTTTCTGAAATCCTCATTTCCCCTTCATCTTCGGGCAGAGTAGACAGTCCAAGATGTTCGTCAAGGGGACGTGGAGCTTTAACTTCGTTCACATACTGGATAGGTGAAGATCAATTTGATTCTTGCAAACACTAGATTGACATACCGTTGAAAACAAACGAATGAAGTGTTCAATCTCTTCGTTTTCATATATTTCACGTAACTGAGCATCGTTGTATTGCCCAGTATTCTCAGTTGCCGGAGCAGAATCTGTGCCAGGTTGGTCTGATAAATCGGAAGAAAGGGACTCATTCATTGTGAAAGCGCGGAGATAGCAAGAGTCTCATGCACTCACTGCAGGTTATATATTGTGCCAGATTGTGGAGTAGAGAGTACTCAGGACTATGTCAGAAGTGTATTACTAATTTAATGATGTACAGATGTATTATTAACTAAGGAAATCTACTGATGTACTTTATATGGCAGTCACGGTCATGTGATGGACGCGGTACAGCTCTCCCTCACAAGTTGAAACATTGAAGAATCAACACTATGACCGAAAAAGGTCTCTTAGAATGGGCAAACTATATGCGACACAGTATGGTTAGCGACCCCGGCCGTAAATTATTCCAAGAGCAAGTGCAAACACATGGGTTTTCTTTCCTCGATGATTATCTCGACAATATCCTTTCCGAAGCCAAACAGGAGTGAGTTCGCTGTTAGTGAATATCAAGCTGAACTGATATAAACGGTAGTCCATTGATTGAACTGGTGAAGACTCCAGGGCGAAAGAAGGTTATATCAAGGAAGCCTAAATTGGGTTCAAAGATGCAGGTCGTCTCTGTTTTGCTGGAGGTCAGGTTCCATTTGCTTTGCCAGAATAAATATGAATTATCTCCTCTTTAGGCGGACGATGTTGATGACACAACAGAAGGACTTGTTCCTCCTAGTAGCTCTACACAGATGTTGCTCAACACAACAAGTCAACCGGACGTCACCAAACAAGACCCTGAATTCATTTCTCCCGAATCTGTGACAATGTTCTCTTCTTCAGAAGCGAAACTTGTTCCAAATGAGCCTGTGATCTCTCCCTCCCTCGAACTTTCTGTCATCATTGAAGATGACGAAGGAACTGAACGTAGCCGAACATCGATTCAAACAGTTCAGACGTCAAGTGACAACATTACACCGACTCAAACTCAGGATGACCGAATGTCCAACCTTGATTTGCACTGTTCGGATCAGAATTCCCGTGGTTTAGAACTGCCCATGATTTCCACATTCCAAGAAATCAAGGGAACTGAGGTACCTGCGGTCGTTGATTTGACCGTTCTTCTTCGTGATTCCGGCTCAAAATCTTTCTCTCCCCTACTTTCTACACGAAAAAGTGTATTATCTACACTTCCTACCCTACCTGAGCCGATACAACTGCGGAAATCTATGCGAACAACAAAAGAAAGTCCCGCGGGTAATGTTCAGCTGGGGACCGTTACACCGGGGAACACAAATATGGGAAAACGTACTTCATGGCTCATGAAAGCCCGTGAAGCGAAAGCAATGGAGAGCATGCCCAAGAAATCTGTTGTGAACAATTTGCCCATTGCCAATGTAGCGCTCGTTGGGGTTAAGCGTGATAGCGGGGAGTTGACTGGTTCGGTTGATATCAAGAAAGAAGAGAGAAAATCAAAAATATCCAAACAACAAAAAGAACAAACCGCTCCCACAAAATTTGCACCAGCCTCCTCTCCGAAATCTGATTCCAAACTAGTCGAAGAAACACTTCTGAAGTCAGAACAAGATGATATGCTGGACCTTCTGAAAAAAAAGGTAGAGGGTCTTGGGGCTCGCAATGACAAGTTCGGTGACAAAGTCCCTGAGAGTGCGGCAGCAGCTCTTGTCGAAGCTCGAGCAAAAGCAGAGGCAAGGATCGCCAAGCGTCAGGAAGGAGCCCCGACAAGATACTCAACTTTGGATGCCGCCGTTGACGTGCCAGTGGACCAAATACCAATGGGAGAAACCCATTCAACGGAAACGCATCATTGGTTGAGTGTCCATGATCTATCCCCCATTGAGGACCAGGATAAATTCAAAGGCTTGGTACTTGCCACACCTCAATCCAATCCTAATGATAGCGCCCCTGCAGTCGCAGATGACCAGAGCATCTCGACAACTCCGCCTCATTCACCACCTTCACAGGCTGTTACCGTGAAGGTGGTCTCTGTCTTCGATAAGCCGCCGCCAGTTTTCGTTCCTCCCATCTCCAACCCCCGCCCGCCTCCTATTTCACCGACGTTCAAGGAGACAACTTCTGCCTTCGTTCCTCCATCTGGCGCATTCACCAAATTTCCAACCGTGCAATCAGGAACCACACCCATGTTCCAGTCGCATCTTGGTAACAAGACCGAGGCCGCTCCCTTGAGCAATCATTCATCAACCATTGAGACGGAATCCGATGACCTTAATAATCGCGGGAATACAGAGGCATGGATACCTAAAACCCAAGAAGTGGAGTACTCAGATGACTTTGTCACCCAACTATCTGGCCCAGAACAGTTGAATGCACTTGATGATGACGATAGCTGGCCTATCGACGAGAAGTTATTGCATGACAGACCTTGGCCCTTCGGCAGTCAAAGCAAAGAGGATAGTTTCACATGGAGCACTCTTCCATCACAGAGTCAGCACGCCGATATCGGTCCCAACCCAGAAGACAGCAAGTTCTTGGGGGAAGGTCAAGCCTGCGAAGCACAATCAATACCGGCGGAATCCGATGAGGATATGGATATTGAACAGGAGGATTTCAGTGCTGGTAAAGAGGCGATTAACGCAGACCACGAGCTAGAGGAGATTATCCTCAGTAGAGCGAATTCCGTGCAGGTGCGCGATTAAAATGATCTCGGTACTTGACCTCACCATCCAACAGCTTGGAAACAACACGAGTCGAAACACATTTGTTTCATCTGTATCTTCCGAATCTCAGATTGGCTTCTTTGGCCAAGCGCCCAAATTTTCGAGCAGTGCACTGGGAACGAGCAATAAGGGCAAACCAGAGGTAAAGAAAGTCATGCAGATGGCAGCCTTTGCTGCTAAAAAGGTCCGCATTCCATTGCACGAAATCACAGTCGGTAAATGATGAAGATTGTATTTCAGCAACAGGAGAACGATGATAAGAAGGCCGCTCGTTTAAAAGAGGTAGAGAACCGCCGTCAACTTGTCGTGCAACGCAAGGCCGAAGAAGAGAAATTACGTCAGCAAGAACAAGGGCGCAAAGCCAAGGAGGAGCTGGAGCGACGGAAACGGGAGCGAGAAGAGCAAATGGAGAAGAAGCCAATCAAGCCTATAGTTGTGAGTATATCGTCAAAGAGGGTAAGCATATCCACTCAAACGAAACTGTTGAGTTTTCTAAGCTTTTTTCACAGGACGATGAGATCACAAAGAAGCGCAAGATGAATTTGGACAAGCCAGATAGGAAACTAGAACCTAAAAAGCAGATACCTCTCCAAAAGACGGGCTTCAAGTCAACCCTTAAGCAAGCCACAGCACTCAGCTCTTCTGCAGCCTTCAACACTTCACAGTCATCTCAATCTACAATCAAGCCTGTTGAGAAGATGTCGAAAGTACCGACCGCCATTCTTGCCAAGGGTAAAACAAAGCAGAAACTGGTCATGCAAGTGGAAGAAGAACGCACACAACCCTCCCAGATCGTCCAGACTCAAATGGCCGCCAGGGCCAAGGCAGCAATGCAAGCCGGGGCCTATATACCAAGCGAAAGTATTGAATTGCCAGAAGTGAACAGTGAATATTCCGATTCTGAGGATGAGGGTCGACCGCGGACGTTCAACCCGCCCGAATGGGCCCAGTCTCCTGAATTACTACAAGCTCTTGAAGCACAGAGTACGATCAATCCAGATGATATCTTTGGAGCCATCCGCCCTCTCCGAATGGATGAGTTATTCAAGGCAAGGACAAGCCGTTTCCGCGCTCGCACTAGTTCAGCGAATTGGTCAGGTGCTGATCGTCTGACAATAGAGGAAGAACGAGAATATGCGAGGCGGATGGGCTTCAAATGACTGTTTTCATAATCGATTCCACTATTTTCGAACTTTTCTGATATTTTGTGTGTACTCTAGGTAGTATCCTGAATTAATCTATGGCTATTCATGTACATTGTGTCATTTATATGTAGCGCCTGTTTTCCGGCAATTTACACGTGACATTGCTTACTCTTCGACTACCAACCAACACATTACTTGGGTGGCAAACCCTCACGCATCTCTGCTTATGGCGTCTTCGTCATCTGAAATCAATCCTTCTGCTTCTGAGGCACGATTTTCATACAAAGATGCTTCACACGAAGAAGTGCTGGAAGACCTCTCTAGGTATATGCCTACATCTCGAGGAATTATTTCACTGACACGATATTTCAGTCGGTTCATTCTGAATCTGCCAGATGAAGAGCTGGCATCACTTGAACGAATATGTTTCCAAGTGGAGCAAGCGTGCGTCCCTTCCACAGGATTCATAAGACTCGGCTGATCCGTGTATCCAGACACTGGTTTTATGAAGACTTCATACGCGAACAGAATCCGTCTTTTCCTTCTCTTCCTCTCAAAAAATTCTCCGCAATGCTCTTCCATGCATGTCCACTTTTGCAAAAATGGAGTGGCGACCATGAAAATGCTTTCAGTTCATTCATGCAATATAAGATAAGGGTGCCCGTATGTGGAGCTATCATGCTTAATGGCTCTTGGGATAAGGTAAGCATTTCACTCCCGTTATTAATCTACTTCTTGAGAGTCTGGAAGTGTGTACTTGTGAAAGGCTGGAAATCGTCATCGGGATGGGGTTTTCCAAAGGGAAAGATTAACGAAGATGAACCGAAACATACGTGTGCTATCCGGGAGGTACATTATTGACGGTCCTGCCTCTTGATTCATCCACACATCATTTTTCAGGTTCTAGAGGAAACTGGTTACAATTTACTAGGAAAACTGAAACCTGAAGATGTCATTGAGTTGTCTATCAAAGAGCAAAGGATATCATTATTCATCGTTTCCGGCGTTGAGGAAGACTTTCCCTTTCAAACAAAGACTCGCAAGGAGATCAGTGTTGGTAACATTTGCAACGTATTTGATATTTTCCTGACAGGTTATCCACATCAGCGTATAGAATGGTTCCGCCTTGCAGACTTGCCAACGTGGAGACGCAATAAACAAGTTCCTGGGAAATTTTACCTCATTTCTCCCTTCATAGGGTATGCTAACCGCCTTTTCATTTTCCATCTTACCCCCATTTCCTGTACAGGCCTCTGAAAGCATTCATCAATGGTCACAAACCTCGAAATTCTAGGAGAGCTGGGCGTCAGAAGAAGAATAAGAAAATGACATCTCAAGGCAATGCATATGCTTCAGACGCTTTTGCTACTGATGCCGACACGGATGCAATCCAAGAGTCGGATTCTCAGACATCAGATAATCAAGCAGAGAGGCCAGAAGCTGTCTCAAGTACAAACGAAACGAGCACTGATTTCTCAGAGGGTATCTTGAGTTCAGACAATATGGATCCTCATTTTGCACGTCTTCTAAATTCTTTAACCCTGTCCGCAACTGGCAATGTTCCTCAAACATTGAAGACTCCTCATCTTCCAGCGGACTCTGCTACACCAATTCCAAATTCAATACGCAATCTAAATCCTGACCTGATTTCTGAAGAAAAACATCAAGGCCATCAAAAGGTCAGGACCAGAGAAAATCTTTCAGCTATGTTGTCACAGGATCTGGCGCGAGATTCTTCTAGCACACCTACCGCTGCCCCTAATGGTAGTAGCCCATTCAGCTCCGGCCATCTTCCCACCGGTAGCTATGAACCTTCATACTCTCCTAGACAGGCATGCAATTCTCATCTCCCCGGCCCTGTTACCAATCCGACCTCATACTGCCCCATCCGAACCGACATCTCGCCCTATCTCACCAAGTCCTCGGTAGATATGACTTCAACCACCAGACGGTTGCAGCAGCTAGCCTTGCTAGAAAGGGTGGCTGACGAATCAGCCAAAATGCTTCCTCAGGCTGCTGCATTAGGGTCAACACCTTCATTACTCAATGCATACTCAGGTTCTCATACTTCTGTTCCTCCACATGGAATCCCTTTTTCTGGAGTCTTCTACTCGACTCCGCCCCGTCAGCTTCCGTCAAGCGCAGTGCAAATTCCCTATAACTTAAGTCGTTCGCATCCAAATCAAGTAATCTATGATGACACTTCCCAAGCCCTGAACAACCAGATCATGAATCACTCTCACCCCGCTCCTTCGAAACCTTCCTTTGAGCGACCGGCCTCCAATTTCGGAGTACGGCCGCAGTCCTATGTCTATGATTACAATCCTACTTCTCCCCTCCCTACTCCATTAATTCAACCTAGGGACAGTTTTCCCTTCAGGGTCGGCCTATCCGGTCATCGATTCGCCTCGGCGACACCAGCCGTAGACAGTTTCCCTTCTAGGGGAATGCCAGTTAGTACAGCACAGACGCTTTTGTCGATCCTGAACGGAAATCAGCTATTACAAAGCAACTCAGTCGTGCCTCCACCAGCTAATCGGCCAATATGAGTTGGAAGCCACCCTGATGGTTTACAACAACATTATAAGATCCCAGTTATCTAATGGTTCATCCTCCCGTGCTCGTCATTGACCATACTGATTTGTTGATGGACACACCGAGCAAGACTTGTTTGGTTGATTTTCCGCATCATATAATCATCATTAGTGTTCTTCTAGCTCTAGCTTTGTATCGCTCTAGTTCGTATCTCTCTCTGCCGACATCTATTGTTTTCTTCCTATCATTTTACTGTCAAGATTATACAATGTGTCGACCGAATAGTTTACCCATGTACATCAAACAAACTGCTGATATGTTATTTGTCTGGATCAACGTATAACTCTAGACTACAATTTTGAGTATTCGAACAGAACTGGCTATGAGAATTTACCAAGTGTGATCCAATCATTCTTCGATTGTCTGTCTATCCTGATATATCGGCCGATGAATGGAAAGACATACTTGTTCTTAATCAAAGGTGGCTTAGGTGCGCATGATGACGACTTGTGATACCGGAGTCATGTTGAATCGACTTTTTTGTCATATGTGAACACAGGCAATGTGCCATTGAATTACATTCCCGATTGATGAATGGACAGCAAGTCAGGAGATGTCCTACTTAAGTATTTTGTCAGTTTGCTTCCTCTTCTCGAGGCATTTACGCAGTGACTCAGGACGAATGAAGAAAGAGTATACTGCAATCACTAGGACCGGAAACAAAAGCCTGGGCCCAGGTTGACTTATAACAATCGTCGAGTAGTTGTGGTAATGTGGATGGACCTACGCGGATGTATCAGAGTAACTGTGATAAAAATGAAAAGATAATTAATAATGACAGAAATGGAGGTGACAAGAGGAAACATTACTAGTTCAACTTCAAGCACCTCTATAGGTCAATGCTGATCAATACACATTCTGCAAGGTGGTTACCATTGGAATGAATTGTCTCTTGTCATATATATGCCCTTGCTATGTCGATGTTGCAGAAATTGCAAAAGTATAAGAGCCAAGCTTTTTTTCCCGTTGGCTTTGAACGGATTTCAACCAAGTCTTCCCGAATCCACTCCATCTGTATCCTGACTATAACTTGATTCGTGTCGAAATTTCATTGGGACCAGAATATCCTTGTGGCTTATACTCTGTCGAAACCCGATCTCATATCCTCGAAAACTGCAAGCGCTACGACTCACGATTTCTTCTACCTAATTGATTGGATCATAGGTGATTTGTCAAATTTTCAACTCAGGAGCATTTACTTTTGATGCAATACCCTAGATGTCGATATCTAGAACGTCTCTGCTTCTCTTCCTATATTTCGGGTTTCACTTAGACTTTTCTTCGATTCTGGTGTCGAGAAAAGCTACAGCAAAAGTCCTCCTTAACCAGTATTTATAGTAGCTCATGTTAGACTACGAGCGGAGTGTGTGCCAAGCCCCGCTTTATTATTTGTTTAGTACAGAAATTTAAAATCTTTTCAGACAACCTCAAGAATCCACTGCGGAAAGTTTATGAATTCGGATTAGTGGAATCTGGAATGTTTTTGATGATCTCGATTCTCAGGTCATCGTCAAGGAGACTCCATACAAGTAGTACTAAATTTTTTAGGAGAACCTCATGTTGCTGAAATAATCAAGAGCACAGCACTTTAGAATAGAAAAATGCTGACTCGATAAGACAAAAACGAGACAAAAATAGGGACGCCCAAACACCATGCGTAGAAGCTCTGAGTTGTCCATCATGCTGACTGCTGACCTATATGAAGGATATATTGTGTATTAGTATCATAAACATCATCTCCACGACTAATCTTGAGGAGTAGAGCCGTTCGAGGGGCATCCTCTAGTTCAAACAAAATAAGTTTAGTCAAGTTAGAAGTGTCTCATGTATCTATATGTATCTATATCCTGTAGGGTGGCTGCTGAGGTAAAGGTAAAGGTGAGCTGAGATGCGCCACCGTCGAACAAAACAGAAGGGTCAGACTTCCCTAACGATAGGGAAAGAGGTGTGATACAGCAATTTCAAGATCCCTGCATTGGCTGAAATCGACAGTCATTCATTCATTACGCATTCATTACGGCGCTCCCGTTGTACTTCTGCAGGCTTCTGCGGAGTCAACTTCGTGGCTTAAAATAGAAAATTTGATGATATAGACGGACGGAGTTAGCAACAACGTTGGAATATTGCCTGAAACGGCCTGGTTGCTCAAGCAAAGTGGGTGCAACATCAGGCAGAGACAATGGAGTATATGCATGTAGGGAAGGGGACTAAAGGGAATCTTGTGAGCTCGCTGGATGAGAACGGTGACTGATTGTGACAAAGCGATGCGCCGGAAAATCTAAACCGTTTCCCATTACGGCCACTCCACGCCATCTCTTGTCCAGTTTCCTCTATCTATTTTGCCTAACATTATCATTTAGAGTACTCTGAAACCTCTTTACTGATCCGTAGCAGCCCTGCTTGCTTAATCTACCATGTTGAATGGAAGTGGAATCAAGATTTTCACTGGTACGTATCTTGCTTGTCGCCTGGACACCTGGAAAATGGTCTTCCCACAGGTACTAGCCATCCCGAACTGGCGGAAATCATAGCGAGACGGTATTGGTCATTTCTGACACCACCCGCAGTGGGCTGACTACGTTCCTGTAGCATCGGCCTACCCCTATCCAAGGCAGAGGTCACTGGAAGCGGCATTGGCGAGACCCAAGTTCGAATTCAGGAGTCTGTGCGCGAGGATGATGTGTATATCATCAACACCGGTTGTGGTAGAGTCAACACAGCTCTTATGGAGCTCTGCATCATGATTCATGCCTGCAAGATTGCGAGCGCAAAGAGAATCACTGCTGTCATTCCTTTGTTTCCCTATGCCAGGCAGGACAAAAAAGACAAGAGCAGGGCACCTATTACTGCCAAACTTGTTGCTAATATGATTCAAAAAGCGGGCTGTGACCATGTCATCGTGAGTCGTCCGATTGTTGGTGTTTGCTGGTTTTGAATTCATAAATTTATCTAGACGATGGACCTGCATGCATCTCAGATACAAGGATTTTTTGATGTTCCAGTTGACAAGTGAGTCCAGCGTTTGACTCCATTGATCACCTTGCTCAAGTGTGGTTGTAGTGTAAGTCCTAATACAAGATCTGTCACCTCCGGCTCATGTTGGCAGTTGTACGCAGAACCGTCTGCAATCCTTTACATCAGAACACATTTCGACTTGAAGGACGTGGCCATTGTATCACCAGATGCAGGTGGCGCGAAGCGGTATGGCTTACTAGCAGAAGCTAGGTCCGTCCGGCAGTAAACTGATTTTATGAGTGAACAGGGCGACATCGATTGCCGATCGGTTGGGAGTCGATTTTGCACTCTTCCACAAGGAGCGGAAAAAGGCAAACGAAGTTTCTCGCATGGTACTTGTGGGGCACGTGAAGGACAAGGTTGCAATCCTGGTGGATGATATGGCGGACACCTGTGGCACTTTGTGTCTTGCTTCACAATACCTCACCGAGGCTGGGGCAAGCAAGGTGTACGCCATAGTAACGCACGGGATTTTGAGCGGGAGTGCTCTCAAGTCCATCGAGGAAAGCTCGTTGGAGAAGCTGATTGTAACGAACACATTACCGCAACAAGAGAACCAGCGGCGATGCCGGAAAATCGAGGTAATTGACATAGGGAAGGTGCTTGGAGAAGTGATTCGGCGGAGCCACTATGGGGAAAGCGTGTCTAAGTTATTCCATGAAGTACCGTACTAAAAGCCGCAAGAAGCGGAATGTAATTGTAGTCTACGAAATGGAAGAGCCAGAATGCGTGGGAAGCGAATAGTGTAGGAAGCAGCTGCCATACTCCGTTTGCCATGCTCTACCCCGTCTGAGTCCAATGCATGCCCTATCATGTACCAAAACCGCAACAATCCCTCCAACAACCTTCCACGCTCTCCCATCGTCGTCGTCGGCGTCCCCTCTATCACTGTCGACAACGACCGTCTCGTCGTCGGCAATGCCAACTCCAGTTCGTCCTTTTTTCTTTCTCTGTCCTTGCCTTCCTCACACTTCCGTAGGTTCCACACGCTCCTACACGATCATCAAGTGTCTCGGCGATGGCTCCTTTGGTACCGTATGGCTCTGCGATTGGCACGGCACCCTTCCTCCCAACACACCGCTCTCACCAATGCAGTGTGGGGCAGGTGCACGCCCGGAGTGGGCAGGGAAGCGGCTCGTGGCAGTCAAGCTCATGAGGCGGCAGTGGGAAGGAGGTTGGGAGGAATGTCAGAAACTCAAGGAGCTCCAGGTGCGCATCTTGGTCTTCTTAATTTAATTTCTGACTTTCCCCCACGCAATCAGTCACTTCGTACAATCCCTTTCCATCCTAACATTATTCCTCTATATGATTTTTTTCTTCTTCCCGATACCCGGCAACTTTACTTCGTCTTTGAGTCCATGGAAGGCAACCTTTTTCACCTCATCAAGGCTCGCAAGGGTCGTGCTCTTGCAGGCGGCCTCGTATGTGACATTTTTCGCCAAATTGTCTCAGGCCTTGATCATATCCACACTGCTGGATATTTCCATCGTGACATGAAGCCAGAAAACGTACTCGTCACAACTATAGGCCTGCACGATTATGTCTCTGTCTCTCCTGTTGCCGCCTCCAATGCTGCAAAAGAGAAGGATGTAATTTCCATTATCAAATTAGCCGATTTTGGCTTGGCTCGTGAGACCAAAAGTAAACCACCTTACACCGAATATGTATCCACTCGTTGGTATCGTGCACCCGAAGTTCTCCTCCTCAGTAAAGAATATTCAAATCCTGTGGATATGTGGGCACTGGGGACTATCATGGCGGAACTTGTCAACCTCAAACCTCTTTTTCCTGGCTCCGATCATAGGGATCAGATAAACCGTATATGTGAGATAATGGGAGACCCTGGTAGTAACTATCATGACGAGAATTCAAATCTGATAGGTGGAGGGTTGTGGTCGAAGGGAGTTCAGCTTGCGGCAGAACGATGTGGACTCCGGTTTGGTCCTGTAAGTACCGTCAGTCTATGAGAATATCTTCTCTGAACCTGATGGATGATTGCCTTCAGACGCCTCCAAAAGATATTCATTCTCTTTTTGAGCGCATTGTTCCTCCTTCGCTTATCCACTGCATACGTGATCTTTTAAAGTATGACCCCAGTAAACGTCTCACAAGTCGGCAATGCTTGGAACATCCCTATCTTCTCGAAATTTATCCTCGCAATAATATTCCTAAACCGCAGGATCTTTCCCTTTCAATCAATGGATTGAATACTCAACGCCCATCACACCATAGTGTCTCGAGCCTTCAATCTTCCTCTATACCCAATGTTTCTTCTACACATCGCGCACCGTATCTTCCCGTTCAGCATCCGCAGCCTTCGCACCTGTATGCTAATGGAGTTGCGGGGCCTTCTCACCAAGATTACTCTATGGATATATCTTCTCCCCCACCACAACAACCGGCTCAGTCGCCGTTGCGTGTCAATGGTCGTACTCCGGTCCCAATGGCCACCGACTCTCCCTCGCGTGCAAACTTTGATCGCACAACTCTTCCACCCCCACAGGGCCCACAAAAACCAAGCAAATTCGGTTTTATCAAACCATCCAAGTGGTTGTTCGGCGACAGGACCAGCCACCTGCCGCCTGTCACCGAGGAAGCTCCAGGCATTGCAAAATCTCTGGGACGCAAGCGCACACAATCGTCTAGCACCGATAAATCCATTCGTGTTTCAACTCCTCCTGCAAACGATTCCCGAAAGAACAAGAAAGAGGCAGAACGGCTCCAGCGTGAGGCTGAGAAACAGCGACGCGAGCTGGCAGACAAGCGGCACCGTGAACAGGCTCGTGCTGTAATTCAGAAGCGTCAACAGATGATGCGAGGCATTGTGGGTAAGGACCTAGAATGGCAGACCGGTAACGAGCAACGTGTGGAGTATCTCAAGAATAACGAGAAGCAGAACTCGTCTGGTCCAATTCGTAAGAATCAGAGTGTCAATGCTAGTATAGCTGGCTCGACGAGTATGACTATTAATGCTGCCGCTGGCAGATTCAAGTCGCACAACGATTCACTTGTCGTCAGCGATCGTGGCAATTGGCGGTCACCGGTGGAGCGATTTTCTAAAGCTCGACGGCGAGACTTCGATGATGACCACTCCATGTCATCGTCGGATGTGCATAGTCTAAGTCGAATGTCGTCAATCTCCTTCGCTTCTGTGGACAGCGATCCAGGGCCATCACGCCTACGAAATCGCCCGAGTCGATTCAGCATTAGCAGAATGATTTCTATGTCGTCACTACGCACGGTTGATGACTTTCCTGCTTCTGCTCGCTCATCCAACTCTTTTTCTTTGGAAGGTCAGCTGGTACATGACTTCCGATCGCAAGCTAGTATGGATACGAATGGTCACCTTGGCAGCGTTTCTCCTCCGCCAGTGGGGTCTCTTTCTCTTTCACCTACCCTTTCACCTTCTTTGCCACCATCTACGTGGGTTCCTCAAATGCAACAAATCGTCGCTGGACAACAAAGTACGCCCAGTTCATACGAATATCCTGTCGGACATCATTCTACAAGTTCGTATGGACATTTACCAAGTTCAGGGCAAACGCCAAAATCCATCAAGCCTGCCATCAATCCTATCTTCAAAGTGGTGAGTTATAAGTGGGACAGTACAAATGGTCTCTTGCCTAATGATCATGGTGAAATGGTTCAGCCTTCACTTCCGCCTTCGGTTGGTAGCAATATACCATCGCCTAATAAACTACCACCATTCTCCCAGTTGGAGGCTGTTGCTGGAGGTGAATATCCACCAATGTCGCCCATGTCATTTACTGCACCATCGGAGGAATCATCATCATTATCCCATCCATGGCAATAACCGAAGCATTCCATTGCACCATTGCTCAGGAGTTTTCATTGTTTTCCACTCTGACTGCATACCCATTCCTATCTCTATTTTTTTCCGGGAGTATCTTGGTTGTTTGTCAAACATCCTTCAGGTGCTGTCTTATATCTGACCTTCCCCCTTGCAATCACTATCAGAAACCTGTACATTCATTCACCTATACGATACAGTTCATCTCCCGGGCTTCGCTTTATTTCTGTCTTTAGGTCCCAGGAGGTTGTATTTTCAACTGCACTTTCATTGGTCATATAATGCGACTAGACCTATGTCACTCCAGGTTTTACAATTATTTGCCACTTTTGCTACTTCTTTACCTCATTGCTACAAAAATTAATTGGTTGCTTGACAAAACTTGAACCTGATCCTTCGTCTACCAAGTATACTACTTACACAATTCCCCTCTCCTCTTTATCTACACTACGGCGGCTGGAAAACTGGCAATAGTAGTAGATCATGTCATATACTTATGTACCTTTACACCAATTCTTCAACAAGACAAGATGTGAGATAGCCTCATGCACAACTCATTGTCGAAGTCTCAATGGGGGTTGCTTTTTTTAAAAAAATCTATTATTGATGAATGATTATATATCAAACAATTTGACGGATATGGTTTAGTGATGATGAGGAGCTTGTTTGTACCTAAGACCACTAAGTATGAAATGAGCATCAGGGGAGAGGAAAGTCTACAGCAAATGAACTCACCAGTAACTGCACCCGAGGAATTTGGGCAATGGTTCAATTCGAGATTGAGCGAGATCAGATGGAGCATGGTTGAGCGGAGTATTGGGACAGGCCAGTCCA
>Ga0153987_1000039_pt1 | contig 42556 bp, 41 predicted proteins | sample TSNC071MetaG_FD_102279 | JGI IMG/M metagenome (GOLD analysis project Ga0153987, IMG submission 102279) | Attine ant fungus gardens microbial communities from North Carolina, USA - TSNC071 MetaG | ecosystem: Host-associated > Fungi > Mycelium > Unclassified | place: USA: North Carolina, William B...
ATAATCTACTTGATCTGTGCACCAGTTGTCCCACACTCCCAACCAAACTGTGTGTGATGTGACCATGATGTGACATTGATGTGACCCTGTCACTATTTATGTCACATAGTGTAACAGACTTTTCCATGCTATAAATAGAACAGAAAGTAAAAGAAAAAGAAAAGAAATAATGAAATGGACTTAGAGAACAGGAGCAGTTCATGACATGTCCCAGGATTATCAAGCTTGCATTTACCTCCAATGAGGTTCTTTCATGTCCCACTCCATTCCCTATCCTTGGCGCTCACCAAACAACACTTTTTGCCTATGCTAGCCTTACTTCACTTTCTACTGACCTCTCTCTTTTGGACAAGATGCTCAAAGTCACTTTTGCCCCCATTCTAACCAGATCTTTCCCTCTGCAACAACCTTGCTGGACCAGAGATCAACCATGCTCCACTCAAACCTGAAGGAAATTTTTTTGCTTTAGAGTAATGCAAAGAGATAAGGGTTTTAATTGTGGTTCTGAGGCAGTATGTTGGGCAAGAGTCATTAATTATTGTCACTTTCATTGTTTAAGATTATGATCATAGATATTAAGAATAAAGTGGATAAGACAGAGAGAGTACAGGATATAAAGCATGAAGACATGCTCTGTAAATGAGAAGGGTTAGGTAAAAAGACTATACACTGTTCCCTACCACTACTCTACTTCACCTCTACTACACCTCTATTGCACCTCTACTGCACCCCTACCACACCTTTACTGTACCTTTACCACACCTCTACTGCACCTCTACTGCACCCCTACTGCACTGTATATTGTCACATGTTCTTGTGATGCCTAACCCTCAACAAACACTAGTATTATACTACTGGAATCTTTTGCCAGAGGTTAATTCTTAAGTCATAAACATCTCAAGTTCTGTTATTGTATTATTTTAGGTCATAGTATAGAGTAAGTAAAGGAAAGATAATATCAATTATAAACACTAAATTATAATATTATATTGTAATACATTGGTGATATATATGTGATATATATATGACCAGGTGCAGTAAGTGCGGTAGGCGGTGCAGTAATTTCTCTATGCCCGACCTAAGTTGAGTTATTGAGGTGAATGTGAGCAATGGTCACAACAACTGCTAACTTAAGAGTAAGATTGAGAAGTCACAAGGAGCGAGATCTCAGGTATAATATCGAGTTCTAGTATAGCAACGCCTAAGCCAAGCTGCCCAAGTAACATACTCTAAGTCCAAGTAGACAAAGAGAACTTGATAAGAGTTCTCACTGGATTATGCTCTACTTATATACAAACAAATCTATTTACTGCTGTTTGTACATACATGTGCTCATTGCATTACAAATGAGTCATGTTTCTATTGTTGCACGGCTTTGTGTTTTAATCTGAAAATAAAATGGAAAATAAAATAAATATTGACTTAGCCATGGTGGCTAGTCAACCCTCCAAGAGGCAGTTCATGACACAGATGTCACTCAAGTAGTAACAGCTAAATTACTATACCTAAAAAATTACAGGCTGTGCAGTACATTGTTAGGAAGGAATACTATCAACTGGTAAGGAAAAGTATATACCTCAGACATTACTCAAGTGGTGACAACTGAGGTATGTCTAATGAGTGGAAGGTTTAAGTACTTTACCAAGATTTGTAAGAATAGTATATGATGTGACTTATTGTCTGAGACAGTAATGCTAGGTTTCACTCCTTGTTCTCCAATGTCTTGGATATACACAGCAGGCCATTCCAACAAATTCTTAAGCTGGAGGTTAGGTAGTTCTCCCTCAGCTGTCTATGTGATTGCCCAATATCTAAGGTAAGAAAGGACTATGTTATAGTTCACATTGATTATGCTGATAGAAATAGTGTAAATATTCTTTAATTAAATAAAAAGCCATCTATGTGATTGCCTGATGTCTGAGTGTAAATATTCTTCATGTGGAAAAGTAGTACACAGACCATGTACCATAGTATAAGTAGCTGAGCACAATCAAGTGGAAACTTTATTGAGTTCTCTTGATACCACCATCAGGAGTGAGATTGAGGTGTCATTCTGACTACCCTTAATCTTTACAATGGAGATGACAAAAATAAACAGACTAAGAGGAAATTACTTGATATTATCTCACTCCAGGAGATAGTGGTGGTAAAAAGAATGATCAATGTCATACATCCCTTTTCTACTAAAGAAACTTGACAAATACTTTACAATCATTCTCTGACAGTTTCTAACACTAAGATATCAATATATTGCAATTTCTACACAGACTACTTTTTGAGCTTTACTTGTTGATGGTTGTCATTCCCATGTATGATAATGACATTATTTTTGGCAGCAAGAGCAATAAACTCACCAAACCCACTCACACCGGCAGATTGGTATAAATTCTTGCATTTAGCTAAATGTTCCCCCAATTGAGACCTCATCATGGACCTTTTCTCCAAACCCTGTAAAATTTCCACCAGAGGTTTGAATACAGATTTAGGAGGATTACGAGTTGAAGGTCCCTTGATTTCATTTTTCCTTGCTGGCACATTGTTTTCCCTCGACAAACCAGGGATGTAGCCCTGACCCCAAGCTTTTCTCTGAGCAAGTGGTTTAGTCTCCTGTCTAGAAGGATTCACTTGGGGAGAACTTTTCTTTGACGTTTGAAGAGCAAGAGTTGTGTCAGATGACCAATTCGAATCCGCCATTTCCCAGCCACCACCTTCATTCCATCCACCTATCCAATCATCTTGGGCCCATCCGACCGGATCGCTGTTCTGTTCTTGATCAGGCATTTGGTATGTTGTATCAGATGTTTGAGGTAGAGTTGTCGAAAACTCTTGGACACTCGCGTTAATTTCAGAGGCTGCAGTCCCAAAGTTCACTATTGACTTGCTAGTCCCGCGTGGATCGGAACTCAGGCTCAAGACTGAAGGCGCACGAGTAAAAGGCTCTGAGGAAGGCGTATATTTATCTTTGCATCCAGGCGTTATGGCAGGAGAAGTAACAATGGTCGCTGGCTTGGGTGAGGATATGCATTCAGAGCAGGGGGAAATTGCACTAGAAGAGGATATCCCCACTGACGAAGAGTCAAGACTCAGTTGGGGGATATGAGAGCCATTGGTGATCCACCCATTATTGGATGATTTGGAGGCTTCTGGGATGGAGACAGTCGCTGAGTCCGGATAGCCCAAGACATCTCTACGCCAGTTGAAAACCTTGGAGGCCTGAAAAGACTGAGTACTAGTATCATCGTCTGGAACGGCAAGGAAAACAGTGTAGTTGCGGAACATCAGGAGTGATATTGGATACAAGACGCTTCTATCCCCTGAGATGATTAGGATAATGTTATGTTCGGAGGTTCCTGTAGCAATGGGATCGTCCATGGCTGACATAACAACGTCCACTTGGGAATATTTTGAATGATAACTCATCAGTATTGAACAGGCTCCCTCACCTGATAGCATTTTTATCAGTGCATCATTGGTGTAGCCCTGTATTGAAGAACTATCAACAAGGTTGACACCCATCGAAGGCATTACAGCGTAGAGAGCGTCTTCTGCAGGTCGTCGTTTATTTCTATCCCAGTAGGCCTTGATACTTGTAACGACACCAAATTTGCGAGTGAATGTCCTGATGTCTTTCAATGCTTCCCCAGCCGATCTGGACACTGGGCATGTGGCTATCACATATGAGAGAGTTTTTCTTAGAAGATTGAGTCAACCAGCCTGTACGCACTAAGATCCCAAAATATCTTGATCTTTGTCTGAGGCATTGGTAAAACAAGAGATCTTGAACGCTGTGTAAGCGTTTGCTATGGGCAGATGTTCAGATCTGTGGGTTGTTGGAAGGGATTGATTTACTACGTAAAAACTAGTTATTCTCAAGCTTTGGGTATATTGATTCTTGTTCACTCTTCCGTGATCTAAAACGCCAGTGCATCATGTCGCAAGCCCTAGTCTTGACCTTTTCATGAAGTTCGGCCAAAGACTGGAATCAAGGTCACTGCTTCAAACTGTTTTTCTCCGCTATCGATGGAGTTGGCTGGCCCACCCTAAATTTACCAGCAATTGAGCTGCTTTTGCGACTCAAAATATTGATTTTCCTCCAAAGTATCTCAATCGCCCCCTCACTTATAATTTAAATTTGTGCTACTAGCAGCGGGGCAATGCGACTGGAGAAGTTTTGATGTATAAGCCGGCCATTCCATGGGGAAAACAGTGACAGTGAACAGTTTTCCGGTTCCCATCACTTATCTTCCCTCCCAGCTGACGACATGCAACCTGGACGATAGCGGATTCAGCTCACGAAACCCCATTCCAACAGCCGTCGATAGCAACAATGAGGAAAGAAAGCGAACGGGAGCCAAACGCCCCAACCAAGTTCGTACAATAGTCCCCCAGATGATGCTTAATTTTCCTATTGCGTCCTTATTGAAAGGAATGTTCCATTTACCTTGAGTTCAATGTAATTGCAATTTTCCAGCTCCAGTGGTTTGAAATAATCTAGATTATCACTTGAGGTTGAGTGATGATCAAAGGAACTGGAATAGGTAGAGAGTTAGGTAGCTCTTACATTGACACCATTGGATCATACCGGTGGGAGTCACGAATTAGGTAAGAAGTGCAGGAGGACTCTCCTCTACCATATAGCATAGTGTAATAGTGTAGGTCCGAGTGTCGGCGGAATGCAGGACCGAAAACAGGACTTGATATCTCGTTGTCCCAGTCTCCATTAAATTCGATCCTCAGTAAAGGTGGGTGCGACATCTGGCTGGCATAATGTGCAGAGCACAAGTAAAAGGAGGGACTGAACCTCGAATATAGACAAGTATCCTGGGAATTGGTGGTTAGGTGCTTCTCTCCCAGTCTGTATGTCTGAGGCACCTGGTATCGTGGTTCAAAAGGGAAACTATCGCAGTCATTCCGGTTACCAATGGTTTCCCAAGACTTGTAAACAAGAAAGGTGACATTCATATTTGAATGTAGTTGAATTATCAAATAGGGTGCGATTCCGTCCCGACTGACACAAGAAAGCGTTGTCATTACTACTGGAGCTCAGACAAGACAGACCTCAAAGAACCATCAGCCAGATCGTAGAAAGATTGACTGTTTCCTAACTATATCAAGAAGATGGTCAAACGTGAAAGTGAATATGAGAGTTTATCAATAAACTCGGAGAACAAGCAAGACTGACATAGTATACTTACTTGCTATTCTCTTTTGTTCGGAGGGTTTGAATTTGAGACAAGTGTCAAACAAGTTTGTCAGGTCAGCAAAGCCTTGGAAATCTCCGTCATTTTGTGACCTAAAAGACTCAGAACGAGAGATAATGCGATAGATACCAGCATATTGCTTGAGCCACGTGTTCTTGTCCACACATACGTGTGCGTATGTGTCGAGCATATCTACACCCCATTTGATGTCCGCATCTGCAATTTGTGACAAGAACAAATGATCATTGAGACGCCGTCCAATTATTTCTTCATGGCAATATATTGCCCGAATCTCTCAACTTTAAGTGGTATTAGGGTCCAGTTCACGAGTTTGGCGTAGGAAACATTAGAATCCTGATTCTTGCCAGTCAGACAAAGATGTAAGGCACAGGAGGTATTGACGGCAGAGTTTGCAGTTCGGTTCGTTGATTATTTTCCATGATAGGCTGAAGGGATGAAGTGAATTTCTCTTTCTCTGTAAACCAGCGGTGACAACACTGGCGTTTCTGACATGGAAGAATAGGCGATGTGTGCTGTACTGTCGTTCCGACGTCCGAGCCGAAGTATTCAAGGATGGTGATGGTGAACAGTGACATCAACATACTCTGAGAAAATCAAAATTTTGACCCACCAGTATATTACTCCCCGAGAAGCACACAGAGAGGTGGAATGGCAAGAATAGGTCAACCTCGAAAGGAATTTTTGACTCATGGGGCAGAGCCTAGGGTTAATTCATAAGGGATCTCGTGCCACAAGTGTGCTGTTGCCTGAGATTATAAAGTGATGTGAGCAGTCAGAGGAGAAACGAAAACCACCTGAATGACTAGTACCGGGACGACGTATGCAAAATAGTTTCCTGATATTAGAAGGAAAGCAAGATCACCAGTAGCATACACAGTCCTATCAGCTACAAAGTTTATAGTAGTCCGAGTGTGCTAGGAGAAATAGCTGCGCACGGGCAAAATATTATTTTTTTGTCTGCAGTATTGCTATGCCGTTTGTACGCCAGTTGCGATTCATGACATAGGCAGTATAGTTAAGGCCTGACACGGACATAAGTTTTGAACGGCGTGGTCGATTGTATCGGCATGCTCTCGACCAGAAGCATCAGCTCTAGAGATTGGTAAAAATGACAACAGTGATATAATGAGTCATACCGATCAATTCTCCTTCGACTCGCTGAACTTAGTAATCCGCCTGCTACGGGTTCCTTCAACATGTCACTCCAGATTTGGCACTCCAAGGCGTACACTTACGTGTAGAGTACTATGCAAGAAGCAAAACTCGGAATACTTTGGCCAGATTCAGAGTCTCACACTCCTAGTTTTCTGAATAAGCTAGCTTATTTATTTACCGTTGAGACAGACCTCTTTATAGTTGTTATTAGAGACTAACTGTCGGTCAGTTTCCTACGGTCGGCCACACAGTCCATCCAGAAAAATTCATATCATGGGTTAATTTTACTGTTCAACCATTCCTTTCTCAGCGAAATGAGATCTCCCTTTTTCGAGATTATGCCTGCAGCTACCGCCTTGACTACATACCGCTTCCACTTTTGAACTCCAGCATCTACATAAACTCTCGGGTAAAGTTGAATGATCTTTTGAGAGATCTGATCCTGCTTGACCGCGGCACAACCGTGCGGTTGTAAAATTCGAACCAGAGGAACAAACTTCTGAGAAACCACGCTTGTAGAAGGATCTGCACGAGATTTAGAGCCAGCTTTTAAACTCGATGGTGTAGACCCAGAAGGATTGAGTGAAGCAGGGCCCGAGGCAGAAATGATAGGTACCGGATGGCTGGAAGGATTTGTGGGCTGACATTTTGTGGTCGCAGAAAGATTTGAAGGGGGAGAAGTGAGTACGCCACCCAAAACGCTACATGTGGACGCTTCGATGTGGTTGGCAACATGAGGAGTGGTCATCTTTGCATCTTTAGGCGCTGATGTATCTGATGGCTGCGTAACCGGGAGATGGGCTGTGTCGGCAGCTGACACAGTAGGGATAGCCTTGAGTTCTGATCGATCAAAAATCGTCAACTCTTCCAGAGACGGGGGAGGAAAAAACCCTCCACCCGAGATAGTACTCGCTTGCACCTTTGCATTAAATTTAGTAGTACCGGATGTCAGGGGACCAGTTGACAACGAGGGAGATTGCGGGGCTGATGGTGCAGGCAGAGCTGTGAGATACAAGTCTGCTGCATCATCTTCCTTTGATCTGCGCAGCTTAGCATCCGTATCAGAAGATACGTCAAGTGAGAAACCCCTGGGATGAGATCGAGACGTTGCGGATTTGAGATGGCTATCGGCTTGAGTACTACATGCTTCAGCAGAGGAGTGATCTCCATTGACAAATGAAGTTGTTGTACAGTAAATCTCTGAGTGACTGGAAGGAGACGGAGAAGATACAGACGACAGCGAAGATAGGGACAAATCGACTGTGTCTGAATTTCGACCAAGGATCTGACTGTGCCAGCTGAATCGTTCATCCGACTGCATTAGTAGACATTCCTGTGTGCCGGCTGGGTAGAGCAGGATGATCTTAAAGCCCCGAAGTCTGAGAACAGCGAGGGCATTTGAGAGATCCTGGTCTCCAGTGGCAACTAGAATTGAGTGAGGTGGTTCCTCGTCCATAGCCAAAGTTAACATGTCGACTTGATTGACGATGAGGCCATATATCAATATTTCGAAAAACAGAAAACTCACCGATGATAGCCTTGTCAGTCACATCCTTTGAAATGCTAGGACAGTCCACGAGAGAGACACCAGACGCATGTAGTTCTCTCTTCAAGACAGGAAAATTGGGACACTGTTGTTTGACAATGTCGAGGTATACCCGAAACGAGCGGATGAGGCCATATGAATTAGCCAACTCTCGTATTTCCTTCGCTATAGAATATCCAGAAACTTGACCTAGAGCTCTCGCAGACTCTAGTGATGGTGCTCATCAAAATGTATCCTGGAACAAAAGAAGAAAAAGGCTGACTGAAGTCCCAGAATATATCGACTCTTTGGCGGTTTCTTTGCATTGTCAACGGCTGAAGTTGACAATCTCACCGGCTTTAAATGCATTACATGTGCTCCAAACGTGTAATCGAATTGTCCACACGTGGAGAAATATGTCATTGGCTAACATTACCTAGATTGTGAGCCGACGGTTTTGTTCCATGGAGGATCAACTCATTGTTCATTGTTATCCATTTTCAGCTCCACAATTCTCATGATGTCTGCTTCTTAAGCGCCGATCATCGAAGTCTGTTGCACGCATTGTAGTCCCAATTAACAAACTAAATTTCACTTCTCAGGTGGTGTGTCACAGTCGGACGTTTTTATGTTTTGGTAAGCCCACGCAGGATATCAACTAGAATCGATGAGTTGCATCGGCTTATACGATGAGACCATAAATGGCTTGGCATCACCGGCTGTGATCATATTCAGCTTCTCTCGCATCAGAACAGCTGCTCGTTAGAATAGTATAGACGGGCAAATATTACAAGTCAGTAGTGGTAAGAAGTGTGTCATACTCTATACATTATCTATCTGGAATCAACCGGGTAATTGGGACAACTACAACGCGTCCATGACTACTTATCTCACAAACGAAGTGCTCTCTTCACTTTCATATGCACTTAAGAGGTCATCGTAGCCTTCATCATCTCCGTCTTCTCCGCCACTTTCGGCCCGGCTCCAACGCACATTTTCTCGATTGCTATTGGACACTTTACGCGGTCGAGCGTTATTGGATATGTTCCTAGACCGCTCCTCTCTCAGTTTAACAGGTGAGTCAGATAAGTCGAAGGATCCTGGCTTAGGAGTTGTAGCCATATCGAGATCTTCATTTGGCCACGCGACGACTACAAGATTTGAAGGACTCTCCAACGGTTTGACTTCCTCAAAGCTTGCCGTCTTTTCGATTTGGAGATCGCTTAACCGAGGTGTATGACGCTTACTCCTCAATCGTGTAGCTCGCAAAGTGATATCCCCAGCTGATGAATCCGATGCGTCTCCAGAGGGGTAAGGCTCGGGTTTTCGTCGATAAGTTCTACGTGTAAGTAAAGCCTGTTTTGGGAGCATGAGCACCTCAGCTTTGCCGTCTGGTGTGATCTCTTCCTCCTTGGACGAGGACGAGGCAAGACTAATGGCACTTTGATAATCAATTTCATCATCTTTAGTTGGTGTCTCTGGTACCGCTGGATCAGAAGACACTGTAGAAGTGACGAGAGGAGGACGAGAACGGTAAACTCTAAACCTAGGAGCCATGGGAGAGACCGATTTCCTATTGAGAGGTACAATTCTGCTTGCACTGGTGTCGGAATCATGGTCGGAACGAAATGACTTTCGGTATAGAGCATCAGAAGACAGAGATGAAGCCGATGACGTCGAATCTCTGTGTACTTTGCCTAATCTCGCGGTAGCCGTCCGATCCTCTGTTGCATCCTGACTTGATGGCGTTATTCGTGATCTACCACTGCTATGAGAGGTAATCAGATGAGCTGAACTGAGCATGAGAGGTCGGGGCCCAGACTGTGGTAATGCAGGTGAGGGCATTGGTGATGGCGTTCGTGTGAAAGACTGCAACGACGAATGTAGACTGTTGCGAGTTTTTTCGAGTAAACCGATTGATTTGTCAGTAGATGGTGAATCATCATGTTGTGGCACCTCTGGCGCAGTCGGCACAGTTGCCGAAGGCACCAAACTATCATGAGGGTTGCGGAAGAACAAAGGTCGGGGAGGTGGAGAGTGTAGAGCACCATTATGATCGTATATTGGCAATGACTTCCGCCGAAGCTTTTGAGCTGTGCTTGTCATTGCACTCTGGCCTTCCGATGGAGGTAGTGGTACGAACGACACCGGTGCAGATGCTGACTCTTTAGGGCGACTCCAAGAACTCAATATGGCTTTCGCCCGCCAATTTGTGCTTAGTTTGGCAAGCGTGGCCATTGTATCAGAGTCTTTGAGTTTGTCAGTATAGGTCCATAGGTTCACATGAGTAGAGCCTGTATCAAGATCTAGGAGTAGGCCAGGTGTTTCTTGTCGGGGTGCCGCTGGTGAAGGGGGTGAGGAAGCTTCCACGGCTGATTGGTTCGTTACCCCTCGCCACACGGAATTGGCAATCCGTGAGGTCAAGCTAGTGGGCTGCAGGTCATGACCCGGAGTCTCAGTTTCATTACCACCATTTTCGTCTTCCTCTTCGCTTGAAGGGCCATCCTCGTCATCGAGAGAATCGACCTGATTCGTGAATACTTTCCACAACGTCTCTCGGATACGAGCTCCTAATCCCGCCTGATCCCCTTTCTCAGCTCCATTGATTGAGATCGATGATCGGCTGCCAGAGAGATCTGCCGATAGCTGGAGGATGGTATCTATACCGCCAAGTGAGTCAATTGGATATGATTGAAGCATAGTGAGGCCTTGAATAAAGTCTTCGTCGGGTTGCATCCAATAATTAAGATGCCTTTGGCCCCAGAGGCCTTGAGTGTTCTCTTTCCTGTTTGTTGGTAATCAGCAAAATAACGCAAGTGTTCAGAAGACCTACTCAAAAATAAGCGGCTTTGCCGCAATCACCATTGCCGTACAAATTTCCACTAAGCTATCAAGTCGAGGGTGTTTGCCGCGTTCTCGACTTGGACAAGATAATATAATGTCCCAAACTGGATATACAGCGGACAAAGGTAACGTATGAGTTAACATCGACGAAAGCCAACGTCTGTATCTAGTCAGCAGGAAGTAGGGAAGCAGACCAAGCAACTCACTGAGAGAAATGTGACAATGCAGGATGCAGCCCGACGGCATTCTGAAGCAGCAAGTGAGCACCACAGATAAGCTATCCGGAGGCTACTACAAACCAGCTGCTCTGATAGCTCGGGATCTCTCCGCTCAAGGAGTTCTCCAAATCGTAGTTGCCAACTATTTAAACCCTCCTCGTCCTCCAATTCCACAAATTCAGCTACAAATGCTTCAAATAACCAGAACGAATCTGCCTCAGCATGGGCTAGGTCATCCTGTTCAATCTCTTGCGTCAATGCTGTGTAAAGTGGGACAAGCAGCGAGGAGGCGTAGGGTGAAAGGTTTCCAGAATTCAGTGATGCATGTATGTACAGTAGCCTAAGCAACGCAGAGGCATGCCTCTGGCTTATGCCACCAAGGCTGATAGTTCTTGAAGAAAGTAGAGTTTTCGGAACATTGTTCTCGTCACAAAGCGCGTTGGGCTCCGTAAGTGATATCGTGGGCGTCGAGTCGAGGTCGTTTCCGGGATTTGCTTCAGGTGTGATTGGCTCGAAGATTTCTTTGCGATTGGCTTTATCTAGGCGAAGTAGGCACTGCAGACGGGTATCCAGACAATGTGAAAACGATATGCGAATGTTTTCCGGCGAATTCTGATGAAAGGGGCAAAGACTTGAATCTTTGGGCTCAGAGTCCAAGTGATTCAGTAAGCCAACAGGCACCCGTACAAGGTGTTTGTAGACTTCGATTAATTTCTCGTCCAGGCCAGAAATAGGAGTGCTAGGAGGTGGAAGATGAGTGAACGGCTCCAAGAAACGTTTAATGAGATCCTGCCAGAGAAGTGAGCGTTGCATACAAATCAGCAGAGCATCGGCAACCGACATAATAGGTATCTCTTTGTTTCGCATTCTCTCTCTGCCAAGCAGCCTTATCGGTCGGGGTGGCACTCATGAGTAACCTATGAGTGCAATAAAGTACAGAAAAATATGATGGCAATTGGACCTACTTCCAGATCCTGGGACGAAGCCAAGTAGGTTCATCAGGAATTCCTGACTGTGTTAGCACTTGGATTATATTCAGATATATATCATACCTTGGCAGCAGAGACCTCGTAGCAGTGGTATATTAAGTAATGGACCTGTTGCAGGATTGAACACCTCAAATAGTTGGTTGGCTCTTTGAAAAAACGCGATGATGATGATGATGATAACTTAGTGATTTGGACGCACAGATCATGACGCCGAGGTCCCGGAGCCCATTGGACACCATGACTATCAGCAATTCTTTCGAGGATAGCATCCAAATGGTAGGAACTGGGCGCTTGTCTTGATGTAGCTTGAAGCACTACCGGCGAAACATGGCCGAATCTGTTAACTTGAGCCGAACTTGCAATTTCTTTGCCGAGTCGATCGGCGATCATGTCACTGACAATGTTTAATTCTAACAATTGTCAACGCAACCAAACCTATTCAGAATGCCAGGACTGACCCCGAAGTTGCAAGCGAGGTGCAGCAAAAATGATGCTAGAAGAGGCTTGGACTAAAACCAAGCTCGGCGATGATCTGAAAATCCTCTATTTGATTATCATGATCCGGACTAGGTGAAGTGAACTCACAGTTTCTCCAACTCTGTGAATCGATCCAGTAAAGTCCCAACCTGTTGTTCCAACACTTCCAGCAAGTCGGCAAAGGTGTCATCCTGAACTAATTTATGTGCCTTGCACCGTGCTAAAGTTACGTTTCCTTTTCCAAGCAAAGTTGCAATATCCTTGCGAATAATCTGTCCAGTAGCATCTTTTTTCGCCTGTAGTTGTCCCAATAGCTGAATAGTGGATCTAAGTTGGGCCTGCAAGGCCCATGAGCATCATTTGGACGAACGAATTCCCAGGCTAGCACACCTTGGCAGACACTGAATCCCAAGTCATAGGTCCACCGCTGGCTAGCGGAGTGAATTGGGAGTGAATTGTCGGGCGGCAATATTTGGCTGGCACTAGCCCACGTGCCTGTTCCTAAAAAAAAGATTTCCACTTTGGGAATCAGCATCCATCAACTGTTTAGCTAAGATCAAATCAAATCAATCAGGTAACGACAGCGAGACAAATGAGATATCGGCGACTGTGAGAAGCCTTGAAATGTCCTATATTTTGCGTATCATACAAGTATTCATACATAATCGATTAGTGCCGAACGTTTCGACAAACGTCCAGGAATTGCATCAATAGAAGGGGCTGCCGGTGATGAAGAGTATCTTGAGGAGATGGAAACATTGTGAGGTCGAGTATCCAATAATTTTCTTGATTTTCGATGGTCTTTTTGAAGGAATGGAAGCGACATAGGCGTTCGAGAAGCGTCCATAATCGGCAAAAGCGAGTGTCTTGGAAAGTCTAGATGTCTCGTGTTCACAGTAGTTTCCTCAGTGACCAGTTGCGAGTTGCCGATAGTTTGATCAATCACGAGATGGTGATGACGGTAAGTCCTGGCTGCAAGAGCTGTAAGGTAAAGAATCACTACATGAGACGAGGTGATAAGTCTGATGGCACCGTCCTGAGAGGTGAATGTACATACAGAGAACTGGACAAATCCAGATACTGATAAGATCAAAAAACGAGATTATGTTACAGATGCCTTGCTCATCACCCGCTTGGTAGACCGATGTCAGCCAAAAGAAAAGACACTCAACCAACCAACATACCTTTCTCCTCACAGTGAAATAGCGGCCTCCAGTACACAAATGCACCAGCTGTTCCTGAGATACGATGAGTTCAACGCTCGGTGTAAAGATATCTTGTATGTACCTATTTGAATGATGAGTAGAAAACAGATTCTTGCAACATCGAGCCAAACACGAAATTCAAGCAACAATCTTGACCAATGAGATATGGCTTGACGATCAGATCCATCAAAACGACTCACAGGATTAATAGAGTAAGTAGGGTGATGACATTGACAATGGACATAACAGAGATTAGTGTACCTGTGACAAAAAGATGGTTGAGGAATATATTACAGAAAAGCGACCAATTTACGCTGAGATTGGTCCATCTCGTCCCATTGTAAGAATATGACCACAGAGTACAAGACGATAAAGGTAAAACAAATGAAGTTAGTGCAACCTGAGCCAGAGAGCTGAAAGATCAATCCTGGGGTGACCGAGGGACTCAAAAAGCACGCTCACAAAAAATAGTCGTTCTGAGTCTAACAAAAAGACGTGACCCACTCATGTGTACTCGAGGAAAGAGTTAATCAAGTGAAAACCTCCACCAGGGAGTGTATAATAGGAGCTGACTGAAATGATAATGAAGCAAGAGAGAAGCAGCTGTCAACCACATCCAACCTAGTTGTTTATACACATGGTGCTTGTCTACAAAGGTACAATGTACAATGTACCTTTGCTCCTATCTTAGGGAGGATATTTTTGACTTTCATTCGTTGTGACACTTATGGAAAGTGTATCAAAGTGTGATCCAATTTTGACTGCTACTACCGTTTGCGAGTCAATTTTCTTTTTGCAAGTTTGGCCTCCAGTTCAAATCTACTGCGCTTTCCCGTCCTTCGGGACTCCTCAATATTGTCCTCATAAGGTTCCGTCCGCTTTTTTGAGGCAGTATCTCTACTCCTACTCAGTACATCTGCCTTTTTCCCCTTCCTTCGAAGATCCTCATATCCATCATTTCCACTATGGTCCCTCTCCACATTTTGGAGAACATCACCAAATTCATCTTCTAGTCCTCCTGCCCGTCTTCGGGCACGAGGATTGTAAGATCCAGCAAGATCACTACCGAGAGCCAGAGCTGCTTCGTCTCGATAACGACGTTTCACTTCACTCTTTTTTATAATGACACGAGTAAAGTTCTCCTCTTCAAAGTCTTGTAATTTTTTGAGATATGCGGCGCGTTTTGAACCCAGTTGTGGAATTCCACCCAGACCAGATGTTGTTTCCACAAACGGACGAGATGGATCAGCTGTTACATGAGTTAAAGCTGTTGGAACAGGGACGCGCTCCTTGCGAGCTTTGGATTTAGGATCCTCAGTGTAGGGAACGGGGGCCAGACGAGGCGGACGGTAGATGCCATCATCAGACTGACGCTTGATAATGGTCCCGTCGTACGAACGTTCAGAATCGCTTTCATCATGATTAACTTCAAGATTTTGGGGATTAGGTCTGAACGCCAAAGAGTCTAACATCAGTCAGCCTTTACAAAAATAAATCAAAAGAAAACTAAATAGTTTACCATTCACAGCCACCTGACTTTTTTCAGGCTCTCGCGCCAGGCGTACCAACTTCTCAATCTGATAATTAAGTTTTCCTTCCAGAACACGGGTTTTTTCAAGGATACAACGCCCTTCAATCATGATGTCAACTAGATCGCCTGCATCTGAACCGCGACTGTCACGATCAACGCTGCTGAAGGGAAGCTTCGGGTTCTCCCGTTCAGCCATATTATGCCCGAGAATTCTGCGAGCTGACAAAAGGACGAGCGAGCGAAGATAGGATAACATGACATGGTGCTTGATTGACAATAATGATATCCCTTCCTTAGTATTAAGTTTCTGAGGGCTGAGTCGGATGTGTTAACGCGAAAATACTCTAAGAAAAAAACTTACTCATCCCGTAGTAGTCGAATTGTCTGTCGAACTGATGAGATACTTCTTGTCATCGTTTGTAGCGACGTGCGTATCTCCTCAACCCCATCAACATCCTCCATGATAGTGGTCCTGGTTATAGGGTATGAAGTATGAGAAATTGAACATCAAGGTTAAGAATTCGAAAGATCGGTGATTGTGATCAGTTAACGGGTTTCTAAGCCGCCGCCCTGGAGAGCGTAGTGCATGACAGCAGTAATACATGTGTCTCAGAGCCCAGTGCATTTCATCTTGCGCAGAAAGTACCGAATGGTCGACACTTACCTCGTAGTAAGAACAAGTGCATTGTTTGGCCTCGTGTGAACAAAGCTTCAATAAAAATCTGATTAGATAATGTCATCTACTGTCTTTAACTTGAATAACAACTTTTTTTCTTTTGGTGACATCTTCTCTATCTACCATCCTCATTAGGATGCCTGAGTCTCGTGGCCTGAAGAAAAAGGCAGAATCTTTTTTTAACAAATTCTTTGACGTTCATGTGAGCATAATGATACAATCTGAACCTATACGATCCGTCTTACGGTAGAAGAAACAGTTGTCTCCTCCAAAGCCAACTTCTGGAGTACACGAACCTTCCGACCCAGTAGGCCAGCTATCTACAATCTTCAATGGACTCTCAGTCTCTGGTCCAACAACGCCAGCTACTGGTCAGGCCAAGACAGACTTCATAGGAGGTTTCAACCTAGCAAGTGCTTCGACACCGACATTGAGCTCGTCTTCCGGCCCACAAATGATGCCAATGCCCTATTTGCCTCCACCAGAGCAGCAGTCATTGACAATGCAGATAGCCTTGAATCCTAACTTCCTGACGTGCCCGGGGTACGATGAACCTGCCACAACACCCTTGCCCCCCCATACTCCTAAGAAACCCTCACGCCGATATTCAAGACCTTCATCCCCTGCAGTTAGTGCGACCATTAATTTAGTACCTCCATCAAGTCCAACAAACAATAATTCTGCGAGTACACCATCAACACCTTCAAGCAAACATAACCAAGTTCAATGTGCTGGTATTACCAAAGCGGGAAAAAGGTGTACAAGGCAAGTCAAAGTGAGCTTTGCGGGTGACAATGGCAACAACGATGAGGAGTGCATCCCCCGCTTCTGCTACCAACACACAGATGAGGTCCTCTCACCAACTGGCTATTTTGCTAAAAAGACCGGAAATTGGGTCTCGTTCGAAGGTAATAAATTTCGCAGTAATCCCGTCTTTCTCTGATCTCAAAGGCAAAAGACTGGATACCGGCGTATTTGCAGAAACCAACCCAGGCATCTCTGCGAGCAGAGATGGAGAAGACAAGATCGACCTCAGACAAACCTGGGTATATCTACACCTTTGAGATTAGAGGTCAGGATAAACTACTGCGGTATGTGGCAGTGAAGCTGATGGTGTTCAGATCCCAACGCCACAAGGACTATAAAGTTGAAAGTTGGTAGATCCTACAACTTAATCAAGAGGATTGATCAGTGGACTAAGCAATGTGGGTCGAAAGAGCAGGTCCTCCGAGGATACTATCCAGATCCACGAGAAGAGGGGAGTATGATGAAAGGTCGCGTAGAGATGGGCGAGAGGGCTGCTTGGTGTCATCGACTAGGTTTTCTTTTCTGGATATGCCGCTTGATCTCTCACCTCACCTTCGTTTTAGAACGCCTTATTCATATTGAACTTGCTGACCTGGTGTCGACTTGTGCGTACTTGGAACCGAACTGGCCCAATAATGGAGCAGCCCCATCTGTTCCTAGTGCTACTCCCAGCAAGTCAAATAAGCCGTGTCCTGACTGCGGCAGCTTACACAAGGAGATATTTGAATTTCGGAGATGGAATGAAGGCGAGCCGAATGAGGGGATGGAGTGGGAAAGGATTGTCAGGCCAGTTGTCCAGCGTTGGGGCATGTTTGTGGACATCTACGTCTAATTAATGTCCGTTTGATTAAGTTTCGTATTTCTGGATTCCTATACCCGATGCTATACCATTTGATAATGACCTCTGAATTAACACTGCATAACACTGTCAAGTGGTGTGTTAGTCATATGCTCCTCTCCGCAAGCAGGGTTCTTATTATCAGCCATGGACACATATACTGCTAGGATTGCATAACGGATAGCAGAGTGCCAGCTTGGAGCAAATTATGAAATGTACCAATGGAAGCTGAGGTGGAAACTGAAGATGCCAAGAAGGAATGATAGGATGTTACTAGTCATTCAATTTTTCAAGCGCTGAATAGTGTGCTAAATAGCTCCATTTGATGACAAAGTACCCCGCTTGCTGTCCCATTGTTCTTGCTTCAGAAAGATCCCCATTCGAAGTAAAAATTGGGTGTAGAAGTAACAACACTAAGAATAGGATCCAGTCCAAGGTGCTAAGAATCTTTTATTCGAGCTCTGCTGTGCCGAAAAGCAAGTAGGCGGAAGCTGCACAGGCTCTGCAACGTGGTAGCCTGAGTATGATCAAGCGTTTAAAGTGAATGTCCTAGAGGGAACGCTCTAAACACTCTCTACGTTGGCTGTTCGACTTTCAGTTCACTCGAAGCTCTCTTCTGACGAGTCTTCTAGGTCACCTTATTTCGTTGACATTTGACATGGAAAGTTGTGATGATTGTGCTCATTATATACATCGATACATCGCTTCATCAACCTGCTTTTTTTGTACGTACTTCATTTCAGACTCTGTTTGCAGTTTGGAATCACCTAGTCATTGTCAGTGAATTATCTTCAAAAAGCCGATTTTGGCGATTTTGCAAAGGGAACAAGCATCACATTTAAAATTTGTTCTGAATTTGTTCAGGAGGCTACCACTTGAGACTTTGGCAGGTTCGAATTCCTAGAATGTTCATTTTCACTCCCAAAATCTGTTGCATGCTGGACTGCTCAGTTACGTGTGGAAAATGAAATGACACAGGGTAGTGTTGCTTGTCTGCTCCTGAATCTTTTCTTTCAAGCTGAACAGATTTATGGACCTGACCGATGCCGCTTGATTGATTGTTTGAATGCTCGCCTGACCGCTGGGTCCCAACAGGGAAAAGTATTTCAACAATTTTCCGCAATGTAACGGCTCAACTCTTTGATAGCATCGAGAAAACAACCCCATATATGCTCTGGAATCAGTAGGTAAAAATGATACATTCTCCCAGAGAAAGCAAAACAAAGACCTCTATTCCTAACAAGACTGTCAAACAACTGTTTGATATAGAGTTCACTTTGCATCTGTGCCGAGCACAGGGATCGCAAGCCCTATTTGGCTTTGAGTTTTCACTGTATCTGTTTTCCCAACCGTGCAAGGTGATAATTGATTGTTGATCGATGGCCTTTTTTCGGCATCGGCTATAACAGAAGGAAGGGGTGAAGATAAAGATCAGCCCAAGATGTAACGCGAGTGGAGACAAAGTCCAACGCACCGTAGTCCTCATGCAATGAAACAATGCCTCTGCTGTCTCTTGACATTGTCCGACAGACTGATAGTCACCCCGGGCTGACCAACAGGCAAGCAAGCCTGCGAGTTGCGGTGCACACATGATATTAACAGGTGCTGATCGGGAGCCCGCAGTCCCAGTAAGTTGATTGGATAGTCAATTGAATTTTTTGGTGAAGGAGAAGGGGGAAATAAGAGCAATTCGAAAATTTGCGACATGAAGGAATTTCATTCATACAGTATTCACAGAAAATTATAAATTGAATAGTGAGTGGCTCGTTCCAATAATGCAAGAATAAGCAAGTGTACCTTTGTGTTGGCGAACTCTGAGATTCCTGATGTGTATTGTCATTTTTCCTGCCGGGGGACAATCGAGAAAAGCTCAAGGCTCGTCTGGTTCTATCCGTGGAATTCAAATGAATGGGAGGGCAAGAAAATGTTAAGAACCGGATTCGTATGTGCCAAAATTCGTCACTCTCACTGATGTCACTGATGATGTGTGACAAGACAACATCAGATACTCCAAATGGGGAAACTTTGACACGTGCACCACCACAGGATACTTCCACGTTGACCAATTAGCTGAACAGCCTAACTTGCCACTATCCTACACGTTGCTACCGCAGCCGTTCACCTGGAACTCTTTTTCTATTTGGGAAACGGAGATTTATAATTTGTGACCAACGTCTCATTCCAGTCGTTCGATTGCGCAACAGACCATCGGGACACCCAATTCCAACTGCATCTCTATATCTCACTTGTATTTTATCTCCTGGACCCGCTCTTTTCTGTCATATCAATTCCTTATATCTATTGAAGTGCTGTGTTCCATCCACCATTCACAATGCCAGCTCTGAACAAGAATAATTCTGGTTCGTCGACTCCAGTCATTTCCGATTTGGGAATCTAACTGAGACCTACAATGTGTAGCCGTCAAACGTATTATGCAAGAAGCGCGTGAACTTGCAAATGACCCCAGCACCGATTATTCCGCCGCTCCACTCGAGGAAGATATTTTTGTGCGTACACTCCAAGCTATCGGCTTTTGCAGCCACCGATCTGTTGACGAACGGAGACTGACTAAAATTCTATCTGACTAGGAATGGCACTGTACACTACGAGGATCACCAGGCACCGAATTTGAAGGCGGGGTGTACCACTTTAGAATTCTGCTCCCTGCGGAATATCCTTTTCGACCGCCAAGCATCATGATGTTGACTCCAAATGGAAGGTTTGAGTTGAATACTAAGGTGAGTCCTAATTTGTGCTCCGATTGCACAGGATATACTCACCGATGAGATTGCTACCATTTCAGATTTGTGTCAGTTTCACAAATTGTGAGTGTCTTAGGTGTTGCGCAGTTGAACGATCGACTGGCGCTGATCGACGATGTAGACCATGAAGAATTATGGCAACCAGCTTGGGGGATACGGACAGGTGAGTCAGACAATGAATTGGAGATGGAGGCAGACAGTAACTATCTCGCCACAGCCATAATAGGGCTTCAGGGGTTCTTTCCGCTCAAGGGTCAGGCAGCAATGGGAGTGGGTTCAATCGAGTATCCGATAGCTGAAAGAAAGCGACTGGCACGACTGTAAGTGGTTTGATATTGTCCTCGTCGGAATTTGAGCGATGTGTTATATAGGTCCAGAGAATGGGTGTGCCCACACTGCAAACGCCCTGGTGTGGAGCTACTGCCAGACCCTGAAACTCTGACTAGCCAAAGATCGGAAATGGGGTCGGTGGCAAAGGAGACTCAGGCCGAGAAAAGCGTCAAGGCCGAAGAGAGACGAGCGCCGGCTGCAGCGGATTTGGGTCGCGTGAGATCCTCCTCCACAGTCCTGGATGGGGCCATCTGCATTGCATTTCTACTGCTGTTTGGTCTTCTGTACTGCCGCTTTGGGTAGCCGAGACATGGACGAAGTATATTTTTAGCACATGGTCTATATAGTCTTTTCCCTTGTTTTACAGATTTTCCAATCCACGATGCCTTCCAGTCTCTCTTTGCCTGAACTAAAATCCGCTCCTGTTCCACCCTCCCTCATTTCCTCGCCATTTCTGACCTCGCCGGTATTTAATTGCGCTGGCGAAGCGCCCCATATCATCACTGAGCAAGACAACCTCTGGCTCCAAGACACTGTCCCTGTCCCTGTGCCCATACGCACGTCTTCACCCGGCCAAAGCGGCTCACTTAGACACAGTAACAGCCATAGACATGTTCGCTTCCTTCGATCTTGTCCTGTAGCTCCGTCTTCCCCACCCATCGTGATCAGTTCATCTTGCGAGCCCAGGCGTTGTGTATCCAGCCAGAGTCTCAACGCTTATCCCCTCAATCACCCCAGCAATTTCCATTTCACTCCAGACCATCGTCGCACTCTTTCTCTGCACCCACCGCCCTCATCTACTAGGGGTCCATCTGCCAAGGGTCGACACATACGCATGCGTTCCGACTCTGATTTAGCCTTTGCCGCCAAGCTAAGTGGAGATACACGAGAAGCAACTGTGTCGTCCTTTCGCTAGCCTTATTTTTTTTTTGGCAAGCGTCCGAGGACGAAAAACCTGATGAAGAAGAGAGAGGAGTTGTTCTGTTATTATTGACCTTCTTTGCTCGGTCCGAATTCCCGGACCAAGCCGACTCGGGGGGACAACCTGTCTGATTTAATCACCTGTACCTTCCCCTGGGTGTTTTCACCGCCCCCCATGTTAATTCAATTCCTCCTTTCAAACTTCCATTCGACACTTCGCTGCTCCTATTTCTCACTTTTGGGGTTTCTGATTGTAAATATTTTTCCCTTCATCAACGCATCACTTGTATAATGTAATCAGGTACAATTCTAGTAGGGATTTGGTGGGAGAAAGACCCAGATGTTTCACAAAAAAAACCTTCACTTATCTGAGCCATGTACTACCTCTTACGTTGCTCGCTAATGCTCAGCACTAATATATCTTCATCCTCCAAATTGTAATGACCAAGCGTACTCGAGTTGGTCAACATCTTGCCCTGATATGATATTCTCATTCTCGACGCAGGCAGCGCACTCCCTGTCACATTCCGAATCCTATCCCTAAGCGTACTAATCAACAAGTTCATCGGCAAGTCTGGCACAAGCACAATGCCCCCATCCAATTTCCATTCAGGCTTCGTGGAATCATGAGGAAGTTGAACTTGAAGCGAGATAGGATAAGGATGCATCTCGATCCAGTCTTCTTCGCGGTAGAGATTCCCACCAGGAAGTTTAGCAACGCGTTGTCGTTTGGCTGGTGGAATAAGATCTTCTGGTTGAGGAATTTCTGATCCATCACCATCAAGCATTTGATCTGCCGTACGAACCATTCCAGCTTGCACTTGTGCATTAGCAGCTGCCAACGCTGCCTTGTGACTAGCCGAGCCAGGTGTGATCGGTGGTGAGTTTCCAAACAGTTGAGCTGCATCAAGACCTTGAAAGTGAAGCGGGGGAAGCACCACAGGGGTTGGTGTGTTGGTTGACGGACGCATCGATGCAGGTGTGGGACCAGCAGAAACAGTGGCATTGGGATGGTGGATAGGAGGTGCAGGGAGGGATGCAGGTGGAGGTGGAAGAGACGTGAGCGGCGGTGGAATAGCGGCAGGTCCAATGCCTGGACCTATTGCATTTACTTCGGCACTGTGTTCAGATTATTAGCAAGAGCTAGAAATGGTAGAAAAAGATGACCTACGGCCCTAGACCTTTAGCTCTATGGATAGCAGCAATCTGTTCGTCAAAGTTGACATTTGTCGAGTACTTGTCCAAAGTATTGGCTTTTGAAGCAGTATGACCATCCCAAACAACCTTTTCTCGTTCCTTCCTCTTCTCCCGTTCTTCTTCTTCCTCCCTCTTCCGTCTTTCTTCGTCCGTCTCAGAACCAAAGATGTCGACACGAGTTCTGGCGAGGTTCTTGAGTGAGGAAACAACATTGGCACCGCGTTGGAGTTCAGAAGCTTGTGCTTTGCGAGCTTCAAGCACATCGCGCTGTTCTTTCCATTTGGAATCGAGAAGTTCAATCCGCATATGTTCTTGGAGTTCGTCTACTGGAATTTGTTGACCACAAATGGAACAAGTGGTCATCGTTGGTTTAGCGTTCTTTGCGCCAACTAGATATAACAAATCAGCCCGAAAACGGAAGGAAAACTAATGATGGGACGAACTCTTTGGTACATAGTCTGTACGAATCTTCATAGGACCAACTGTGGGCTGCAAGGCGTGCGCTCTCGCCAACTCTTTCTGTCTCTCTGCCTCCTCTTCTCTTCTCCTCTCCTCGTTCATCTCGTCATCACTCTCTTCCATAGTCGCATCCTCCTCTACTTCATCAACCGCAGTTACTTTACCTACACTTTGAACGGCAGCAGCGGCAAGAGCTTCAGCTTCAGCTTGGCGCGCCCGGTGAGCTTCAATGTCTTCCACAGTGTTTTCCATGATCATAGCTGCCATGCGTTTCTGAGCTAGTGTCATGCTTTCTACTTCTTGCACGCTCATAGGAGGAGGAAGCTCGGAAGTTGCATCAGCAGCTGTGAATTCAATGGTCTGGACTATGGCGTAGTCGTGCCAGTCAATCTCGGCGAATGCGACTAGGGTCAAAAAGTAAATTAGGACGCTTGAGGAGGGAAACGAAGGATTACTTGCTTCGTTCAGCTTCCTGGTCGTCTTTCCTCTTCTGATCTTTTTCCCGCTTATTCCTCTGCCATTTGGCATGACGCCTGGCCTGCTCCAACATTTTCCACCTCGACCCTTCTTGTGCCTTCTCCTTCAAATGCTCCAGCATGTCCTTGTTGGGGTAAAGAACTTTACCATACTGTTCAACTAGACGATTGAAGTATCCAAAGAGCGAGTGGGTTGGTCGAAGGAAGTCAAACTGGTAATTGCGCCCTTCCCTTGCAGAAAGAGTGGCAAGGAACATACGACCCCGAATAGCAGTAAATAGTGCTGTGAGCTTCATGATGTCCCTGTTGGCGTATAACTAAGTCAAGCCTATGCTCGAGTGCTATGATAGCAGCTAGGTATGACGTACAAGTCGAAAGTGCTGAGATTTGGTATATCTAGGGTAAACTCTGGAACTGGAGGTTCGATACCAATATCCACAGCGTCTGTTTCAGCTCCTCCTGCAGTACCAGTACCAGGTGTGATGGAACCTGTACCGCCGGGTGTCGGGATCGCATCATCATCCAGGATTTCTCCTCGCATGAGCCTGTCAAGCCTGTCCTGGTAATACGCATAATACGGGTCTACGGGATTCAAGAATGAGAATTTAGGATCTGAGCGCTGATTCTCTCTGATTTTGTCCTCAAAGAGAGGTGGGTTCTGTGAGTTGGCAACGAAATTTGCTGTTTTTTGGATGACAGCTATAGCAATACAAGTCAGGGTTACATTTGGTGTTTTGTTGGAGATCAGACGAGCCTTTAATTTCTGGTGGAGGAAGAATCATGCCGCTGGCGAAGCGGGCGAAACTGTTTATGGTCTGAAGGTCAGGTTTCTGGGGAGCAGGATATGAGCCATTTTGAATGGTCGCCACCTGAGCCATTTTTTCTATCGCGGTCAGTGAACAAGTTTCACTTTCTCACGGATCATCTTTCCTCTATGTTTAGGCCTTCGAGTGTCAATCTCAGTGGCTTGCTATGGTACTATTTCTCCCTCGCTTGACTATCTTCCTGACCATATCGTACTCAGGAAAACACCGTGGAGGCTCTCGGCGACCCGCAAGGCCAATGCTCGGTCGCGGCTCAAAAAGGTAGACGATGTCATCGAGGCCGTCAGAGCCAGTGGTGTCCGGTGTCATGCCCTCGTGCGCTTTTTTTTTCCAAGGCTAGTTTTTCGTTGACATACGTTAGGATCGTGCATTGGAACTACCGAAAGAGCATGAGATGCCGGCCAAGGACAAGTATACAATATTCAGTCCACACACAAGGGGATACCGAAAAGGCATCCACAAGGTGCCAAAATGGACAAGAGTATGCGACTCGTCTGGCTTTCGAACACAAAGACTCATCCATTTTTTTCCGACCAGCTCACACTCAGGACAAATCCAAAAGGCTTCTGATCTTTTGGTGTATTTTAATGAACTAAAAGAACACAATCTGGATTCGTCCCTCCTTGATTGCCTTCAACACCTGAGGTGCACCCAAGACCATTTTGAAAATCTCATCACGGGTCTCTGGAAGGCTAAGTAGGTTGCGCTTCTTTGCATCGACGTAGGAGACATCGAAGATGATATGAGTGAGCTGGGAAATGGACAGGGCATCTAAGAGGCCAGGCACATCATGAACAACTCTTGGCTTGAGGATGCAACAAAAACACACCCGTTTCGCAGAGCAACTTGCCTATGCGACCAGGCGTACCTACAGCGGCACCAACTTTGGTTCTTGTGAGATAAGAGACATGCTCAGAAAGTTTAAAGTGCTTGGAAAATAGCTTGGCAACATCTCCGCCTTTTTCACCGCGAAGTTTCTTGTCCTTCAAGACTCGTGTGACATCGGCGACTCTCAGAGCGGCACCTGCAACAAAAAGCAGAGTCGGTGCTCCATTCGACTTGGAGGTTTGACCCAGCCGCTTGTGAAGCGTAGGCAGAACTAAGAAAGACAGTCTGAGCTACAAGGTAAATCTAGTGTACTGAGCGCACTTTGAATGATGAAGGAGACAAGTTGATCAAGAGTCCTGATCCCAGTCCAGGAGGTGGTGTCCGCAATAACGGAGTCTGACTAGCCTAGTTGGTAGATGGTAAGATAGTAACGGGAAAAAAGTCATACCGGAGATCTCGAGATCACTGAGCTCTATGGCCGTATGATTGGGAAAGGTTTTGGCTTGTATCTCCGCGAGATAGCCGGCAAGTTGTACGGGGCTCTGATCAGCGACAGAGTCCAAGACTGGCCTTACGACCTTTGCAAGCTTTCTTTTTTTCTTATAGATGGTAAACGAGAAAAAAATAAAGAATAGAGAATGCACCTTGGACTGCTGTTCTTTCTCTCTGCGCTTCCGTTTTTTCAACGCCACTGTGGGCAGCACAGACTGCTCGAGCTCAATAGCATTGTCGTCGCCGATGTCTGGGACAAAGTTGTCGTCGAGGTCCGGGACAAAGTCGTCGTCGAGGTCGTCTGGCATGAAGGAAAAAAGAGCACGTGAGCAGGCTGAAAAGCCTCGTCTGGATTTTAGGCAGTGCCACAACGTGCCCTCAAATGCTCTAGTCTGCCCTCCCACAACCATGCGCTACACTTCCCGACCCCCCGACGTCCCCGACGATGCTCGCCAACGCCCTTCATCTGTTTCTCATCCTCACCAACCCTATGATGCCTTTCTCGTCCTCGATGTCGAGGCTACCTGCTTCCGGGGCACAGGTTTTGACTATCCAAATGAAATCATCGTGCGCATTGCTCCCTTCATAAAGCACCCATAATCATGGTCTGACCACAAATAGGAATTTCCCATCTGCCTAATGAAATGGCACGACTCAGATTGTACCATGAAAACGAACAACCTCCAGGTCGTCGACGAATTCAGAAGCTTTGTCCGGCCCTCCTGGCGACCTATCCTTTCAAATTTTTGTACAGAGCTTACGGGAATAACACAGGTCTGTCTTGTCTACACTGCCTCCTTTGAAACTTGACTTTACTGACTCGCTCGAAGGAGCAAGTTGATGCCGCACCTCCATTTCCTCAAGTCCTCAAGTCCGTTCACGCGTTCTTGGTGAAGAATGGCCTCATCGACAACCTTACTGGCAAACGCCTCGCCCGCTTTTGCTGGTGTAGCGACGGGCCCTTTGACGTCCGGGATTTCGTCGTAAAGCAGTGTTTCATCTCAAAGGTGCGCATCAATCCCTGCTGCAATATCTGCATGCATGGACTATGACTGCCTAGATTCCCATGCCCGAATGGCTCAGAGGCGACATCCTTGACGTCCGCATGTCCGTCATGCAGTTGCTCAACACTCATTCTGCTGCTGCCCCAAGTGGTTCTGCGAAGGTAAGTCGTGTCAATCACATTGCTCAATCATTCGCTAACCCTTTCAATTACTCTCCTCTAATCATTACCTGTCCACTCATTGCGACATACTTGTTTTTGATGGCGTAAAATTTCCATGCCATTCTCATACCGACTACCGCGCACTTCTTACCCTGGCTCATTCTCATTCATATGTGTCATAACACTGTCATCAATGTTGATTCAGGCCTTTATCCCACAAGCTCGCAGATCACTTAATATCCCTGCTCAACTCAAAGCTCTCGGTCTGCCGACGTTTCAGGGTCGGCAACACAGTGGCATCGACGTGGGTAATTTTTTTCATTCTTTTTTCCCACATACCATTAAATGCTATTTATATTTTTGATCGTCGTTTTATTTATCTAATGTTGTTCTTTAAACAGGATACTCGGAACATAGCCAAAATTGTAACGGAGCTGAGTAAACGAGGTGCAGTACTGAAACCAAATACGCAAATTAAACCCGGCCGTAAATGGGTTTGGATGGGTAAAGGCGGTCAAGTCCTGGAACAGTTTTGTGCAACCTTCGACGAAAACGGAAACCTCGCAACTTTACCCTCGTCTTCTCCTAATCATGACTGGGGTTACTCTACAACTTCGCAGAAATCGGGGTCGACAATGTCAAGCGCTGGATCTGACTCTGAATCCTCAAGGTCTAGTTTTGAATCTGGTTCTGCCTCGGGTTCGCCCTCGTCGTATGCTAGTGTTGTTACTGGTAGATTGGGACGAGTGTATGGGTTTGGGACAGCGATAAGACCGGATTCACCGGCTTTCTGGTCACCTCCGCCTAGACTTGATTCCACCATGAGCATTATGTCCTTCTCAAGCTCTCCAGAAAGTGAATTACAGTTCGGAGTGAGAAACGCCAAACCAAGGAGACTTCGTTGGGGTCATAAACGATTTGCGACTGCGGGCCCTATCACTGTGAGCATAGGTGCCGGACCAGGCGTAGGGATCGACACTGGTGTCGTGACTGCGACGGTAACTGCAGCTTGTGTCTCCTAATGACCATCGATCCATACACTTGGACGACCTCTGTTCCGCGTCTTTTTCGTCTCGGTCTCTCTGTCTCCGACCATTTCTTTCTCTGTTCCCACTGCCTATTCTCTCTTCCTCCGTTCTGCCTATATCTATTCTTCCCCACACAAAGCCTGTTCTTGATTTGTATCACCTATCCCCCTTTTTTCTTTTGTACGATATAATCCTTCTCCTTTCTCCCTATTGAATTTCCCATACTGTTACTGGAGCCTCTTATCTTATCGAGACTTCATCCTCCACCCAACTCTGTCTATGTCCTGGGGCCACTCTTTTCGGCCCTTTTGATTTTCCTCCTCATTTCCGCGACTGCTTTCATCCATTTTGGCCGACTTTTCGGTGACTGTCACCTGTACACCGTGAAGTTTGATAATTTCTTCAAGCCTCCCTCTTATCGCCGTTCATCGCCCACACGGACTACATAATCTGTAATGTCCTTTGTTCCTAGCGTAGGTAGTCTATAAATATATCATAAGTAGTCCGTTTGGTCCTCATTAGGTTTTTTTAGTCGTTAATAGTAGATGTCTGGCATTTTTTTTTATGTGTGGATGGTTTGTTTTGTTGGAGTTGACCTCTTGTGTTGACACGACCTGGATTGTTGGTGCAAGGCAAGTTGAATCTTCTTGTCTTCTTTTTGAGAGAAAAGTCTGCTACATGATTGTAGTTATCGTCTCAGCCTTGGCTTTAATTTGGATCTCTTCTTCAGACTAGGGAAAGTATCTGCCTTTGGCCTTTTCCACATCGTGGAGGAGTATCATGAGCCCAGGAGGGTTAACACTGTAAAACGCATCGCACAAACATCGTCTACAAAGATCAAAGAGAACAAGATAAGGAAGGAGATCCAAGTTAGGAAAGAATCAGTTAGCATCAGTTGCTGTTATCAGATCGGCAGATCGGCAGATCGGTTCTCCGAAAATTGAAGAATTGAAAATCGCATCATTATAATTATTATGAATTACATGTGTATACATCAAAGACGGTTGACGGTTCAAAAATGGGTTGGGATGCCGAAATAGAGAAGAGTAATTTTTGCTGGAGTTGATATGGGGGTGGAGGTTGAAGTCTAGGAAGGAACAGTGCATTGCAGAAACGGTCTGACCGAGAGGTACGACTTTTCGTGATGGAATGGAATAAGTGCGCGCACCAGAGAGGGAGAGAATGTGTATGTGAAGAATCTTAAAAGTCGGAGAACACTCTTAAAACTTATCGCCGATCAGGAATCTCTGCTGGACCAGGGTTCTCGAGCTCTAGAGCTGTGGTCAAGATTTACTTGATAAGGGTTTCAGAAAATGAATGCTAACAAAGCGAGGACTTTATTTGATCTTTGAAGGTTCAAGTACATCAATCATTACAACTGACTCATTAGACTCCTACATGCAAGATGAGATCACCTGCTAGAACCTTCAGGCCGTTCTTCAAAGAATTCATCGTGAGCCCTGCTGGACTCTTGTTGAGGGCATTTGAGCACTGTCATCTTCGCCACACGTGTCTACCCGCTATCACTTTGTGCTATGACAATCAAAGTGTCCGTGGACCACTGATGCCGCAACATTGAGGACACTTGGAAGTATATATATATAACATATAGTTATGGATCTAGTTGTTAACATGATTGATTACGAGAATTCCGGTTGTCTAAAAAATTTTCCGAGGGGCTGGGATCTTGTAATAGATTAAGCGGCTATCAATATAAACAGTTCCGAGAGAATTTGTGGGCAATGTGCCCGTGGTCGTGTGGTGGCGGTGCTGGACAAAAAAAGATTGGTCACTGGAAACAGAACACAAAATTTTCAGCTCGACCACAAATCACTGTCACAATAACAAAGCAGCAGAACTTACGAAATCCCATAATGTTCCAAATGCGGGGATCCCAGTGTCCTTGCAACCCTGCATAATCTCAGTGTTTCCGGTATAATTTGAGGTAATGAACACCACTAAGGATCATTCAAGATTGATCCGGAACTTCTTGCCAAAAAGACTTACCTTCAGCATTCCAAGAGACATATATTTCCTTCAATAACTTCATAGTATCAGGCCTTCCACCCCGTTTTTTAGTGTCCCAAAGACAGACGCGGTCTGGGTCCATGTTTTTCTGAATGAGCCCGGAAATAGTAGGACCAAAGGTTTTCTCTTGGTCGGAACCTGACAGAAGGAGTTCCTTTCAACATATTGAAAAACCCTTGCGTGATACTCGCATACCTATCCAAATTAAATACCTATACATTGTCAATTTTGATATTCTCCGTCTGGTTAAGCTTACTGACCAATCAGGTGATTGTATGCAAGTGGATAAGGCGGCACCGATACCAGTCCCGGTACAGATACGGATACCGCGTTTGTACAGCTTGGACGAATTAGAGACGCCGGCGAGCTAGGGAGAAAAAGGTAAGACTAAGCATGAATCTTGTATCGGGAAGACGAAGCAAAGAGGGTTCGTGTACCTCCAATACCGGAGGTATGTCCTTTCCAAATGGCATCAAAATGACCAGAAAATAGGTTTACCTTCAGTTCCCGTGTCCAAAGCGCTTTAGGGGGATCTTTGACCAAGCTCTTCGTAAAGTCACCTATTGTAGGACAAATGCTGAGGACACGGGACAGCTAATTGAACGGGGCTAAATACCTTGAACACCAGCAACCATGTAATGACAATCTGCTTGAGTTCCTTCACTGATAATGCCAAAGAGATGGTACTCCCATATGGGCGAGCGACTGACACGCCCTAGGAGACCTTGCTGCATTCCACGCTCAAATTTGATGATGGCAGCTTTTGACGAAGGCTTTCAAAGAGTATGTTTTGATCAGCCAATCGGCTATACTGCTTCAGAGATGGAAATAGCACGTACCAACTCGATTTCGACGGGAACTCTGCGAATAAAGAACCATGGCAGAGCGATGCTGCATATACTGGTCTCAGTGATATCTATATTTTGTAAAGGAGTGAAAACTTACACGACTGTCATGCCTATGGTAAACCAGAAATCCTGTTGTCTGGCAATGTGGGTTCCACTCAGATTCCATGTCTGAGTTTCAGGGACGTAAAGGTCTCCGAGAATGACAAATGCCCCTATAGCATGATCGTCAACTAATATTGGAAAAGAACCGCCGAGGGGGAAGTGGCGTACAAGTAAAGAATAAAGCGATCCAGCCAATGAAACGGTGATGACGCTCAAAGACACTTGAAGGGTGGGATATCGATATCAGATTGCTCTCGATAGTTGATTAAGAAATCTTACTTATGATGTGTGTTTCTGACCCAAGGAATCGCAGCTATGGAACTGAGGATGACTGCAACGAGTGTCACCAAACCCAAGGTTAGAACGGCGGGGTGTGTGATATTGATCTTCTTAAAGTTATTGACAACCTTGAACATCAGCCAAGCAATGCCTGAAAGTGCACAGCCGCTGTGAATACCCCCCAGATGTTGAAGTGCAGATGTAATTCCCAGACGGAACCAGAGAGGTGGCCACTATTTAGTAGAAGCATTTTTTGTCAATCTTCATCGATTGGGTAAACGGGGGACAACATGCCTTTGCGAAGAGTGTGTTGAAGAATAAATATAAAAGGCGTCCAAATACTTCATTCCTCATTAAGATGGAGAAGTTGAAGTTTGCAATGGCAATGCTACCAGCATAATTGGCAGCATACGGAAAATGACCAGATGCTGCAAGACCGAGACCGATCATATTGAAGCACAAGGTAAAAACAAAGAACTTCCTGTAAACCTCGTCAAAAATCAGTCGGTTTAATACGAGGCATTCCTGTACCTATAGGTGTTGAACCATAGGTGCCAAACTATCCATCTTGACACCTTTTTCTTTGCTGGCTTGGGTGCAGATACGGGCTTTGGCGGGCTCTCTGACTCGAGTTTAATCTCGTACTTTTCTCCAGAGGGATATACAGAGCCCGGTTTACTGTCCGAAGCCAAAGTCTGCGAAGAAGGGGTGTTTGGCAGCGAAGATTTTTCGCTGACCGCCTGCAGTGACCAGGGTTCATGATGTCCCGATTCTACGTCTAGTGTCTGGGGCAAATTAAGATGGCGAACCTCAGTGGACATGATGATGGAAGAGCACAGTCGACAATGAAAAGGGATAGGAAATGAGCAACTCAGGTGAGCTCACAAACTATCCTCCAACCTGCAGTGCATTAAATACGAAAAGTAAATTTGTTCAATTCGGTAACAGTGTATAAGCGATAGATACTGTGCCTTTGATCCATAGATGAGCTTAATGAAAGGCGTAATTGCCATCAATGGGTAGGCATAAAGCCGACGTGCATCGAAATGATGCGTCGGGAGCTACCAAAAGGAGAATTGGTCATTATGGATAGGCTCTATGGCTGTAGAGCGCCGGAGTGGATCACAGCAGCTTGATTTACGTCACAAGATATGCGGTGCTCTGATAAGCTCCTCTTGCACCGTCAACTAGGGAGCAAGTTGGGCATCGGCGAAGATTTGTGCACAACAGTTCCAGAGGTTCATGACAATCCACAGAGTTCCGCGACAAGACGCGCGGAGAAAGACAACATGTTTCATGTCATAACAGAGAGTTATGCGCCCAGGTACACTCCGACGACAATGATAGTACTCAATAGTAGTGCACAGCTGCCAATTCGGATGCCAACGGTTATGTTTAAGACATCCATAGGCAGTGGATCGTACACAATGCGTGTGGTTGTCCAATTCCTACAGTCTGGCGGCAAAAGATAGGATCACATCATGTTTCGGAGGACGACAGAATGAGGGCGGTGTTATGAGTCCCAGCGTTATGGGCGTCGAGAAAGAATTTATGCCGTGACCAGAAAGCGCAGACGAATTGGGTACCTGAAGCTGAAAACCTCTTGTTCCTCTGAAAGTCAATGGCAAGTCGAGATGGAAACAAAGTGGATGGAGGAGGACTACCATGTATTGTCAGGGGTGACAATCTAAATATAGAACCATGAAGCATCAATGATAAAAAGGAGCAATTTACAATGCAAGTTCCATTTACCTAGTGGATACACACGATCAAAACATTCTAATAGATTGTACACGACCAACAACAGAGAGACCTGGGCAACATGTCTAGAAAACATATATGGATATATCTGTTTACTCCGCTTCTGCAAAATCCCGAAGTTCGAGTAAATGCCGAGACACCTCTTCTTTGAATATTACAATATCATGGGTATTCTTGACAATGGAACGAATGGTTTCATCTTTCAGTCTTGAAACCTTGTCAACCTGCTCACGATAGCTGTTCGGCATCTATGTCAAGTCGTACGATCGAACAAATATGAGTAGCCCACCTGAATTCCAAATTTTGAAGTCGTGACTTGACACCTGTCCCGTTTGCAATCGCTGCGGCTTTAGCTTGGGCGATATTATGTTCGAGGTTATCAATGTCCTGTGTAGCAATTACCGCGTCTCGTTGGGCAGCCTGGACCAGGGTTAGTAATCTAAATACGGAACATTGAGAAGACAGCGTGCATCACGTATATCATCAGCCTGGTAGCTGACGCTATTGGCTCGCTTTTCTAACTCCAAGATCTCCTCTTCCAAGTTCTCACATTCTTGGATAATTTTATCCAGCTCGGCCTCGACTTTGATCTTTTCATTCTCCGAATCTGCTCGCTCCGCTCGTTTGGCATCGGCGATCGAACTGAGTATTGGTCTGACCGTTCTCCGGAGGTCTGCTCCTTGTAGTAGATCTTGAGGTGTTGGAGCCGCAGGATTCAGTTCCAGGGCTAGATTTGCATGATCCAGGGGGGGTAGGGGTGTTGGATAGAGCTCGAGTGAAACCAATAAATGAATGTACTTCTCTAGGGCATCTTCAGCTGAGCTTGTTTTATTCGATACACCAACTTCCAGGTTCATGACGTGACGATGTGTATCAGCCATGCGCTGTCGTAGCTCATCGAGATTCTTCGATAACTGTTCATGGTCGTTGTTCATCTTGGCCACCTCTTCAGGGGTCAGATTTTGCTCCCGCACGACATTTGTCAGATGTGCAAGAGTGTTTGTCAGTGCCTCAAGTTTCGACTCTATTGGATCGGTCCAATCAGAAAGTTCATCTCAATGTCAAACTATCGACTTACTCAGTGTAACCTTTTCCGCTTTTTCATATGCAATCACCTCCTTGACTTTCTCTCTTCGTGACTCATATCGCTTCAAAATACCAAGGTATTTTTCACGATCACGAACGAGGGTGCTATTTTCCCTTTCCAATATCACTCGTGGAGGCTGCAGCAACTGGTCAAGATATCGAACTCTGTCGTTGAAGAAAGCGAGCCACTTCTGATGATTTGAGCTTTTTCAGCTCTACTTTGGCTGCTTTCAGATTTTCCCGTTGTTCCTGTAAATCATTTTCCACTTTCTCATTTTTCTTATCTAATGTCATGGTCGATATAGATCTAGGCGAGAAAAGATTTGAGCTTACTGTAGCGAAAATCGAGGTCCTCGTTAGCTTCCACAAATTCATCCAGCTCATTCAGCCACATTTCGTATGCATGTTCATAATACTGGAATGCAAGTGCTTGATGGTCCATCAGGTCCTCAAACTCCTCAGGAATCCGCGAAGTATCTTGCAGAGTAGGATCTCCACTAGAGAAATATTCATCCCGGAGCTAATGGAGTGTCAGTCCACGGACATTGACAGTTTCATTGGGTTTACCTTGCACATCTCCACCAACCAGTGCAGTACACCCAGTAATGGAGGCCACGAATGCATGCTTGCCGGTGCAGCCAGCCATCTGTTGTCCAACGAATAGGAATAAGGATAACGGAGGGCTTTCAACGCGGGCGCAAAATCGTCTTCAAACCTGCCGCTCGAAAATGGATAAGCAGGATCAAGATTCAGGACAAGAAACTCGAATATAGTACGATATTCCTTTCCCTGGATGTTGTTGAGAGTACTGGGTGCGATCTCGAGGCCTGCGCTCTGGAGAAAGATGAAGATGTCGTGCCTCATTTTGGCCTGATATTGTCTATCGCGGAGTGGACGAGTATCTTTGAATAGTTGATTGCCCTGTTGTTGGTTTTGGCCTCCACCAGACCATATTGAAGGGCGTCGTGCGCTACAAGAGGAATCTCTTCAAGTCACCAGTCATTGACCACAAGAATGGAACGTACTTATGCAGTGGCGTTCGCCCGTGTGTTGTCTTTGACACACTTGCAAGCAGTGGATTATTCTGCGAGCGCATCATCGAGGACTTGAAGGCAGAGCCAGGTACATTGAGTGAAAGTGAAGAGTTGGGAGCACGCATGGCAGATCCGGCGAGAGACATGCGGGGGTTAGCTGGGGGTTTCTTAGTAGTAGAAGGGACTGGAATATTCGACCGATTGTGAGTGTCGCCTACGGTCTGCATCACAGAACGCCGCCTTGGATCCATCGTTGCAACGTTTAATGCGGCCAGAGTCAACACAAAAATAGTCAACAAATGTGTGCTCCCGTGACTAGCTAATATAGTCACGTGTGTGATAACCCCGGCATTGCATCAAGATCTCGCTAGTTAAACATGTTAGTATCCCCTGTCACTCGCAGTCTTTTTGGTGGTGCTATCACCGTTGAGGCACCCAAGGATCTTATAGACGTATCGTGAGATGACTTCTCCTGCTCCTTTGCATTGAAGTAATGGTCATTAGCACGTTTCGCCCATTGCCTGATAACCAAGAGGTTTTCATTTCCCAATCTAATGATATCAGCATCGTAGTTGAAGTGCTGCAAACCGTCCCAGAATCTGAAGACCAGAAAGCAATAGAGCGAGTGTCTCGAAAAATAAATCAATCTATCCTTACTCATCTTCCTTTACAGATTTCACTTTGATGCTTTGGCACACGACAACGATGCTGAGAAAGCTGAAATAGAACAGATTGGTGGAATAATCAATGCCCGAGGAGATGCTACACCACATGCGATCGTCCTTCAGGGTACCCAGTTGATAAAGAAATCCAACCCACAAACACCAGATACTGTGAAAATTCTAATGGCGTTGTATCGTGTACAAGCAAAGAACGCTGATCTACTCGCGACTTTTAACATTCCTCTCGTAGCAGCAAGCGGAGTGATGTCTGAGGCAGATTCTCTGCAGGCAACCCACTACTTCCACGAATTTGCTCGGTCACTAACGATTGTCGACTTTGGCCTTTTCGCTTAATTTTTCATACATCGTACATTTACACAGAAAGCCATACAGAATACTGACAGTACAAACGATACAACAAAATTCTAATTTACGTGTCGTCCAACTCCTCTTCGGCCTCGGGTTCTTCCACGATGCGCTCTCTCACCGGTGATGCCGCCGCCGCTGCCGCCGCCTTCGCTTCTTTTTTCCGCTTAGCAGATTCTTTTAGTTTATCCCATCGTTCGCGATACTTCCTAATCATCGCTTGCTGTATGTCAAATCAGTGAAATTCGTGGGAGCATCTGCATGATGTACGCACATTTTTCTCATTTTCAACTCGAGCTTGTCGGACATCGTTCTCCAACTCTTTTATTCTCTGTAGATACTGGTTCTCCCGACTAGATGGGAGGGTAGATGGTGTTGATATTGGTGGTGTAACATTGAGGTTGAGGTTAGCCAGGTCAGGGCCTATCCGCTGTTGCATCGAACTACCCATTACTCTTTGCGCCTAGAGATCGTAGGAGCAAAACAAAGCGAATAAGGATGGTGGAAGCTAACCTCTCTCCTTGCTTGGTATATACTATCCCTCAATTGTCGATCTTGTTTTTCGTGTAAATGAAGCACTTTTTCTGCCATTTCGAGCCGTTTCTGCAGATTAGCCGCCTCAAGCTTCAGAGTTGTATTCTCCTTTCGCAACGCCCCTACTTCTGAGCCCGACGGAATAACAAGGAAAGACTCAGAGAGATCATCACCTTTGGATAGATGAGAATGATGGAACGGGGAAAGACAGAGACAGAGACAGGCGCACCGACGTCAAATAACGACTCGTCAAAATCGTCTTCCGAGGATGCATCGACCTGTGAATTTTTGTGTGAATGCCTCATCCCTGGAATATTCTCCTTTGTCATTCCAATCTTCCGTCCAAGTCTCGTCAAGATAGGTTCACCCACTTCCGCATCACCATTGGAGCTTGAGCTCTTCAAAGACATGGAAGATGGTGGCGTTCTTGAGTGCGCCGAACCATTTGGTAATGAAGTTGGAGCGTTGGAAGCGTTGGGGCTGCTCAGGGGTGCGGTTGCGAAAGCTACCGGTGAGGAAAGGGTATCTAGCATTCCTTGCATTATGTTCCAAAACTGATTGAATGGATCACCAGGCTCTGACTAACATCATCCATGCGAAAAACAATGAAAGATCAGGGAATCATTTTCACTTACCTGCTGACCACCTAGGAGCATAAAAGACTCGTCTACTGTGTCTGTCATTCTTTGTAAAGGTTGAGGTGATTCCATACGACCAGGTACTTGAGGTGAAGACGTCATGGCCTTGTGGGGAGTTGGAGTGTTTTTGGGTTGTATCTTGGATGCTGTCGTGGGTTGTGGTAATGAAGGATCTTTACCCTCTTCCCGAAGTTTGTCAATACGTCGATTGAGTTCTCGACTTTCCTTCAATTGCTCGTTGTATAGCATGCGCAAGGTGCGTTTTGCCTGCAAAAATAGAGTGGTTGATCATTGTTGCATGCGTAGAGTAGGAAAAGAGTTAACCGATTCATCATGACTTCGTTCGATAGCGGCTGCGAAGGCTTCAGCAGCCTTGACGTGTTCCTCCATGGCAAGAACTATAAGACCATTGCTTGTGTGTTCTTCCGCATTAGCAGCGTGGTTGTGTGCCTAGGATCCCTTTCACTGTGAATTCTGAAAGATTATTCATGCAAATTTATCGCTCACAGCACTTATCGGGTTCTCGGTTGGTAAGGACGGCATGGTAGCATAGAAAGTAGCAGTGATTCCGAAGCGAAGCGAAAGCAAACAATGTGAGAAGTTTTACATTACAAGAAGCTCAATATGGAAGTAACTACTGGCGATCGTTACGCAGTGGTGCAACACCACTTCTGTAGACTTCAATGCTTGGTTGGAATGAGTAGAATGAATGTTTGCTATGATAACCGATGAGTAGACAAATTTTGAATATTTACATCCCAGAGTGTGTGCCTGGCAATGGCCTCGGGAATGGCCGATGCTGATATGATAGAGAGCTGGTTCAGCTCAACAAAAAGCAAGCCGAGGGAAAGACTGTTTATGAGTGATTCCTTGGTCATGGCGAGGATTTTATAGAAACATATGCCCTGAAAAGTATTATTTCCGGCCAAAAGAGACCGACAGGGCAGTGCAGTGACATGTGACTGATTCTGATTTACCGGTGTTTTTCAGAGCTTTTCCACAAATCACTTTTGTTTCCTTCCTGCTGCTTGGACAAACCAATTTGCATCTCTGTGCAAATTACAAACACAAGGTGATCTGCAATGTCTGTCCCTCCTCGTCCCATGTAGGCAATGTCACTCTAGCATCCTGAGTAACTTCTCATCTTTTGCGCTCACAGAGACAAAAGAATACGAGCGACAGGTTAGTCTGCCCCGATGTCCTTCTCTTGATGTTGAAAGTTCATATTTGCGCCATTTAAATCACATCTGAACCCAGTCGTCGCTGCAGATGGCCTGTCAAAGCGTGATGTATTCAGGCTTCCTGACCCCTTCGCCGTCCTCACTGTTGATGCCGAGCAAACCCATACGACAAGTGTCATCAAAAGGACTCTGAATCCATATTGGAATGAATCGTTCGACATGTGGGCCTGACTATATTGATATTCTGCAATTCACCCAAAGTTCTCCTAATCTAGAACCGTAAAGGAATCATCCGTCATCGCCGTCCAGATTTTCGACCAACGCAAGTTCAAGAGGAGGGATCAGGGTTTCCTGGGTGTTGTGAACATCAGAGTCAGCGATGTGTTGGATCTGGAACTTGATAGCCATCGTGCGTAATGTCTATGCTTTTAGCTACTTATGGATGCACCAACGCAATGCTCCTATCCTGCCTCGCAGAATCGCTCACTCTAGACCTCAAAAAGTCCAATGACAATTTGGTTGTACATGGGAAATTAATCATTTATCTAACCACAAATGCCAATCATCCAATCAGCAACCAAGGACCAGCTACTGCATCAAGTAGCCTATCTGTGGCTGTTGCAGACCTTAGCCTGGATGGAGCTTCTCAGGCAACCAGTCCTTCAAATCTCACTCTACAACCTACCGTCAGTGGGAATCTTTCACGTACACCGAGTTCTCACGCCACCAGTGGTGATCCTGTCGCAATGCCTGTTCCAAATACGTCTCCCTCGGTAACTTCCCCAGTAGAGCTAGAACGGCAGTCATCTACCCAGTTATCCACCTCTGCAGCTGGTTCTGCTGCTCCTTCCCCACTCCCCTCTGCATCATCACAAATCGCTCCTTCCGCCAGTGCTTCGCCTCAGAATCCAAACATGCGCAACTTCAATCCAAATGTAGACCAGTACGGTGCACTACCTACCGGTTGGGAAAGGCGCATCGATCCACTCGGTCGTACGTATTACGTTGACCATAACACTCGTAGCACGACATGGAATCGACCCTCTGCTAATGCCGCTGTCAATACTAGTACTCAGGATAATGAGACCAATGCAGCTCGGGATCAACATTCACGGCGTATCCTTGCAGACGATTTGTTGGAAGCGTCCAATCCACCAAACCGTACCAGTAGCATTACCGACGCATCTGCGACACAGACAAACACTCCTGCCCAGATTTCAACTACTGGTGCTACAACTGCTGGCTCAGGTGCTCTCCCTCATGGTTGGGAAGAGCGATATACCCCAGAGGGACGCCCTTATTATGTCGACCACAACACACGGACAACGACGTGGGTTGATCCCCGACGACAAACTATCATACGAGTTGTAGGGCCTAATGGCCAGGGATCAGCACAATCGCAGACTATTTCTCAATTGGGACCATTGCCATCGGGTTGGGAAATGCGTCTTACGTCGACTGCACGAGTCTATTTCGTCGATCATAACACCAGAACCACAACTTGGGATGATCCTCGCTTACCGTCTACTCTTGATCAAGGTGTACCCCAATACAAGCGAGACTTTAGGAGGAAGCTTATCTACTTTCGAAGTCAGCCTTCGATGCGTGCTCAGCCCGGCAATTGTCAGATCAAAGTTAGGCGCAACCACATCTTTGAGGATAGTTACGCAGAAATCATGAGACAAGCACCTTATGATTTGAAGAAGAGACTGATGATTAAATTCGATGGCGAGGATGGTCTGGATTATGGAGGTCTCTCCAGGTGGGTTTCCATCTCTTGCCTTATTTTTGCGAAGCTAATCTCGCTTTCTAGGGAATTCTTTTTCCTCCTGTCTCATGAGATGTTCAACCCGTTCTATTGTCTCTTCGAATACTCTGCCCATGACAACTACACTCTTCAAATTAATCCTGCTTCTGGCGTGAATCCCGAACATCTCAATTACTTCAAATTCATCGGTCGATGCTTGGGTCTGGGCATATTCCATCGCCGTTTCCTTGACGCCTACTTCATTGTCAGCTTCTACAAGATAATACTGAAGAAAAAGGTGACGTTATCCGACCTAGAGAGTGTCGACGCGGAGTTACATCGTGGCTTGACATGGATGCTGTAAGTCTTCTTCGATGCTGCCAGGCATACCAAGTATTGACGTGCACCGTAACTAGGGAAAACGACATCACGGATATCATTGATGAGACATTTACGACCTCAGAAGATCGATTTGGTGAGATGGTAACTTTGGATCTCAAACCTGGAGGCGCCGACATCCAGGTGACTGAGGAGAATAAGAAAGACTATGTCGACTGTGTGGTTGAATACCGCATCTCCAAGCGCGTCAAGGAGCAATTCGATGCTTTCATGTCCGGATTCAGTGAACTTATTCCATTGGATCTGGTCAATGTATTTGATGAGAGAGAATTGGAGTTGCTCATCGGTGGTATGTCCGAGATTGACGTGTATGTATCTTTCCTTTTTACCATTCGTGATCAAGGCTGATACATAGGGTCTCCAGCGACGACTGGACTAAATATACTGATTATCGTGGTTATGAACAAACCGACGACGTCATTCAATGGTTTTGGAAATGCGTCCGTTCGTGGCCACCTGAACGCAAGTCCCGCCTGCTCCAATTTGCCACTGGAACGTCGCGTATACCCGTCAATGGTTTCAAGGATTTACAAGGCTCGGATGGTCCTCGACGGTTTACGATCGAAAAATCGGGCGACCCATCACAATTGCCGAAAAGTCATACGTGTTTCAATCGGATCGATCTCCCGCCTTATAAAGATTATGCAAGTCTGGAGCAGAAATTGACGTTGGCTGTAGAGTAAGTCGTGCACACGCACATACTCTCTCTGATATTAACTGTCTACTTTTTAGGGAAACTGTTGGCTTCGGCCAAGAGTGATTGTGTGTCGTAGTTTTTTTAAACCCATGGGAATAGTCTTAGTATTCTCCCTCTCCCTCCCTTCTTCCTTCCTTTCGGCGTTCCCTCTTTTCTCTATCTCCTGGTTTAATTTCTTGTGCCGGTGTTTCAATGATCTAATGTACTCTATATTTGACCCTTTTCTTTCCATCTGCATTTCGCCTCTGAATTTGATTTGAGAGGAGCTAGACAGGTCCCACTTAATATCTAGATAATACCTGTGTGTGTGATATTAAGCTGGAGTGTGGTATTAAGCTAGAGCGTGATTTTTGGATGTAAAGCAGATATTTCCTCAATGCTAAAGAGCTTCATGTACCACCAGCAGCGAGCCCAAGCATGAATCGACTGCCATACGTAATATACATGTAATGTAAAACAACGAATGTACAAGGAAGCATGATAGATGAATGACTCAAACGCTTTCAAAATTTAACTTTTCTTTTAATTCATCATGTATTATACATTTTATCACACAGGCCTCGCTGGCAGGCCATGGTGTTCGAAATATCACAATTAAACCATAGCTGCAAACTCAATATTATTACAAATTATACTCCAACTCAACTGAATCACACGTAGATGTAAAGCAGAAAAAAATTGTTCATTTATGACGATATTTTAATAGTCACAGAGTCAACTCATAACTAATCTACGGCGACTGGGCATGCTGTTGGCTTCAGCTGCATTACAAAAATGCACCCTACTGAGCTCCCGACCCACGTCAAGGGCGCATGATAAGTCACTGCGCCAAAGTGACCCAACCGGGAGAAAGAGTTGAAAACTCACAGAAGAGAACATTCCATTCATTCACTCTCCATCCCCTCTCCATCGATAAACCACTCTCTATCCACTCTCCATCGATAAGTCACTGCGCCGATGTGAACTAACCGGGAGAAAAAAATCGAGGACTCACCAAATAAAACATTCCATCCATCCACTCTCCATCCACTCTCGACTCCTCAAAACGCGTTGCGTTGACTCCTCGAAACGCATCGCATTGACTCCTCAAAACGCATCGCGCCGAGGGTCAGTTCCTCATTCTTCTTCATCCTACAAGAAATCAGAAACATAGAAATATCAAAGACCAACAACTCACCAGTGAGCCCAGAGCACCGCACATACAGTGCCCCATCTAGCCCACACA